>Ga0209097_10000429_pt1 | contig 43048 bp, 42 predicted proteins | sample AD_UKC052_MetaG_FD_184419 | JGI IMG/M metagenome (GOLD analysis project Ga0209097, IMG submission 184419) | Active sludge microbial communities of municipal wastewater-treating anaerobic digesters from USA - AD_UKC052_MetaG (SPAdes) (version 2) | ecosystem: Engineered > Bioreactor > Anaerobic >... | reverse complement strand
CTGGTAGCCAAGGCTTTCGGGCAGGGTAAAGCTTGCTTCGCCACGCATTACCTTGTCATATTTGCTGTTGGCGCTCACCATGGTGAGCATAAACTGGCTGAGGGCCCTCGTCATGGAGGCTGTGGAAGGCTGTTCATTTCCAAATGCCGCCTTAAACAATTGCCGGTAGGCAGCATCGGCCGATAGTTTTTTCAATACATTTTCAAGCGTTTCGGCCATTTCATTAGGGGCGGTAATGGGGGCAATGGGTTGCACATCGAGGTGGTTGATTCCTCCATCGTGGTGAAAGGCGGTTCGCCAGGCAAGGTTTTGCAAGGATTGTGCGTTGCGGATGGTAAACTGATTATTGAACCCGTGGCTTAAATCATGGTCGAAGGTGGCAAAGGCCGCGGATTGCTGATGGCAGCTTGCACAGGGGAAATTACCATCCTTGCTCAGAATACCATCATAAAAAAGTTTGCGTCCCAAGGCAATTCCTTCCTTTGTAAGCGGGTTGCCGGCAAAATCATAGGCGGGTTTGGGCCATCCTTTGGGTATTTCGAAGGTTACGGGTGCAGGTCCGTTATTGTTGCTTTCCACCCCGCTTTTTTTGCAGGAAATACCCAATAGAACCGGGAGAAAGAAAACCGCTATAATAACCCGTTTAGACATTTATGGTAATGGCCTATTTATTAATTGGTTACTGAAGTTATGGTAAACATGCCTGCATAATTCTCCGAAATTTTACGCGCAAGGTCGCCCGGGCTCATACAAAATGCATCCGTTGCAATTCTAATGGAATGTTTGCCTGAAAACCAGCGATCAATATCAGCGGACAAGGCAATTACCGGATTTTTGCCCTTTTTTACCACCAGCGGATCAGGAAAAGGGAGAACCACTGATTGCAGTGCTCCATCCTGCTTTTTATACCCGCCAATATGGTAGGTTACATTTTGCAAAGGAGCTGTGCTTACCACCGACTTGCCTTCGAGTTTGGCAAAAATATAGCCGGTATTCCAGCTCCAGAACATGCCGTTTGCAGGATCGAGCGCTCCCGATTGAACGCCGCTTACATTGCGGGCACTGTCAACCCCAATCAACACCTGCAGTGCCTTGTAGGTTCCTTGCGGTGCAGAAAAACGGATGGATTTTGATGCGGGGTCTTTTTCATTTACCAGGTAATACTCAGGGGTTAGGGTAACCAACCGGTCCGACGCGTCCACCAGGGCAAAATGGCTGAGGTAATAGGCAAATTGGGTAATGGTAAGTGGTTCGCCATGTGGGTTCACCACTACTTTATCCAATTCAAGCCCGCTGCCTGCCGCCCGGTGGGTTAATGTCATTTCAACCGGTGAAACGCCTGATTCCACACTGTCTTCCCGGTTACAACCAATGGTCAATATTCCGGCAACCAGTACCACCCATTTTGCACCGTGGTTCATATAAAATTAGTTTTAACCATTGTTCAGTTTATTCCCAGTTTTGTCTCGATCTTCCCTGTTTAATCAGTGCGTTCCGCTTTTTATCCTGCAGCCTTTTTTCCTTTACGGCTTTTCCCGGTTTGCTGGCAATCCTGGCTTTTTTAACAATTAAAGCCAGTTCAATCAGTTTCAGCAGTTTTTCAACTGCCTCCTGTTTGTTGGCAAGCTGGCTGCGGTGTGTTTGCGATTTTATCACTACCGCTCCTTCAGCATTCATCCGGTTCTGTAGTTTTTCGGCCACCAACAGTTTTTGATGCTCATTCAATTCCTGGCTGTTTGCCGGGTACCAAAAAACCGTAACTGCTGTTTCTACCTTATTTACGTTTTGCCCTCCTTTTCCCCCGCTTCTCGCGGTGCTGAAACTGCATTCCTTTTCAAGTTGTTCAATATTCATCTTAGTATCTGACATCCGGGGTGAGGGGTTGGTTGCATGAGGTATGTGCTTTTTTCCAAAAAAATACCCCTGACACCACAATTTGCGGCGTTGATAAAGTTACGGAACAATTTTGGGGCAATAAAAAAGGGCTTTTAAAAATCAGGAACTAAGCGCAAGCTGCTGTATTTGTGCCAAATGGGCTTCCAGTTCTTTGATCCTTCTTTCCAGTTCGGGAAGCCTGCGGCTGAGTGCCTGGCTACGGAGGGCATGGGTATAATCATATGCAGGCGATCCGGTAACCACTTTACCGGGCTCAAGCGATTTGCTTACCCCGCTCTGCGCGTTTATTTTGGCGCCGTCGCCTATGGTAATATGCCCTACAATACCGGCCTGACCACCAATAAGCACCCCTGCACCTATTTTGGTACTGCCACTGATGCCTGCCTGCGCGGCAATAACTGTGCTCTGCCCTACTTCGGCATTATGCGCAAGTTGAACGAGGTTATCTATTTTGGCACCGGCCATTATGGTAGTTTGCCCCATGGTTGCCCGGTCAATGGTGCTGTTGGCGCCAATTTCCACGCCATCTTCAATTACCACAATACCAATCTGGGGTATTTTTTTCAGTGTTCCATCGGGTTGCGGGGCAAAACCAAACCCATCGCTGCCCACTACCGTACCCGAGTGAATGATCACTTTTTTACCCAGCCTGCATTCATGGTAAATTTTTACACCGGCATAAAGGATGGAGTCGTCATCAATCACCACATCATCGCCTATATAAACCTGGGGGTATATTTTAACCCGGTTGCCGATTTTTACATTTTTTCCTATGTAGGCAAATGCGCCAATAAACAATTCGTTGCCAAGCTGAGCCGATTCGTCAACATAGCTCGGTTGCTGCCTGCCAACCATTTGCTGTTGCACCATACGCTGGTAATGGCCAAGCAGGGCGGCAAATGCGCTGTAGGGGTCGTTTACCCTGAGCAGCGTACAATTTACCGGCTGTTTGAGTACCAGGCTTTCCCCAACAATGACCACCGAAGCCTGTGTACTATACAAATGCTCTTCATATTTGGGATTGGCCAGAAATGCAAGCTGCCCGGTTTGTGCGTCTTCAATTTTTCCAAATGAAACAACCTGAACCTGTGAATCGCCCTCAATACGGGCCTGTATCAGTGTGGCAACCTGGGCAGCGGAAAATGTCATAGACTGTTTTTGAATATTGTTGAATCGAGTGGAAAGTTAATAAGGATTTACCGGCCAGCAAAGATAATATTTATCAACTGTGGCGCCCAGGTTTTGCGGGATAAGTGCATGGTCAACCAGGGAAATATCCTTTACCTCGCCGTTCTTATAAAGTATCTCTATACTTTCATCATTGGCCTTGTACATGGTGTTTTGAGCAATACCGGTAAAAACAAGGTAACGGCACCAATCATCGGGCCAACCGGTAAAGGATTTAACCGCCTCCAGCTTTTCGGCTTCCCATGCGGCATCAATGGGAATTGCCTGCAATTTCACTTTCAGCAGTTTTCGGTCGAGCAGCCAGCCGCAAAGCAGGTTCAGCACCGGGTCTTCGTGGTGCCGCCATTGTTTAATGGCCATTAACACATCCACATCATCCAATTGGGCAAATCGTTTCAGCAAATCCGTGCCTGGTTCGGCATTGGTTTCTGCTGCAAGTAAAAAACCAGTCAGGTTTGCGGGTCCTTCCGCCTTTATTTCGCGCGCCCTTTTTACAATACGCACCAGCATTTGCTCGGCTGAAAGCACCGTTTTGTGCAGGTACGCCTGCCAGTACATCAGGCGGCGGGCCACCAAAAATTTTTCGATGCTGTAAATGGCCTTTTCCTCCACCATCAGCCTGCCCTCATGCTCAATCAGCATAGTAAGTATACGGTCGTAGCCAATTACTCCTTCACTTACCCCGGTAAAAAAGCTGTCGCGGGTGAGGTAATCAAGCCGGTCCACATCCAATTGCCCGCTTACCAACTGGTGCAGAAACTTTTTGGGGTACTCATCCTTAAAAATATCAATGGCCGTTTGCAGGGCGCCGTCCATTTCCCTGTTCATGGCTTCCATCATCAGAAGGCTCAGCTGTTCGTGGTGCAGACCGGGTAAAATAAGGCCTTCCAGGGCATGGCTGTAAGGTCCGTGGCCAATATCATGCAGCAAAATGGCCAATTGTGCAGCAAGAAATTCCTCATCGGTAATCTCGCTTCCTTTACGCCTGAGTTCGTTAAGCGCCATCCCCATCAGGTGGTAGGCACCAAGGCTGTGGTGCAGGCGGGTATGCACCGCGCCCGGGTACACCAATTGCGCCATGGCCATTTGATGGATACGCCGCAACCGCTGATACCAGGGGTGGCTGATTACCTGCATCACCAGCGGATGCTGCAGCCGGATAAATCCGTAAATGGGGTCGTTTATAATTTTTCCTTTGAAGGCCATGCGGAGACAAAGGTAAGCGGCTTTATAGCTGTTTTTTAATGGCAGATCTTATGAGCCAACCGGCAGGTATATCATTCGCAGCACTCCACCCTTTGTCCATTGTACCATTCCGGCATAAGGGATTATTTTCTTCCCATTCATTTTTGAACCGGAACAGCGTATTTACACGGTCGGGAATACCATGTCAGGACAGAAATGAATCCGTGAATTTTCGGGGTTCCGCTTAATATTGTAGATTACAACTAAAATAAGCGCCTGATTTTATGATATCTTTAAAAAGAATGTTAACCTCAGTGAACCTCTTTAAAACAGGTTCAACAATCATTTTTCCACTGTTATGCCTTTTTGCCCATAGTCAAAATACCCATAATATTAATAACCGGGATATCAGCTATCTTACATCCGGGGGCAAGCTATCACCTTTACAGGCCAATATGGACATCAGGCACTATACGATTGCTTTAGACGTAGATATTGCCCGGCAATCCATCAACGGGTCGGTTGAGGTAAGTTTCAATCTTTCCAAAAAAACGGATACAATCTTACTGAACCTCATTCATCTCTATACGGTTACCAAAATCAGCGAAAACAAAAGGGCGGTAACCTTTCATCAACAGGATGATAAAATTTTTATAACTGCAGCAACAGGTTTTGAAGCCGGAAATCATAAAGTGCTGATTGCATACCACGGCATACCGCCGGTTGCCATAAGGCCCCCCTGGGATGGTGGATTTACCTGGACCAAAGATGTGAATGGAAATGATTGGGTGGCCATCAATATGCAGGGGGAGGGCGGTGGAATATATTTTCCGTGTAAAGACCATCCGGGCGATGAGCCCAATGAAGGGGTTGATTTAAAAATAACCGTTCCTTCATACCTTGTGGTGGCTGGGCCGGGTTTATTAATGAATGTAAGCACAAAAAAAAGCAGATCTACCTACCATTGGAAAACAAATTATACCATCAGCAATTACTGTATCCTCTTTAACATTGGAAAGTATAAAGTTGCCAGAGATGTATATACAACTATTGAGGGTAACAAAGTACCCATTGAATATTATGTGCTGGAAGCCGATACCATGCAGGCAAAAAAGGTAATAGAATTGAAGATCAGGGATTCAAAAATATTGGAAAAGTATTTCGGTGAATATCCCTGGGTTAAGGAAAAAATAGGCATTGCAGAAGTGCCAAATCCGGGTATGGAGCATCAGACGATGATTACATTTGATAACAAATTCAAATACAGGCAGGTGGGTGGTCATGAGTTTTCTGATAACCTGTTTCATGAGTATGCACACGAATGGTGGGCCAATAAGGTTACCAATAAAGATTGGGCGCATATGTGGATACAGGAAGGAATTGCCACTTACGCCGAGGCTTTGGCCATGCTGGAATTGGGTGGCGAAGCTGCCTATTACGAAATGATTGGCAGACACCGAAGGGGTGTTAAAAACAGAAAGGCGATGGTATTGGGCGAAGAAGTAACGGAAGATGAAGTATATTCCGGTGGTGATATTTATGGCAAAGGATCCTTTTTTATGCATAGCCTGCGCTATGTAACCGGAGATGAAATCTTTTTTCCAACATTAAAAAAACTGGCTACTGCCCCGGAATATACCTATGATCATTTTGTTACAACGGATGATGTTGAAAAATTATTCAGCAATGCTTCCGGGAAAAACCTGAAACCATTCTTCGACTTCTACCTGAGAACAACAGACGTCATGGATATCGTGATAAAGGAAACCGGTTTCCAGCAATACCAGGTAAAGATCAATAATTTCTTTATGCCTTTGCCTTTTGATATTACCGCAAATAATCAGACCAACCGAATGATGATTCCTGCCGAAGGCATTACGGTAAGCAGCGCACTACCTCCTCAGGTTGATACCAAAGGATTTTATTTGAAAAAAGTAACGATACAATAATTTCAATTACTAAAACATATCGCTTTACACCATTTCTGCCATTCCCTTTTTCCGGGAAAGTCTCAATCCTTTAAAAACTAAAGCCCTTTCTTGGGAGCCATTACGGGTAATGGAGCATATAGATCGGCCACCACGGGCCTGTTAACGGAAATTTTTGAAACCAGCATCGCAAAAATTATCATAAACGGCAACCCGATCATCACCATTACAATGGCTCTTTCATCCACCGCTGTTAAGGCAAAAAGCGGCGCAAGGGCTGCCCCGAGGTTTCGGGTGCACATTCCCATACTGATAATAATTCTTTGTTCCTGTTTTACTCCAAAACTCAGCCAATAGCTTGCAGCTGCCATTACACCAAAAAAAATAAACTGGGCAATTATGGGAAAACTACCCACTTCCACCATCATTCCCCTGCCGTAGGCAGCCACACTGAGTGCCGCGGAGGATATGCCAAACAGGGTGGTTACTTTTTTCACCATTGGATAAAAGGCCGTTCCCTGCTTTGGTCTCCACCGAAGCATAGCCATACCCATCGCCAATGGCAATAAAATGAGGAAGAGCAGGGGCCTTGCAATCGTCCATGGGCTTACGCTTAAACCATTTCCAAGTAAGGGAACCACAAGGGGAATAAATAGCACCGTAACCATGGAGGTTAATAACATAAAGCCGGCGGTATAACCCATATCGCCTTTTACCCTGTTTACCAGTACGGGTAAGAACGGTGCAGAGGGTGCCATACCCAATAGTATTAAGCCCAAAGCAAATGGAGGTTCAAGCGGTATAAAAAGGGTAATGGCCAGGGCCAGGGCCGGGCCAAATACAAAGCCCCATAACAGCGTAAAGAAAACAAAGCGTACATCACGCAATCCTTTTAATGCCTGTTCCGGATTGAGTTTTAAACCCACCCCCAAAAGGTTTCCCATTATGAAGATTACGAGTGAAAGTTTTAATGCCTGCAGTATTTCCATAAAAAACCAATGTTAATTTATTTTTTTCAGTACAACAAAAGTTTCACACCGATAACACACAGAAAGTAATTTTTTATTATTGGTTTTATGAATTTTCAAGAATCACCATAGAAAAGGCCAAGAAGAATCCGAGTACAGTAGCTACCCCTGCATACCTGCCACCCTGCTCACACGCTTCGGGTATCATGGAATTGGCAAGCACCATTGACCATAAAATTAGCATAATAACCATGGTTATCACCAACGGAAAAATACAACCATACCAGTAGTGGCCACCAAAACAAAATCCCCTGCACCCTATATTTCGTCACGTACCCTAGCCGCCTTTTTTTTTGAAGGGGACTTTTTTCCTGCCGGCTTTTTCACCTGCTTCTTCATGGGTGCATCGCCCAGTACCTGTGCGCCTACCCGCGCTGCGCGGGCCACCGCCCCGTTCAAAAATTGCATGGGCAGGTGGAGCCTTGTGCCCCAGGATGCTTCATCATGCACCGCTTTGGGAAATACCAGGTGCAGAAAATTGTGGCCATAGGTCCAGCCACGGGAGGCCAAAGCCATGGCCATTGCCATAGTAACTTCGTAATTGTCGTCGGGCCATCCACTGTCAAGGTAAAAAGCCACATCGGGCGCCGGTTCGTGCAGTACCCTTTCAATCAGGTTGTCTTTGTGCGAAAAAGTGCTCGACATGCAAACGCCCACGCCAAACACATCGGGGTGCTGCCAAACGGTGTAAAAGGACACTACCCCACCCAGCGAAGAGCCCCACACGGAACGATACCTCCGGTGGTTGCCAATACGCAGTTTTTCCTGTGCCTTTGGTACAATTTCCTCGGCAAGCGAGCGCGCATAATCCTGGTAGCCGGGTGCCGTATATTCCTTCATCCGGTCGCCCGATTGAATACCAATAATCACAAAATCCTCTACCGCACTCATCATCCGCAGGGTTGCACTTGTTTCATTGATCTCCCAGGTATTACCCATAAAGGCTTCCTCAGGGAAAAACAGGTTTTGCCCGTCCTGGAAAAAAGCAACCGGGTAGGTAGCCAGTGTATTCTCATCATAACCAGGTGGCACGTACACGCGAAGCAAATGGTCGCGGCCAAGTATTTTGGATGGAAAGGTGATGAGGTCAGAAAACCGTCCTTTTTCCGAAGAAAAAAAGTAGGGATAAAATATCCTTTGGGCCTTTTCTTCCATCAGTACCAGTTTGTTTGGGCCGGGACTCCATGTAACGCTGCCATCGTTACCAAGCAGGCATGCTTTGAAATACAAAAATGGCTGATCAATCCGCAGCAAAAAAGTAGAAATGCTCCCATCTTCACTTACCTCTATGGGTTCCTGATCTTTATCCCAATCCAGTTCGGTTCGCAAAACAATGCGGCCTTTGCCTGGGGGGTAAGCAACCATTAATTTTCTTTCCAGAAAAGTGGAAGTGGTGTACAACCGTTGTTTTTTAGTAGCTTCCATAACATGATTTTTTTTGTGGCTTTCATGTGTTCATTTTTTATTTAACCACCTTCGGTGGTACTTTAATTTTGCCACATGGAATCCCCAATGATCATTCGTGCTCGGGTGTACGCCCGTTCGTGGGGATTTCAGATGAAAGCACCTGGTAAAAAAATACATCATTCAACTATTTCTATTTCAGTCCTTTTTTGACTTTGCTTTGAATAATTGCATTACGGTTTGGCGTTGAAAAAATCCAGATGGCAATTGGTACTGAAGTCGAAAAATTTTAACCCTGGATTGACACAAAAATATAACCTGTATCCTGGGAAAAATATGATAAAAGTTGTCAAAAGAGAAGATAGCCGTAAAATGTTTTAATTGGTTTTAATCAGATTTTGATCATTGTGGAGAAACCCTAAGTTTTTCTGAAAAAGCATGGCTTTGATCCTACTTTTTGGCCCTTAATGCATTATCAATAAAGGCTGCTTTCATCTGGCTTTCATCTTTAATCAATTCAAAAAAAATCTCCAGAAATTCAATCATATGGCTCTTTTGATTATCTCCAATGAATTCAAACTTCTTAACAAGATCCTTTATCTCATTTTCCCTGGCTAAAAATAGGCCTGCAGACACTTTAAGCTCTTCAATGGTTCTTGGATAACCCATATAAAACCGCTCGGTAACATAGGTTAAATGAGTGGTTTCGGGTGGGCTTGCATAGGGTGCATTTACCAGCCCGCTAAAATCAAAATCGTACGGTACCACATAGGGGCGGGTTTTAGCAGAATCCTTTGGAAAAAACAACTTGATATTATGGTAATTGGGAATAGCCCAATCGGTATTACCCACCATATACTGAAATAAAAAGACAATAGTGGAAGTTTCGCGGTTGGTTTGCTCGGTGTTGAACTTTGCATTTTCTTCCTCCACCCAACCTTGTCTTTTGGCAAGTACCCTGGCAGGTTCTATTACAAAAGCATATTGTTTAAAATGTTTCTTCGCTTTCAGGCTATCCTGAACAGTTAAATTCAGTACGCGCACTTTAAAGCTTTTATCAGTAATCAGGTTATACATCTTGTAAATCAAAAACTCCTGTAAAACAAACTGTTCATATTCATACCCGCTTTCGCAGGGGGCCACCATTTTTACTTTCCCGAGTTTGCGAAACTTTGATTTTTTTTCAGCATCCTTGAAATCCATCATCAGTGAGGCCATAGCGCAATTTTCTCTTCTGAAATTACCTCTTAATTTTAAATTTATATGCTCGGTAATATCTCCGGTTCCGTCAGGATTATGCCACGTAATGGTTCCCGACTGATAAGGAGTATTTTTCCGGTTACTATTCAACCGTTTCAGGTTGGTATTCAGGGTTACATCCACAGGCGTGTCTTTTGCAAAAAACTGATCCGTTTCCAAAATACGTTCCTGTGCATAAATTTGCGAAAAAGAAGAAATTAAAACGGACAGGCAGGTAAACATCCTTTTCATAGCAAAAGGTTTTATTTAAAAATGGAAAATAAGAAAGCAATCCTGAAACAGGCAATGATAATTGGCAGGTTTTTTCATAAAACGGTTAACTGAAATAACCCAAGGGATCTCATTTTTAGCCGGCAAACCACAAATGCAATAATTTAGTATTCACTTTTGCGCATGCACACACAAAAAAACTATTATTCTCTGCTTTCATTTTGGGTAATCATACTCCTGTTTCCCGTTTTTAAGTTAAGGGCACAAATACCCGGTATTGAAAATTGGGAACTTCGGTTGGAGAAACCCTTTGACAGAAAAAAACTCGCCACCGAATCAATTTGGGACAGCCTGCGCATAGAAACGCCAACCCGTCAGCAACAACTTATCCATGCATTGGAAAAAAGCAGGGCAGGGAAAAATAATCCCATCAAAATCCTTTTGCTCAAGGGCAAATTCAGCAGGCTGCATAGCCGGCTTTTCGATGAAAAATATTGGATTGAATGGGGGAATGATGCTGTAAAACAGGCAGTTGCAGCTAACAATAATTACCTGCTTGAGGATGCCTGCGGCTTACTGGGCGACGGTTACCTGTGGGCAACAAAAACAGATACGGCGCTGTTTTACCTGCTGAAGGCGCTTGAAATCGGGGAGACCCTTGGCTACGATGCTGCCGTAATTGCCCGCCGAAAGATTGCGGCAAGTAATGCCCTCTATCAAACCCAAAATTACCGGGAGTGTATTGCGTTTTGTACCGCTGGTCTTCCTTATGCGGCTGGGTTTGATTCTGTTTCGCGCATTACGATGTACAATAATCTTGGCCTGAGCTATTTAAAAACAGGTGAGCCTGACAAAGCCATCCCCTTTTTCAGGGAAGCCATTAAAAGTGCTGCCGCCTGTAATTATGGGGTTTGGGTGGGCATTGCTTCGGGTAATGTAGGTGATGCCCTGCATGCGGCCGGTAAAACGGAGGAAGCGGTGCCATACTGGCAAGCCGATGTGGATAGTTGTATGGCTTACCGCGAGTGGCCCAACGCCGGATTAAGCCTGGCTTACCTGGCACAATATGAGTTTGAGCAAGGAAAACGGCAGGCAGCCATTGAAAAACTGGAATGGGCAGGCAAGGCCAATGCCGGCGACCCCATTAACCTGGTAAGGATTTACGCTATTCAGGCGCGCATTTACCGCTACCTGCAGCGCCACGATTCGGCTGATTATTTTTTTGCCCGGCACTATGCCATTTCCGATTCACTTCAGCAGGGTATTGCAAGGGGCAACTTTAATACCATACTGCTTCGCCTGCAATACGAAAGAAATGCTCAGAAATTTCAACTGCTGCAACAGGAAAAAAATGCCCTCGAAAACCGCAGGAACCTGATGGCTGTAGCCTTGATATCCTTACTGGTTATTGGTTTTTTGGTTTATAACCGGCAACGGCTGCAATTGAAACTGGAAAAACAAAGCAATGCGCTGGCAATGGCTGAATCGCGGCATGCGCGGGAGCAACTGGCTAGTTTTACCCAACTGGTCATTGAAAAAAATGAACAAATTGAGTTGCTCAGCCAAAACCTTACAAAACAACAAACCGCTAATCATGATGAACTTGTGCAGCAAACCCTGCTGACAGATTATGACTGGAACCGCTTCAGGGAACTTTTTGAAAAAAGCTTCCCCGGCTATTTTGACAATCTTAAAATGGTTGCCCCCGGTATTACTGCTTCGGAAATGAGACTCGCAGCGCTTATTAAACTCAATCTCGATAACAAGCAAATGGCCTGTATGCAGGGCATTAGTGTAAGCAGCGTGCGGGGCAACAAAACCCGGCTTCGCCAAAAATTGACCTTATTAGCCCCCGATACTGACCTCGAAGCCTATCTGAAGGCTTTATAGGCTGTTTCATCACCCATTTAATGGTTTACCTGTTCGTTGCAGCGGTTTGCAGCGCCCTTTGCAGCTAGTTGCAGCGGTAAAACCTTGCTTTCGCCCGGTTGCCGCCCTAGTTTGCATTGATTATGAACAGACTTCCCCGAAATTATACTGCCCGGCTTTGGATGCTTGCGGGGTTTATCCTTTTCCTGGTATTACTGATACAGTTTTTTCTAACACAGCAAAAGCTGCGTTCTGTACGAAAGCAATTACAACCTGCAGAATCGCAAACGAATACTACTCATCAAAAAACCAATTAGTTATGAAAATCGTTATCGTCATCTTTCTGTTTTTACATGCCGCTCCGGCACTTACCCAAAATGTAGGCATTGGTACCGAAACCCCTTTGCAAAAGCTGCATGTGGTGGGTAGCGCCGTTATTACCAATAACCTGGGAATTGGAACTGCCAATCCACAAAGCAGGTTATCGGTAAACGGAAATGCGGAGGTTTCAGGTAATACGGTTATTAATGGCAATCTTGCCGTGGGTTTGCAAACGGCTGCGTACCGCCTTGATGTAGGAGGCTCTGCCCGGTTAAATGGCGACCTGTTTTTAAATAGCAGCAACGCAGGTGGCACCTGGCTATTCATATCCAATTTTCACGGTACCCCAACCGGTTGGAAAATAGTAGCTACCCCGGATGGTAAACTGAAACATTTTAATACGGGTAACACATCTGCCCTTACCCTGCTTCAAAATGGCCGGGTGGGTATTGGTACAGAAACACCTGCCTACCCGTTGGAAGTGGCAGGCGATGCTGCTGTAACGGGTAATTTTGCAATTGGCGGCGTTGTTGATATAGGGCACGTGGTAAATTCAACTGAATTAACCTTTCAGGCAGGTGGAATAAACGCTTACTCCATACCCTGCCCTGCAGGAACCAAAATTGTTTCAGGCGGGGGTGGATATCCCGGCTTTAACCCCGATCTTGCCAATGACATCATTACCATTTACAACGGCCCCGACCCCGACTTTCCTTCAACAAAATGGAGGCTTTATATGTGGAACACAAACAATGTATCGGTGCCAATCAAGGTATTCTGTATCTGTGCCAGAATATACTGAGGGTGAAATCATCACCGGGTTATTTTATCCGGGCCATAATCCGCAGGGGCCAGCCGCTGCCATTCCTTATTTTAAGAACGCTTATCCTTCAGGGTAACTACACCCCAACCAAAAAGTACAGCGTGAGCAAAAATAACGAGCCACAATCCCGGACCGGATAAACCATACCAAAACACGCCGATCAAAATAATTGCAATTACGGCGCCTTTATAAAACAACATTCCTTTTACCAATTGCTGCAGACCTTGAATTTCGCGCAATAACCAACAGATAACGGCGAGTGATAAGATGGCCGATCCGGCTAACATAGCAGTTATTTTTCCTTCGGGGCTGTGGGGAGGTTGACCAAGAAGAAATTCAATAACCCTGTCGGTAACTGCAATAAGCGCAAATCCGGTTAGGCCTTCTAAAATAGCTGTGAGCGTTATAAATTTCTTCATAGATGCATGGATAATTTTAGTGAAGGCAGGTGGTTGAAGAAAAGATAGCTCCTTGGTTACTTCTTGTTCGGAAACGTAAACGATAAGGATGCACCGATTGAACCTGCAGAAAAAGATTCACCTGATTCATCTTTATAGTTTAAGGCGGTGTAGGTCAACGCAATCCACCTATAGCCAAACTCAAACCGGGGACCTGCCGTGCTTGTATAAGAAACATCCGGAACAAAGTCATCACCTTTCAGGCTTGGGCTCAAATGGGTTGTAATACCAACCCCCAACCTGAAATAATTATTTATTTTCCAAAATGGCGTTAGGTGAACCGGATACCTTGTTAACCGGATATTGGCATTTTCTGCTGCGGTGGTGTTATACTTTATTCCAATTGAAGTGCGAACCATAAGTTGCTTTACATTGGAAAATTGGAGTTCTCCACCAAGGGCAACATAGCCACCCTGACCGGCCCGCATGGTTTGATCTTCACCGTTCGTGAAAAAAACCTGCAGTATTTCATCACCTCCATACTCAATGCCTCCTTCCACCAAAAACTTAGCGGTTAATGGCCGTTCAGCTTGTTGAGCGAAAACCTGTGTTGCCGGCAAAAACAAGCCCAGGAATAAAACAAAAATTAATCTTTGCATAGAACATTTTTTAAAGGCGGCAAAAGTAGAAACCTTCCCCAAATCACAAAAGAAAATGCATATTATCTTTCAGTAGGATAAGGCAATTTTTCGGTGCCATAGTTCTTGGCTTACGAAAAATGGAGCGGAAAATTTGCGCGGACGTGGGGGTGTGGGAATTGGTTCGTGAGCCAGGCCTCGGAAGGACTGCATTGTTGGCGGTGTAGCAGGAACAACCGCATCGGTAAAAACCTACATCATCAGCAATATTTATTCCGGGTTAAAAACCCGGCGATAAGGGTCCGGGATTACAAATCCCTAACAGCTGGGTGATAACACCTGACAGCGGAGACTTCGAAGGATCGATTTAGGGAACACCAACACGGGCTGAAGATTTACTTTGGAAATTTAGGGTCGTTTTTAATTCTGTTTATTTGTTTCAAATGTCTATCCGTATGTCCAAAGTGAACTACCATTAATGCATGTATACTTCTTCTTTGTTCTTTTCCCCATCTGAAAGTAAAATGAGCCTTCAAATCATACGTTGTATTTTTTATGAACTCAATAATGTGATTTCTACCAAATAAAAAGAAAATCAGGTTATCCGCTCCTTTCATAAATCCTAAAGGTTCTGCATTCCATTCGGCTTTATGAGGACTTGGGTCATTCATCCAATTTATATAAGAAGTATCAGGCAAGGAAAGGCTATCCAATTGAGGTTCCGGATTGGAGCTAAGCATAATATCCGCTTCCTGCGCAAAAATCCTCTCATATAACCCCAAGTGTTCAAGAACTTGTGCTATTGACCACTTTGTTGAATCTTCCTTAAATGACCATTGCTCTAAGGTTAAGCTCTGTGTTTCCTTGATAATTTCTATTCTTGTCCTTTCAAGATTGTCAACTAAGAATTTACGGTTTGAGTCTGTCCATAGATGCTTTTTTTGGCTAAAAACGTTATTAGATATAAACGTTGTGGTAAAGACGAATATTATTATAATGGCTTTAGTCATAATTATAACTCTTGAACGGTTAGGTGTCGCAAAATTTGCAGCCAACTACTTTTGGCGAAACAAAATTCCCCTTTTGTTTCGCTTTACCTACAAATTTAGGGTATAAACCGAATGTCCCAGGCATCTTTCTATTTCGCTTTACCATACTCAAAACTACATACATATTATAACGTATTAAATTTTATGCTGTTTCAATGATGTTTATTTCCTCCTTGGTCAAATTGTAAAGTTGGTAAACCATTTGGTCTATTTGATTCTCTAAATCCGATGTATCATTGTCGTTCACTCGACCCGCTAAAACCTTTTCTACTAAATCAATGAATGGCTTTTGCTCCTTTTCAGAAATATTTTTAATCGGAATTTTTTCAATGTATTGCACTTTGTATTCTAAGTAACCTCCCCTTCGGCTAATACTCCAAATATTCATTAGGAAAGCAATAAGGTTAGAGTTTAAAATCGCTAACAAGTATCGACTATTTGACTTAATTAAGAAACCTGTCATATCTATTACAGAACCTTGTGACAAAGTAAAATTATTACCTAATGAAACGTTTGGATAAATTATATATTCAGTATTGTAGTCAAGGGTTTTGTTTATCTGCTGATACTCGTACCAACACTTTGTTTTGTTAACTAAGCCTTCTTTTATAATAGCTCTTTGAGATAGTTTTGATTTGTGATTTTCGAGCTGTGATAAAATTTCTGGATACTCTATTAAGTCTGAAATAATATAATCATTACCATATGGAAAAATGATTTTATTCGTCGGTTTAATCGGACTGTATTTTTTTATATCTCTGCCAAAAACGTATGGCTTTACTATTAATCTTCTTTCAAATCAGTCAAAAAACCTTCATTAAAACCTGTTTTAACTCCAACTATTGGTAAGCCGCAGAAGTCCTTTATTGGAATAGAACCAATTTTAACCTTTTCAATAATGTTGGAAACTCTGTTGTTAACAAATTTGAATTCATTTTGAGTAAAAATAGATTTTGAAGTGCTCAATAAATCAACTTTACTTAATTCTTCTTTTAATGAAGTTTTTGGCAAATCACTTAGGCTGTAGTAATTGAAATTGTAATCATCTTTACTTTTCTTTAGAGCGAAGAAAATTAATGGATATGCTGTTGCTCCTTCAAAAACAGGAAGGTCATTGAAGTTAATTACTTCAATTATTTCTGTGGAGCTAAGAAGAAATTCAATTAGAGGTTTTCCATAGCTAGCTTCAAAAAATTTGCTTGATGTGATAAAATTGATTGCACCATTAGGTTTTAATAGATTTATGCTGTTTTCATAGAAAAACACATAAATATCAGACTTGCCTGAAAAACATTGAAATTTCGATTGAAAATAACTACTTAACTCTTTAACTTCTTCCTGCCTTATATACGGGGGATTCCCAATCACCACATCAAACCCTACAAAATCCCCTTCCTCATTCAGCACTTCGGGAAATTCAAAGCGCCATTCAAAAGCATTTTCATAAATCTTGTTGGCTATTACTTCATCCCTTTCCTTTTCTAATTTGGTAAGGTTCTCCACGGCTTTTTCGTGGTCGGCAAGCGTTTGCTTATCGGCCTTTTCGCCAAAGGTTTTCAGGTTCAGTATTTTTACCGCAAGCGCATCGGCCTTACCCCTTGCCTCGCTTATTTTCTTTTTAAAGGGGCTTTCTATTTCGCTCCTGAAATCGGTTTTTATGCTTTCAATCAACCGCTCCATTTCGCACTTTTCTTCTTTATTCTCCGCATTGCGGTAGGTAGCCACCGCCACCCGGTAACTGTCAATGGTCCATTTGCTTTTTTTCAAAGCCTGTTTCAGGTCGGCATCTATAGCAAAGCGGCTCACCAAACTATTCCCGCATTTTATATTGATGTCAATATTAGGAAGCGTTTCAAGTTCGGTTTCGTTTTTATAATAGGTATTTTTGAGTAGCTCAATCCACAACCGCAACCGGCATATTTTTACCGAATTGGCATTAATGTCCACCCCAAAAAGACAGTTTTCAATAATGGTTTGCTTTTCGTGGAACAGGGTTTCCTGTATGCGTTGGCTCTCCTTGCTATGGGGGTTGTACTGAAAAAAGATGCCGTCTTCGTCGGTTACAATCAATTCATCGTTTACTACTTCTACGGTGTAATTGCTCAGCGGTTCAAAGTTGGCATCTACCAGTATTTTCAGCTCGCTTTTAATGGCAATCAGTTCGTTTAATACCGATACCAAAAAGTGCCCCGAACCTACGGCAGGGTCAATAATTTTAAGGCTGTTGATGATGGCATTGGCCCATTTTCGTACTTCCTTCCGGTTGCCTGCTTTTATTTCTTCGGCAATATCTTCTTTCAGTTCGTCAAAGCTTTTACAGTTCCAGCCTTTCGCTTCGTTGAATTTCTGTACCACTGCCTTGCGGATGGTTTCGCGCGACATATACATGGTAATAAAACCCGGTGTAAAAATGGACCCGTCTTTGTAGCCGTTTATTTTCTCGAAAATCAAGCCGAGTACCGATGCATTGATCAGCGTTTTATTGTCTTCCTGTATTTCTTCCGAACCTTCGCTGCTGAAATCGTAGGCGTTCAAAAACGCAAACAGGTATTCGAGGGTTCGCAGGTTCCCGGCGCGCTTTTTGCCCTGCTGATCTTTCAGCACGGTAGAAGCGATGATGGGGATGGTTTTATCGTCCTTCAGGTTACCGATAAAAAAAGTAACCTGCTCAAGGTCGGTTGGCTCAAACAGCGAAGAATTGAGGTAAGGTACTTTCTCAAACAACTTTTTTACATCATCGTTCCGCTCATGGTACCTGCGTGCCAACACCTGGAAAAACAGGCTGTTCAGATCGTCGTAACTTTTTATTTTGCTGAGGTTGAGAAACGAATAGGCGTTGCTGTCGGCTTTCGCGCTTTGGCCGGCCGGCTTATGGTAGCTGATGAGTTGCGCTTCGAGCAGCTTCAAAAATAAAATGCGGTTTATCCAGGTAATGGAAAGCTGCAGCGCCACATTAAACAGACGTTCCTGTTGCGTATTGCCATATTGACCGGGACTGTCGAGCCGGTGAAGTTTATCAAGGCTGTCGAGCTGAATGATAATATCTTCGAGCATGGCGCCCGAGTTTCTTTCGCCTGCCTTGTTACGCTCAATCAGCTTTTTGCCCCCTTCTTTGGTTTCGGTAAGACCAATTATGTGGAGCAACTCGCTGTAAAACCGCTTATCGAGGCTGTTACTATCGTTGGTAAAGGGCAGTTTAAGCAGGTGCTCCGGCGATAGCAGTTTGAATAAAGCAATCAACGCATTGTCGTCGGCCTTTTCGGTATTGCTCAGCGGTTTTTGAAAGTCCTGAATGTTGAAGCAGGTAAACTCAATTTCCGAAGTAATGCTGTCAATAAATGGCTCGGCAATTTGTTTGTAGAAAAAATCCGTTTTGGTGTCGGCTAATCGTCCTTCTTCAAAATCAATGAATTGTTTTACCAGGCTTTTGTTTTGGGCAAATAGCCTGTCGAACAGGGTAGCATCAAAAATAAACCATTCATTAATGTTGGTGACCACCAAATGTTTTACTTCCAGGTTTTTGTGGAAAATGCGCTCGCGCAGGTAGTACAGCACCAATTCCTGGAACGCTTTTGCGTTCAGCTTTTTGGTGGTAATCATCTCCGCTTTGTTGGTTGGCTTTTTTGCTTCAATAATTACGCCAACGGTAGTAGATGCAGTGGTGCCGTTATGGATCACAAGGTCGTTACGCCCCTTGGTATTGATAAAATGGTTTTGTTTGTAGTAAGTGTCTTTAAGAAAGTCGGAAACCAGGTTTTTATGAAACTCTTCGCTTTCCGTATCGTTGGTCCTGTCGAGCAGGGTAATCAGGTGGGCCTTAAAACCATCCATTTCCGCCCTGTTGGGTTTCACTTTCAAAAAGGCTTTATTGAGCGCTTTCCGGGGTTTCAATTCTTTCAGCATCATGGGCAAATAAGAATTTCATTTTTGGGGAGGGAAGATAGGGATTTTGGGGGAATAGGAAAGGGAGGGTTAGATGCATTTTTTTGAAGTTGGGGGCAGAATTTTTCATAAAACAATCATTTCATTTTAAACCATGTCCGTTGCCAGCCCAATGAAAAGCTAGTAAAATCCTGCCCAACCCTTACAATGGCGCCCTTGCTAAAGGCGAATTTCAGCGAACTGAATTTTCCTGTGGGAAACACCGCCGTAAAACCACCCCTGAAATTGGATTGGCGGTCATCATTCTTTATCCCATCAACCGTGGAGGCTCCCCCGGTATAAAAAGTGGCATCATAAGCCACCCAAAAATTGGGTTTAATGGTATAGCTGATATGGGCCTGAAATGCACCCATCGGTTCCTGCCCGCGAACTGATTCGCCGGGATAAAAATGCTTATTTTCGGTAAAAAGCCAAACCCCGGTATAAACATCAAGCAGCCATTTTTTGCCAACGTGTTGCGAAAGCGCCAATTCGGGCCTGAATCCCCAACGGTTGGTGCCAAGGTTAATCAGTTTATCGGAAAAGAACTGCCCTGTTGGGGCAACAATATTAATACTCGCGCCCAAAATGGTTTTGGCAGGCGGTGTTTTTTTAAATTCCTCCATAGTAACCGCGGGTGCGCCCAAAAACAATACCGAAACCCGCATGCGGGCATCGGCAAATCCTGCACGGGTAACTTTTTGGTTTTGTTGATTTACCTCCCCGGTTGCCCGTGCCCATGAGTAGGGCAGCACAGCCATTGCCTGTGCGGTAAGACCGGCAAGTTTAAACGACCGGGCCACCCCAACCGAAGCTACCTGTACATCGGCCTTTACATTCTTAATGGCAATGGAGGGGTCCGTTACCACGTTGCCAAATGAATAGCCTGCTCCAGCAATAAGGGTGGTTGTTTTTATGGGTATCCGTATATATGCCCGCGGGTCGAGGTCCTGCGCTGAGGCAATATACATTCCAAAAATCCCCAAAAAATAGAAACCGAAAAATAGTCGCCTGCCTTTCATATGCTTTTCATTGGTTCATTCTTAAAGGATGTCTAAATACAAAGATTTTTAACTTTTGCCACAAAGTCACGAACACATAAAGATTTGATTTTCAATAATTTTATTCTTTGAGCCTTAGTGGCTTTGGGGCTAAAACCATTGTGAGACATCTTCGGTTCCTTTTTGCAATTCCCCCTCATCCCTTAGCTTCAATCCATAAAAAAAGTCAACCTGAAAATTACCATTTAAATAGAATTTTCAGGTTGACAACAATGGGCTCCATCAAACACAAGCACTTTATTGCTGCGTAGCTTCTTTCAGTTTGGTTTTATCCAATTCGTCTATAAACGGAATAGATTCCTGTATGGCCAGCCTGATATTGTTTTCAATGTAATCTTCCAGTTGAAGAAACTTGGAAGCCTGCGTGGCACCAATAACTTTTGAAACGCTGCCAAAATACTTTTTTTGCATTTTGCTGTAATCGGCTACCCATTTCATTTTCTTGTTCATGAGGTCGCCTGCAGCCTTGTCATCCATAGTCATATAGCTGTTGGCATACGCTTCAATAAGGGCAATCCTTTCGCGGCCAAGCGCTGTTCGGGCAGCCTAGTACTCATCATATACTTTCCAGAATGCTTCTGCTTTATCAGCCGGAATGGTCATGTATTGAACTACCAGGTCTTTTTTTGCCTTGCCAAACATGGATTGAATGATAGCAATATCTTCCTTATTGGATTGTGCGTTGGCTAACAGGCCAAAAAATGCGAAAAGGGCAAGGCCCATTAAACGTTTCATATTGTATGTTGTTTTATGTAATTGAATGTAAGAAAATAACTTATTTGATCAGAAACCCGTCCTTTTTCATCTGATCAGTTACTACCATGGCAATATCATCAATGGTATTGGTGATTTTTGATGGATTTACCGTTTTGGTAGTTCCGGTCCACAGCAGTTTATCAGGGTTGATGGAATAGATGGCAGTTTCAACAAAATAATTTTTGTCTTCGGTATAATACCCGGGGCTGCTGTACATGCCGGCTCCATAGCCATAGTACCTGCCGTAGCCGCCATAGTATCCGGTAGTGGTGCCGGGTACATAGGAGGTTTCCTTTTCCACATCAGCAAGACGCACCATCAAAACGTGCGTAAAACCGCCCTGTGTGAGCATAGCCGAAAGCGCCTCTTCCTTGGCCGCTTTTACCATTTCTGAAGTAACTATGGTATAAGAAGCAACCGCCTTTCCGGGAGGCATCTTTTTTACGAGGTTATCTTCTACAATCCTGCGCGAAGATTCATCCTTCACAAGACCCATAACCAGCACCTTCTGGTTTCCTGAACTTGATACGGTGACGCCGGGTTCATGCCATGATTTCTCCATGGTGGTGGAAGGTCCGCAGCCAATAAATGCGCTTACGCCCAGGATAAATAACAACTTTTTCATTTTTTTTAATTTTAAAAATAGGTATCTAAATGGTGAAAAATTTTGTGAAGAAATGAAATTATTTCAGAAAAACAGGCTTTTTATTTTTAGCCCTGATAGAAAATAGCTTTTCCGGAAATTTCAGACTTTGAAAGTTCAACTTACCCGTGTAAAATTACATGGTTGGGGTAGGATTAAAAATTTTGAATGATTCGGCCATATCATGTAACCGTTAAATTGCCCAGCTGGAAATATAGATTGGGGTGGCCCCGGCGGAGTGAAACGACTGTACTACCTGACCGCATGCGGAGTACCCGCTGATTTTTAAGCAGGTTGAATTACATTTGAAGACCGGACCGACCGTGTATCCAACTTTTTATCATGCGAAAATCCCTATTGGTGGTACTGTTGTTGCTACAGTGCATTACCCATTTATACAGCCAAAACGGGCAGAAAGGTCAGGATTCTGCCTCAAAAGTGGTAGATTCACTGCTTTGGGAACGACTGAGGGATTCGGTTGAAAAAGCAGGGTTAGAAGTGCAGTTGAAGGCATTGGAGGCAAATGAAACGCGGGCCCGGCAGGACCTTGAAAAACAACTGAAGGCATTGCACGAGCGTGATTCGATGAACAAAGCCCGGCAAACAACGGAGATAGCACAACTCCGGGGAGTAAGCAATGGTTATCCTGTAACCGGTCCTTTTGGCGACACCCTTTTTTTGGTTTACCAGCAACGGGCCGGGTTTACACCTGCCGAAAGGGCGCAGGCGATTTCTGAAAGAATTTACATCCTGGCCAACAGGCCTTTTTTTTCAAGGGATTCGCTGCAGGTGGTGGAAGACGAAGGGAGAATGGAATTGCTTTATGGAGATTACCTGATTACAACCGTTTCGCCCACAGATGCCTTATGGTATAACAGCTCCAAAGAGGAGCTTGCCGAGTGGTACAGAGTAAAAATTTCAGATGCTGTTTTGAATTACAAGAGAGAAACCGGCATACCAATGCTGGCCAAAAAGTTTGGCTTGGTCCTGGGTATTATCCTGGTTACAGGAATGATTATCTACCTGATTTCCAAACTATTTTTATGGTTCCGTAGAAAAATTGAACTCCAGGAAGGTAAAATTATCAAGGGCATCAGGTTAAAAAACTATACCCTTTTTAATAGCGGGCTGCTGGTAAAGGCCATTCACCAATTGGCGGGGGTTATTAAGTGGATAATAATACTGTTATTGATTTATTTTACCCTTCCATTGCTTTTCAGCATTTTTCCCCGAACCAAAAATATTGCCGGCATATTAACCGGTTATATCATGTCGCCATTACAAAAAATTGGTACCGCAATCGGCCATTACCTGCCAAACCTGTTTACCATCATTATTCTTTGGGGCATTTTTCATTATATACTAAAATTTTTCAGGTTCCTTAAAACGGAAATTGCAGAAGAGAAACTTAAAATTCAGGGTTTTCATGCCGATTGGGCCAACCCAACATTCCAGATAATCCGTGTATTGCTTTATGCCTTTTTATTTGTACTCATCTTTCCCTATTTACCGGGAAGTCATTCTCCCATTTTTAAAGGGGTATCGGTGTTTCTGGGGTTCATTTTCACTTTTGGTTCAGCGGGTTCTCTGTCTAATATCGTGGCAGGCATTATACTTACCTATATGCGGCAGTTTACCCTGGGCGACCGGGTAAAAATTGGCGACATTACCGGAGATGTGGTGGAGAAAACGGCGCTCGTTACCCGGCTCAAAACCACAAAAAATGAAATTATTTCTATTCCCAATTCAACCGTTATGCAAAGCCATACCACCAATTATAGTGAGGAAGCCCGCAGGGAAGGGTTGATTTTGAATACCACGGTAACCATTGGTTACGATGTTCCCTGGCGCAATATGCATGCCGCATTGCTGATGGCGGCAGACCGAACCCCCGGCATTTTAAAAACCCCTGCGCCCTTTGTGCTTCAAACCGGTCTGAATGACTTTTATGTATCGTATCAGATAAATGCATTTACCCACGAAGCCAATAGTCAGGCTGCTTTGTACTCATTGCTTCACCAAAACATACAGGATTGCTGTTTTGAAGCGGGAATTGAGATATTATCGCCCCATTTTGTTGCCGCCCGCGATGGTAATCACTCCAGCATTCCCCGGCAATACCTGCCCCATGATTACAAGGCACCCGGATTTAAATTTTCTTCTGATCAACAAGCAGGGGGCTCCCAAACCTAATAGTATAAAGGGATGTAAAAGGCTGCCTTGGTCCTGAAAGGAGATATTCTTGGAATGTGGGTTTTGGGAATATCCTGCAAAAACTATGCCATTCATTCTTTAAGTTTTGAGTGAACCAAACTACCACTGATACCTATTTTATATCGCCCATAGGACAAACCCGCAATTTTCCAACAGTTTATTATACATTTCCCGGAAAAGTTTGCATATTTACCATATCTTCATTTAACCGTTACATGCTGACGCCTCAAATAGATTTTATGCATACTTCAATTCCCAAAGTAGAAATCAATGATGCATTGGGAAAAATTCTTTCCAGCCCGGTTTTTAAACGATCTCCGTTGCTTTCCAAATTTTTAAGGTTTGTGGTAGAAGAAACCCTTGAGGGCAATGACAACCAGATAAAGGAATATACGGTTGGCATAAACGCATTGAATAAACCGCACAATTTCAACCCGCAGCTGGATGCTTCTGTTAGAATCAATGCCATCCGGTTACGCAAAATGCTATCCGAATTTTATCAACTGAATGGCAACAGTGCTGAAATCCGTATAGAATTACCCAAAGGATCCTACATACCTACCTTTTCAAATCCTGCAAAAGGTGCTGAAAACATTAGCGCGGAGCAAGCTGAGATGGATAATGAAATGAGGGAAATCATAGGAATACTACCGTTTACCGGGTTTATGCAGCACCCTTCCCTTGACTTTTCCATTTCGGGTTTTTGTGAATTTCTGAGCCAAAAGCTCTCGCTTTTCCAGGATATCAGGGTGGTATCCTTTCATTCTGCATCAAGGTTTATAGAGGAAGATGGCAGGATCGAGCATATTGCCGATGCCCTTGGGCTAACTTATTATCTTGCCGGAAGCATTGAACTTGAGAAAGAACAAATGCGGGTTTCCTATCAGTTATTTGAAGCCAAAACCAATTCGCTCATCTGGTCGCAGCAAACTGAATTGTCGCTGCTTTCCACAGAAGTGATGGATGCTGCTGACCATATTTCCAAGCACATTGTATCCTCGCTTGCAGGTTACTCGGGTTTTATTCATTACCGAAAAATATTGGATCAAAATCATGTGCCACCACTATCCAATAAGATGGCCAATGCCATTTTTTGGTTTTACCATTACCAGGCACACCATACCTCCAGGCTGTTTTACCAGGCTATTGAGAGATTGGAAACAGTAGTGGAGGAAGATGAAAATTGTGCACTTTGTTGGGCAGTACTTGCCCACTTGTACGCTGATGCCCTTATTTATAATTATAACACCAATAAGCCGCCAATGGAAACTGCGCAGGCTTATGTGGAAAAGGCATTTATGCTGGACCCATTGTGCCAGCATGCTTTCCTGGTAAAGGGCTGGCTTCATCTTTTGATGCGGCAAAAGGATGAAGCCCTGGTTACTATTGAAAAAATAGAAAGCCTCAATCCCAACTCATCCACTTTTAAAGCTATGTGCAGCCTGGGATTGGCTTTTTTGGGTGAATATGAAAAAAGTCTTGAATATTTGAGGCAGGTAAAACATTTAAATCCCCTACCCTATTGGTGGATGAACCTGCCTGAAATATTTGTTGCCTTAAAAAACGAAGAGTATAAAAAGGTGATATTTTTTGCCCGGAAATCAAGTACCCCACCGGTAATTTTCGAACATGTTTTTGAAATGATCGGGCTGTTTTACCTTAGCGATTTTCCTGCACTTAAGGCTCTGTTTCAATTATATTATGCAAAATATCCGGCTGGAATTATCTTTTTAATGCAAGCCTTACCTGCTATTCTTTCAGATGATGCCCTGGGCGAAAAAATTCGCTTTGCCCTTCAGGAAATAGAGCAAATAAAAAATGCAATCAGCGCCGGATGACACGCACTGATTGCATATGAATTTTTACTGACTATTCTACTGAGGGAGAAAATTACTTTTTCTTGGGGAAATCCAAACAAATGGCGCCGCCCAGGCCAAACTGAAGCAGGGTAGCATAATCAGGTACAGCCACAGGACCATACCAGGTGTTCCAATAGTCGTAGCCAAAAGTGGAAATAACGGATTGCAGGTAAGCGTTGAGTTTAAAAGAAACCGCCTTACCGGTATTAAACTTCACCCCGGTTTTAATATTCCAGGCAAATTTGGTAGCCGATTCGCCGCCACCCTCCAAAATGCCTACACCAAGACCGCCGCCAAAAAAGGGTTGCGTTTTGGCATCGTATGATTTACCGAAATAGCTGTTGCCGCCCAGCAATATGTAATTCACCGAACCTGAACCATCGCTCAGTTTAGCACCTAATGGTCCGTACAATGGAAAATCAACGTCAACCCGCTGATAGCTTAATTCAAATGACTGCGCTTTGCTTGCAAAATATTCCAATCCTACCCCGTATTGAAAAGCATCACTTACATCGGCATAAGAAGCGTCAAATTGCACCCTTTCCTTAAAGGTATAGCCAAGCGGTGCATTAATAGAAAAGGTGCCCTTTTGGGCAATGGCAAAAGCGGTCATCAGTACCATTGCCACTACAAAAACAGAAAAACGTTTCATAAATCAAATTTTAGTTTGGTTAAAGATTGTAACTCTTTGGGGTTACAACCCACTTTTTGAATAGGTAACTTAAAGAGCCCAGATTCCGGATTATGAAATTAAAGCGGATGCAAAATTATTCTTTATTCTGAATACAAATCTAGTTTGATGTATTTGTTGAAAACCCTGGTACTTCCATTTAACGGTTTCATGAAAGGGTTTTCAGTGCTTGTGAAACCTTTACTGTAGGCATATCCTCCTAATTTTACCATCCGCCCTGTTAAATGATGATTTTTATCATAGTTGAGGTTTATGGCAGCTTATACTTTAGTGGGTTCAAGTATAAAATCCACCCGATTAGTAAGGGAATCAGGCAAAGTAAACAGGTAAATGTGGCAAGGGTAAACCAATAAAAAAAACCAATACTAATGAAAATGGATTTAAATGCAGTTATCCTGGCAAGGGTAAGAATAATAGCAGTTTCCCTGATCATTTTTCCTTCCCTCTTTGCACAGGATACCCTGCAAAAGGCAACAGCATCAAACAGCAAATGGCATTACCGGGTGGAACCTTACCTGTTACTGCCGAACATGACGGGCAGCACAGGCATTTCGCCATTACCCCTTGCCGAGGTAGATGCCGGTACAAGCGATATTTTTGAAAGGCTGAAGTTTGGCGCCATGCTCAACTTTGAAGCAACCAACGGAACCTGGACCATTGGCAGCGATTTTCTTTACATGAACCTGGAACAGGATTTTGAACGCGGGCAGGTAATACAGGGGGGAAAGGTAAATATGAAACAGTTGGGCTGGGAACTCGCAGGTTTACGCCGAATGAATAAATGGTTTGATGTGGGTGCCGGCCTGTTGCTGAACAGCCTGAAGGCCGAAGGAGAAATGAACCGGATTACCCCGGGTGGAGGAAATACCACCCTCACCGGCAGCCAATCCAAAACATGGGTTGACCCCATGATTATTGCCCGCCTTTCAACCCCGGGAAAAGGTAAAATTTTCGGTCAGTTTCGGGGTGAAATAGGCGGTTTTGGCATTGGGTCGGATTTAGCCTGGCAAATTCAGGCTGTAGCCGGTTACCGGTTTTCAAAGCTGTTTGATATAAGTGCGGGGTATAGGGCAATCGGGCTGGATTATTCATCGGGCGAAGGAAATACAGCATTTATATATGATATGGTTACCCACGGACCTGAGATAAAATTTGGGTTCAACTTCTGATTTCATGGTCCATGATTTGATTAAAATGCTTAAATATGTATTGTCTGCAATTAATTTAGGAAGTTCAAACATTGACAGGTGTCCGGAAAATCCGGATTTCCTTAATTTGTCCTTCAAAAAAAGGATGCGGTTTATAATTGGTTCTTTGATAGCGATCTTCCTCTTTGGGGTACAGCCCTGTGTTGGTCAACTCGCCCTTAAATCCCAGGAAGTGTGGCCTTCATTGGATACCTATTTGCGGCTCAATAAAAAATGGAGGCTTTATGGAACGCTGGCAGGTACCAAAATGGACGAATCTTCTTATTCGGAAGGAGCTGCAGGAATTTTTGCTGATTATTTCGCCAAACCACTTGGATTTGTACAAAAACGAGTTCACTCGCGCAATGATAGTCTTCCCGGGAAATATTTATATTTTCGGTTTGGATATCAGTACAGCGCCACACCGCCAAGTTCAGAAGATCCGTTTAAAGAAAGTATGTTGGTTGTGGAAGCTAACCAAAGGTTTTACCTGCCTTATTACTTTTTGCTATCTGTAAAAAACCGGTTCGACTGGCGAACTAAAAATGGCGATGTAAATATCCGGTACAGACCCCGGTTGATGCTGGAACGGGATTTGAAAACGGAGTTCCTGACTTTTACAGCAAGCGGGTTCGTGGAATATTTTGCCAATTTTGGCAATGGGCAGGTAGATAAACTGAGAACCCAATTGGGTGTAGAAATAAGGGTAACTAGGCACATGAATTACGAAGTTTTCTGGAACCATCAGTTTGAGCATCAGCCTGAGGTACAGGAAGTGGACGCATTTGGCATGACCATGAAATTATATTTTCATAAAAATGATTTTAACAAGCCGCTGTTCGGCAAAAAAAAGACACCAACAGGATCCTCAAAAAGTTAAACCAGTATTATAATTAACCAATTTCAACCAAAAGAAACAAACTACATCAGCATGAAAAACGCATTATCAACATTATTGGTATCCGCCTTTGTTGTTGCCACCATTGGTTGCGGACAGCAGGCAGGGCAGGAAGCCGAACAACAGGATGCAGCAACCCAACCAAAGGACACCGCCAAAGCAAGCGCACGCCCCGCGCATTGGGGCTACGATGGCGAAGATGGGCCTGCACATTGGGCAAGCTTATCGGAAACCTACAATTTATGCGGCAATGGTACAAGCCAATCGCCCATCAATATTGAAAAATCGGCTGCAACCGGCGGTATTACCTGGAAGCTGGATTATAAACCCACCTCGCTGCGCATTGCCCACAACGAGCATATGGATGAAATAATTGACAATGGCCATACCATTCAGGTTACGGTTGATGAGGGCAGTACTTTTACTTTTGGCGATAAAACCTTTCAGCTAAAGCAATTTCATTTTCATACCCCAAGCGAACATACCATAGATGGTAAAAACATGCCCATGGAAATGCATATGGTGCATCAGTCTGAAGATGGTTCGCTTGCGGTGGTAGGTGTTTTGTTTAAAGAAGGAACCACGCCAAACGAAAATTTCAAAAAGATTATCAGCCATCTGCCAAATGCCAAAGGGGAAAGCAAACATTTGAAGGAAGATAGTATTGACCTGAAAATTCACATGCCTGCTGATAACTATGCTTACCATTATTCAGGCTCATTAACAACGCCTCCCTGCAGCGAAAATGTACAGTGGCTGGTGCTGCGCGACCAGGTAAGCCTTTCGCCGGATCAGGTCAAAGCTTTTTCCTCCCGCATAGGACCCAATAACCGGCCGACACAAGCGTTGAATACACGCAAAATTCAACTGGATGACCTGAAAGCAACTGTTTTACCCAATAAACCCTGATAAAATGAGGTTCATTACCATATTAACCGGGTTCACACTATGGGCTACGGTTATTACCGCGCAACCACATACTGATTCTACTTTACCAAAAGGCTGGTGGCATATCCCCAAAACCGATATACGGTTTAAGGTTGGCGGGTATGTAAAGGCTGACCTGATGCATGATTTTAACCCAATAGGTTCACCAGACTTTTTTGATGTTTCAAAAATTCCGACCGATGGATCTGAAGGGCAAACCACCCATTTTAATGTAAAGGAAACAAGGCTTTTACTCGACGTACGAACACCCTCAAAACTGGGTGAAATCCGTGCTTATGTGGAAACGGATTTTTATGGAACCTCCGGCGCGCTTCGCATCCGCCATGCTTTTGTGGATATAAACGATAAATGGCTGATTGGGCAGTGGTGGAGCAATTTTATGGATGAAGACATAATACCCAATACACTTGATTTTGAAAAGCCCGCTGCCTATGCCTTTGCACGACCCGGAATGGTGCGCTGGAAACAAAAGTTTTCAAAAAAGGCATACCTTTCACTTGCCATTGAGGAACCCAATACCAATGCAACTGCCCCGTCTCAACCGGGTAAATTTTACAGCCCGCTGCCCGATTTTACAGCCCGGTATCGTTTTTCGGATAAATGGGGACATGTACAACTTTCTGCTTTTGCAGGATTGCTGTCCTACCAATATAATGCCGGAGGAAAAGAGGATGTTGGTTTATTCGGCCTCAACCTTTCGGGCAGGTTTAACCTGGGTAAGCGCGATTATTTTATTTACCAGGTGGTGGGTGGCCCGGGTTCGGGCCGCATGCGTGGTGGTCTTGCTGCTGCCCCCAATGCCAGCCAGGAACTGGAAGCCCTGGATGATTTGGGATATACGGCAGGGCTATGCCATTTCTGGACTCCAACGCTTTCTTCATTGGTAGTATATAATGGTGGCGGGGTAGGCAATTCAACAGGACAAAGCAGTGGCAGCCTGCACCGTGTTGACTATGCGGCGGCCAACCTTATTTGGCAATTTGCACCCAATACCATTGCCGGAATGGAATATCTTTGGGGTAAACGGATTGATAAGAGCGACGCATCCGGCACAGCCAACCGTTTGCAGTTTAGTATAAAACACAGTTTTAATCTGTAGCCACACAATCTTCGAAATGCAGATCGATATATAAAAGATATTTAAAAAGGATATTAAAACAACAATCATGATAAATGTAAAAAAAATGTTTCCGGTGGTGATGGCCGCTTCCCTTTTGTTTTATGGGTGCGGACAACCGGATGAAGTGGCACCGGATGCCGCAAATACAACCGTAACTGCGGATGGTATGGACCGAACCATTCTTCCCATTCCCGAACCTGAGCGGCAAAAGTATTCGGAACTTGATGTGCGCAATGCAACTGCACCTCCCCGCTTTGAAGTAAAAGCCCCTGAAGGCGCTCCCAATGTGGTGGTTATTTTAATTGATGACATGGGCTTTGGGGTAACCGAAGCGTTTGGCGGGCCAATAGCCATGCCCACCATGAATAAATTGAGTGAAAACGGCATCAGGTACAACCGGTTTCATACAACTGCCCTATGCTCCCCAACCCGTGTAGCCCTGCTTACCGGGTACAACCACCACAGCAACAATATGGGTTGTATTGGCGAGGCGGCTACCACTTTCCCCGGCAATACGTCGGTACGGCCGCAGGCCATTACCCCGATGGCCGAGGTACTGCGCCAGAATGGCTATAATACCGGGGCCTTTGGCAAATACCATGAAACCCCGCCATGGGAAATTTCCATTGCAGGGCCGCAGGACCGCTGGCCCACACGGTCGGGGTTCGAAAAGTTTTATGGCTTTATAGGAGGCGAAACCAATCAGTGGGCCCCGTTGGTGTATGATGGGATTACACAGGTTGAACTACCGGAAGATCCTGCCTATCATTTTACCACCGATATGACCAATCAGGCCATAAGCTGGGTTAATTATCAGCAGGCGCTTGCGCCCGATAAGCCATTCTTTATGTATTTTGCCCCTGGCGCTACGCATGCGCCGCACCATGTTCCCAAAGAATGGGTGGAGAAATACAAAGGGCAGTTTGATGATGGCTGGGATAAAATCCGCGAAATGACTTTGGCACGACAGATAAAAATGGGCATTGTGCCTGCCAATACCAAACTTGCCCCCAAGCCCAAAGACATTAAAGACTGGGATAAACTTTCACCCGATGAAAGAAAGCTTTTTGCCAGGCAAATGGAAGTATATGCCGGATTTGCTGCGCATACGGATTATGAAGTAGGCAGGCTGATTGCCAGCATTGAAGAAATGGGCGAAATGGATAATACCATGATCATTTTTATTGCCGGTGATAATGGGGCAAGTGCCGAAGGGCAGATGAATGGTATGTTCAGCGAAATGACCTATTTTAATGCCGTGCCCGAAACTGTTCCGGATATGTTGAAGCACTATGAGGAATGGGGCTCACCAAGCACCTACCCGCACTTTGCAGCCGGCTGGGCAGTGGCCATGGATGCACCTTTCTCCTACACCAAGCAGGTTGCTTCCGATTTTGGAGGAACCCGTAATGGAATGATTATTCAGTGGCCCGCAGGCATCAAGGCAAAAGGCGAAGTAAGAAGCCAATTTGGCCATGTAATTGATATTGCTCCTACAGTATTTGAAGTGACAAAAATTCCTGCACCCAAAATGGTTAATGGCATTCAGCAGGATCCAATTGAAGGTACAAGCCTTGCCTACTCTTTTAATGATGCAAAAGCGGCCGAAAAACATACCGTTCAGTATTTTGAAATGTTTGGCAACCGGGGTATTTACCAGGATGGATGGTTTGCCCGTACCATACACAGGGCAGCCTGGATGTTGAAACCGATAAATACCCTGCAAAATGACAAATGGGAACTATACAATACTAACGAGGATTTTAGCCTTATGAATGATGTGTCTTCCCAAAATGCCGACAAACTGAAAGCAATGCAGGCTTTGTTTTTGCAGGAGGCCGAAAAATTTCATGTGCTTCCGCTGGATGACCGCTTGCTGGAAAGAACCAATGCTGCCTTAATGGGAAGACCTACCGTGATGGGCGAAAGAACCTCCGTTACCTATGGCGAAGGCATGAAAGGCATGGGCGTGGATATCTTTATTGATCTCCGGAATATTTCTTACACCATAACCGCTGATGTTGAAGTAAAGGCCAATGGCAATGGGGTAATTGTTTGCCAGGGCGGCCGTTTTGGTGGTTTGTCCTTTTACCTGAAAGCAGGCAAGCCAGCCTTTACTTATAATTACCTCGGCCTTCAATCCATGCAGGTGATGGCCACACAGGGTTTAACACCGGGAAAACACCAGTTGGTGTACGATTTTAAATATGATGGCGGTGGTATGGGCAAAGGTGGATTGGCTACCATTACCGCAGATGGTAAAAAAGTGGCAGAGGGCCGCTTTGAAAAAACACAACCCGGAATTTTCTCCGTGGATGACCTTGCCGATATTGGCGCAGATGATGGTACGCAGGTTGCCAACTATGGTGGTTCGCACAAATTCAATGGCAGGATTGGAAAAGTAAAAATTGAGGTAAAGAAATAGATTGATCAATATAAAAAGATAGTTATGAAAAAGATACCATTCACAAAGGGCCTTGCAGGAATCTTACTTCCTGTAATAATGTTGTTCATTTCACAAATGGTATGGGCACAGCAGCCTGCACCTGTGGCCCCAACCTTACCCGATACAAGCAAAATGACCTACAACCAGATATCACAGCAGGCCAAGTTGTATGTATATCCTTCAAAAGGCCAAACACATCAGCAACAAAAGCAGGATGAATTTGAATGCTACAAATGGGCAGTGGAACAAAGCGGAATTGATCCGCTGAACCTGCCAAAGGTTGAAGCTGCCCCTGTGCAAAGCGGTCCAACAGGCGCTGCAGTAGGTGGCGCAGCAAAAGGAGCGGCAGCAGGCGCGGCTATCGGTTCAATTTCGGGCGATATGGGCAAAGGTGCCGCATATGGCGCCATGATTGGCGCAGCCGCAGGCAGGCGACAGGGCAAGCAGGCACAGGCGGGAGCTAATCAGCAGGCGCAACAGCAAACTGCCGCACAGGAGCAGGCTATGAAGGAAAGTTTTCAAAAGGCATTTTCTGTATGCCTTGAAGGAAAGGGATATACCATAAAATAACGACCGGGCCAACACAACAGGGCACAAATAAACCAGTTAATTAATAAAAAATATGTGTATTATGAAGAAAGCATTTTTAATAATAGCCCCACTTTCCATTTTCATTTTATCCTGTACTACAGAAACTCAGCAAAAGGATAAGGAAAATATAGAATTGATATCCAAATATGTAAAGGCAGTGGAAACAATGGATTTTAAAGCAATGGACGAATACCTCGCCGATGATTATGTAGGTTATGGCCCTTCATTTGGAGACACTATCTATAAAACACAGGCCATTAAAAACTGGAAGTATAATGTTGAGAACCTTTACAAAAGTTTGCATTATAATCGTGCAAAAATAGCGCCGGTTACTATTTCAGAAGGCGATAACATGGGTGAATGGGTTGGCTTTTGGTCGGAATTGAAAATTGTGTACAGGGATAGCAGCGAGGTTACCATTTGGGCTAACAGCGATTACCTGGTAGAAAATGGGAAGATCAAACGGAGCTTTACTTTTTACAATGAGGCGGATGCGCTCAGGCAGTTGGGCTATAAAATGGTGCCTGCTGAAGATTAATAGGATTTAATCCTATTTTTAGAAACGCTTTTGTATTATTTAGAAAATTTCTCCTAAAAACTTTCATTATGGATAGCAAATCCGGTACCACATCTGTGTACGACACCATGATACGCATGTTTATGATTGTCCTGATCGTAGGGTGGTGCCTCGCCATAATGTTGCCCTTTTTCCATATTATGCTTTGGGGAATTATCATTGCCATTGCATTTATGCCGATCCATCAATCGCTCAGTAAAAAGCTGGGGGGTAAGCCAAAACTGGCCGCCACCCTTATTGTGCTGATCAGTTTGGCAATCATTATCATTCCAAGCTGGCTTTTTCTCGATTCGGTAGTAGAGGGGCTAAAAGCCATGAAGGCTGATTACAGGGCCGGAACACTTACTATTCCCCCGCCTGCCGAAAAAGTGAAAACCTGGCCGGTAATCGGTGAAAAGGTGTATGCAGCCTGGTTGTCGGGATCCGAAAATCTGAAAGGCTTTCTGCTACAATACAAAGAACAGTTATCGGGCATCTTAAAGAAAATTGCAAAGGGATTGATGGGCAATGTTTCTGCCATACTGCAAATGGTGGGTGCGGTAATTATTGCAGGTATTCTGTTGGTGGTAGAGGGTGTAGGCGAAGGCGTACGTAGGTTTTTCAGGAAGCTGGCCGGAAGCCGCGGGGATGAATTTGCTGATATTGCCAAACTAACTGTTGGCAATGTGGTAAAAGGTGTATTGGGTGTGGCAATTATACAAGCCTTGGTAATAGGGATTGGTTTGCTGCTTGCCGGTATTCCCTTTGCCGGTTTGTGGACGCTGCTGGTTTTCATTTTTGCTGTGCTGCAGATTCCGCCTACTCTGGTGGTTATTCCGCTTGTAGCGTATCTGTTTTCGGTTAAGGAAACCGCGCCGGCCATATTATGGGCTATTTACCTGTTGGCGGGAGGCTTTTCCGATAATGTTTTAAAACCCATATTGCTTGGAAAGGGAGCGCCGGTGCCAATGCTCGTTATTTTTATTGGGGTAGTGGGTGGCTTTGTTTTTTCAGGTTTTATCGGATTGTTTACCGGTGCCATTATTATGTCTATCGGGTATAAAATGTTTTTAGGTTGGTTGAACTCGAATAATGTACCTGAAGCAGATACTGAAATAGCCCCGGTTTAACTTGATTTAAAAAAATAATTTAACCAAAATGAAAACTCATAAAAAACTGTTTTTATTTTTCATGCTTACTGGTTTTTCTGCTTCAGCACAGGTATTTACCAATAAGGAGGTAGGCAAGAAAAATGAAGCACTGGCTGATAGCTTGAAGAAAACCGATTACCCTTTTTCACTGCCTATCTGGGGGGATAAAGCAACGGCTGCCGGTTACGATTTACCTTATTCTGCGGGGTTCAGTGCACAATATTTTACACAGGTTTCGGACCTGGTAATTGAAAACCTGATGGTAGGGTTTAATGGTGGAACCATGTACAATCTTGACAACCTGGTAAAGTTCGATAAGGCACGGGCGACCGCAAGTGCTTTTACAGTAAGGCCGGATATCTGGCTGTTACCTTTTCTGAATGTATATGGCATATTTGGAAAGGCGCAGGCTTCTACTGAGGTAGGCTTTGGCCTGTGGATTCCTGACTCGAATAATGTTAGCCAGGAAATTTTTTCTGCCGGATCAGTGGTTGAATTCAAGTCAACAACCTTTGGTTTTGGCATTACTCCCACCATAGGAGTGGCCGGCGGCTTTCTTGCTTTGGATATGAATGTAGCCTGGACCGATGTGCCGCAACTTTCAAAGCCAGCAAAGAGTTTTGTTTTTGGGCCGAGGCTTGGAAAAAATTTCAAACTAAAGAAACCTCAGCAGTCCGTTGCAGTTTGGATGGGAGGTTTCAGGGTACACCTTAGTTCAGAAACCAATGGTTCCATGGCACTTTCCGAAGTATTTCCTCCGGGCACGCTTGGGGGGAGAATTGATGCGGGGATGGTAAAGGTGGAAAATGCGCAGGTGCAGGTAGATACCTGGTGGGCAGGCCTTTCGCCACAGCAGCAAGCCAATCCCATCAACCAGGCCAAATACAACAATGCCAACCAGTTGCTCGACAGGGCTTCTGAAGTATTGGTGGCGGCAGATAATGCTGTAAACACCATTGAAAAATCAACGGTTCAATACTCCATGGATAAAAGACCGAAAGACCCCTGGAATTTTATTGTGGGGTCACAATTTCAATTAAACAAGCATTTTATGCTCCGCGCTGAATATGGCTTTACAGGATCAAGAACACAGTTTATGACCGGATTACAATACCGGTTTGGACTTTAAAAAAATTAAATGAAGAAAATACTTTTATCAACTCTGTTATTAATTGTGGTGCACCAGGGATTTTCCCAGGTTCTTATTTCCCTGATTTTTGGCGACAAGCTCAATTCACCCAAAATTGAATTTGGCCTTGATGGTGGCCTGTCATTATCCACCATCAATGGCGCCCCCGGCGCCGAAAACGTTTCAGGGCTGAACCTTGGGTTTTATTTTGATATAAAAACCAAAAACCCGCAATGGATATTCAGTACGGGCGTAGTGGTAAAGGGACCAATGGGCGCAAAAGGCCTGCCAGTTTACCCGCTGTCCGATGAGTCGCTCAATGAGGCCTTTAAGGGCGGAACGGTTACCACACAGCTTGGATATTTTTATGTGCCCTTTACCATGAAGTACGCCATGAAAAATCGTATTTTTTTGAAAGGAGGCATTCAGCTTGGCCTGATCAATAAAACCAAAGATCAGTTCCTGAAAACGGTGGAGGACGAAGACGACCTTTCTTATACCCTTAACCGGAAAGGTGACTACCATCCCATTGATGCAGGGCTTGCCGCAGGATTGGGTTATCGCCTCACCAAGGGTAACGGAATGAATGTTGGCATCAATTATTACCACGGGTTATTGGATGCCGAGGTATCTGATGCGGTTGCTGACAAATTCAACCGGGCTTTTTACTTTAATATAGGCATTCCCATTGGTAAGGGCAAGGCAGCAAAGAAGGCCGCTGAAAAGGAGTAGTTGTTATGCAATTTTTAAACTGGCAGAACAACTGACACTACGGGGTATTTTAGAAATTTATAATCTTCATGAATAATCGTTACAGGTTGCTTTGCTGTTTAAAAGATTGGAATAATATTTCCAAAAGCCATTCTTTACACGGTTTTTTTTTAGTATGTGCTTTTTTGTTGCATTGCATGGGGGCATTTGCCCAAACAGATAGTATTCCGGATAGCAGCAATTGCGCTCAACGCGATTTATCGGATGTGATAAGGGCAGCCAAACACAAACCGCCAAAGGTAAAAACGGAAAAGACTTCCTCTCTTATTGCTTTTCCTATAATAGGTTCAAATCCCGCCACAGGTTTCATGGTGGGGCTGGGTGGTCAATATGCTTTTAAAATGGCCGAAAGCAGCAAATATTCCATCATGAGCGGTAGCTTGCAGGCAACTACCAAAAATCAATACCTTATCATTTTTAAGAATAATATCTATACCAAAAAGGAAAGGATTTTTTTTACCGGCGACTGGCGGTTCCAGATTTTTTCACAAGCCACTTATGGCCTCGGTACAAATGCCCCCGAGGGTGGTGTGCTAGATTACCAGTTTGGCCTTGCCGGATTTGAAACTACCACTGACTCCCTTGCACAACCCATGGAATATAATTTTTTAAGGATTCACCAAACAATGGCTTTTAAAATCAAAGAAAGCATGTATTTGGGTGTAGGTTTAAACCTCGATGGTTATTCCAAAATTATAGATGAAAAGCTGAACCTTGACCCGGGCAACGAATTATATACTTCCCATTATTTATACAGTAAAAAATACGGATTTGATACTACAGAATATTATTCATCTTCCCTGATTGCCAATTTTGTGATTGATAAGCGGGACAATATGATACAACCCTATAAGGGGTATTTTATGTCTTTAGGTTGGAGGGGTGACCTTGAAATCCTTGGTTCTGAAAAAAATGCCAGTATGCTAAAAACGGAATGGCGCAGTTACCACAATGTTTCTCCCCGCAATCCCGCGCATCTTATTGGTTTCTGGTTTATCGGTGAGTTTTCGCCGGAAGGACAATTTCCTTATATGACCCTTCCTGCAACCTCTTACGATCAACGAAGCCGTAGTGGCCGTGGCTATACACAGGGCCGTTTTCGTGGAAACCAATACACTTATGGTGAGGCTGAGTACAGGTTCCCTATTTCAAAATGCGGAGGCGTGTGGAGCGGAGTTGCTTTCTTAAACGCCACATCGGCCAACAACCCTGCACTAAAAGAAGCGTTGTTTGAAACCGTTCAGCCGGGTTATGGACTTGGTCTTAGAATTATGCTCGACAAAGCTTCGAGCACCAATCTTACACTTGATTATGGATTTGGGAAAAAATCAAGTGGCTTTTACCTGGCAGTGTCCGAAACGTTTTAAGGTTCATTTTAAAAGCAAGGGAAAAAAATCCCATTGGATTTGTTTCACTCAAGGTGATTAATCCAATGGGAAGCATGTCAGGATCATTTACTGCTCTACCGGTCGAAGCAGATTGCACCACCCAAACCAAATTGGAAAAGGAATACCCTGTCTGGGTAAGCAACTACATTCCCACTGCCTGTTTGCCAGTAATCAGAACCAAAGGTTGCTGTCATGGATTGTGCATAGGCCTGTAATTTTAAGGCTAGCGATTTAGCAGTGGCAATTTTTACGCCCATTTTCAGGTTGAAAGCGAAATTGGTTGAAGACTGGCCTTTTGAATTCATAATACCTATTCCAGCGCCTGCCCCAAAAAATGGCATAGCGTTTGACCCGGGTTTCTGAATGTATTTGTTACCCCCAAGCAGGATATAATTTAGTGAACCTTCCGGATCGGTAGCATTCAGGTCGGTTCCGTTGGTTGAAAAAACCGGAAAAGTGGTAGCCATACGCTGATACGATAACTCGCCCGAAGTAGTGGGTGAAGAAAAGAACTCAAGCGCACCGCCATATTGAAAAGCCCCTTCTGCCGATAATTTTCCTCCATCGAAAGAAGCTGATTCATCAAAAGTATATCCCAAAGGAATATTGAAGGAAAATTTTGGCGCTGGTTTTAATGTTTGGGAAGCGGGTGTTGTTGTTGCCGGTGTTACCTGAGCATTGGCCTGGAGGATGCCTGAAAATGCCAACACAAGAACGGTAAAATAATTTAATTTCATTTTTGGTGTTTTTGAGAATGAATAATAAGTTACAATGGAAAAATTGCTGATTCAGCCGATATGCATATTGAAACTTTTACAAAAGTATTCTTTAACCCTTCTCTTAATTTAGCACCCCTTCATGTAACAGTTATACGAGTAATCCCTGAAATTCTATTGGCCGGAAGAAATATCTTTACGCTACTCTTTAATGGTATTCATGCCTGCTTACGATTGTTTAACCAATAATCGTATGTTAAAAGTATTTACTATTTAATTGAACTTAATTTTTGGAAAAGTTAAAAAACCAACAAGTAATGAAAAGACAATCTATTGCTTCCCTGATAACCTGTGTAGCACTTTCTGTTATGGCTTATGGTCAGGCTCCCGACTCCAAAGCAGCAATGGTACAAATCAAAAAAAACCTGGATTCGAGTACAAAAAAACTCGCCACGATGACCTGGGTTGAAACCACCACTATTTACAAGGGTGATGAAGTAAAATCGGAAATTAAAAATCAATGTGTGTACGGTGCAGACCGGAAAGTGAGCAAAACGCCAATTTCCGCACCGGCGGAAGATTCAAAATCACCAAGAGGCGTAAGAGGGAAAATTGTTGAAAATAAAAAAGAAGACATGAGTGAGTATGTAAAAGCTTGTGTGGCTAAAGTTCACCAATATTTGCCGCCAAATTCAGAGAAGTTACAGTCCATAAATACTGCCAGCAAAGTAATTGTCCAGGTGCTTGATGCCAACAGTAAGAAGTATACTTTTAATTTCCCTGATTATTTACAGGCAGGCGATCAGGTAGCTATTACAATGGATATGATGAAAGCTTTGTTTGGTGGGATAGCTGTAAAAACATACCTGGATAAGCCTGATGATCAGATTAATTTCAACCTTAAGTATTCTGTGCTGCCTGATGGTACAGAATATCCTGCTGAAACTATTCTGGATCTGCCAAAAGAAGGATTGAAAATTGTGATTAAGAATGATGGTTACAAAAAGGCCGGTGGTTAATAGACAATACCGGGCGGTGGTTTCTTAAATTTTAGAAAATGTTGCAATTCCCTGTTTTTTAAATTACTTTTTTAAACAAAGTGAATGAAGTTATTTCTTGTATTTCTGATCAGTGTATTTTCCCTGTCTCAAAGTTTTGCACAGGATGAAAAATGGGAGGTAATCGGCTCAAAAGAAATTGGTTTCAAAGCAGATTATGATGTGATTGTGTTAACCGCCGGAAAAGATCGACTACAAAGGATAAAATTTCAGGTGAAAGGCTCAGCGGTGGATATGATAAAAATTGAGATTACCTACGATACGGGATCGGCAGAGGAGGTAGAAATGCGCGGTAAAATTGCAGACGGCGGCGAGAGCAGAACGGTGGACATAAAAGGGGTTGGCAAAAAGAAAATCCGCAAGATAACTTTCTGGTATGATACCAAGGGTTTCAGCGGTAATGCTACTGTAACAATATTGGGGGTTTCTTAAATAAATTATAGTTATCAGCAAGGATTAAAGTATTTTGGAAGCAATCAAGCTGGTTTGATCAGCCTTAATCAAACCAGCCCTTTTTCCTGAAAAACAAATACATGCTTCCTGCAATGATCAGCATAAGGGCTATCGCTACCAAATACCCGTACTCATTGCTGAGTAAGGGTATATATTGAAAGTTCATTCCCCAAATACCTGCCAGGAAAGTAATGGGCATAAAAATCATGGAAAGAATGGTTAACCTGCCTAGCCGGCTGTTCATGGTTTCCTGTGCATGCATATCAAGCGCCGAACGGATTAGTTCAATCCGGTGTTCGAGCCATTCAAGCTTTTTTTCTGCCCCCTGCAGGTTGGCTTTGGCCCATTGCAGGTAATCTTTTGATTTTTCCAAAATTTTCAGATGCTTGTCAGAGGAGGTTACAATGGTTAAAATAGGCAATTGACCTGAAACAATGGACTCAAGCACCATTACCTCTGTTCTCCGGTCAGATATTTCTTCCATTTTTACTGCTTGCGGCGTTTTGTCCAACCGGTTTTCCAAACCTGATATCAGATCGGCTAATTGGGAAGTTTTACGCAAACATTCAAGCGATAAGCCGAGAAAAAGGGAGGCAATCAGCCCTGCGGGTGTATCATCCGGCAGTACCTCTTCCGATTTGGTGAAAGCAATATTATTGCGGAAACGGGCCATACTGCTTTCGCGGATGGTAACTACAAAGCGGCTGCTCAATAAAATGGAGAGATACGAAATGCTGTTTGTATCCTGAACTGTTTTTTGAACGGGTATCACCACAAGTGCAAGCGGGTTTAGTGGATAAAAGCCCGGGTGATCGCCTGCATCGAGGCAAAAGCTCCGTAGTAAACCATACACTTGTAATGCATCCAACTGCTGTTCGAGTTCTTCGCGACTGGCATCGTTAATATCTATCCAAACATTTGATTCCCCCAACCTGTACATTTCCATAGCGGCACCATATTCGCAAGGAACAATTTGCGGCTTGCCGGTAATTTGGAAACAGTTTATTTGCATGAATGTAACTTTAAAATAAAACTAAGATAATTATTTAGCATAGCAACCTGCATGGCATTGCTGAAGGTGTGGAGAATTCCCATTTGGAAGTGTCCCGGTCAACAGAATTACCTGGAAATTTAGAAAAAAAGGAGATATAGAATCATTATGCATTTGTGATAAAAATCATAAATAAAAAAAGTCATTTGATTTTGCTTTATGCAAAATATACCTCAAAATGAAAACGATTATTACACAAATATTTTTTGTAGCTTGTTTTATCTGGATTCCAATAGCAGGCACAGCACAAGTGACCGATTCAACCCGGAAGGATTCAACCAAAATCATCGTTGATTCAGCAGCGGTGACAATACCGGATTCCATAGCTGTTGCCCCGCCCGCAACCGATACAGCTGTGGTGGTTGCGGTAAAAGATTGCTTCCAGGAATGGTATGAAAAATTCAGAACCCGTGGTGCAAAACCGGTAACCGATGGCAAACACCCGGTGATCATTACCCTTAAAAGCGAAGATGCAGCGGTATGCCTGATAGGGCAGGTACAGGTAACCAATGGAAAAATAGTGCCTCCTCTTTTGGTACAACAGGAAGATGGTGATTATAAGCCATTTAATACGGTAGGGAAAAAACTTGACCCGGTTTTCGCCTCAAGCATGACAGAAGATCAGTTGTTAACCATAACCGATGGTATGAGTATCCTTTTTCGTACCAATAACCAGGAGTATGGAAGGATTATATTCTACACATTTGCCAATAAAGGCGGAAAGGCCATTAAAACAGCACCAAGCCCCGATGAATTGATCAAGGAATAAAAGCATCATTTTCGGCACAGGTACAAATGATTGGCAAGAAATGCTTATCTTTCAGTTACTTATGCAGGTTCCATATTCGCCAAAAAAGATTTACAGGCTTCTTTTTGCCGGTATATTTTACCTGGTAACTGTTGTTGTTGGCTATCCCCTGCATGCGCAAAAAGTAATTACCCTTACCGTTGATGGCGCCATAAACCCTGTGGTGGCAGATTACATCAGCGCGGGCATTCAAAAAGCCGAAAAAGAAAATGCGACTTTTTTACTGATTAACCTCAATACGCCGGGTGGCTTGTTAAAATCAACCCGGGTTATTGTAAGTGCCATGCTCGAGGCCAAAGTACCCATTGTGGTATATGTTTCCCCATCGGGAGCGCATGCAGGTTCGGCAGGCGTATTTATTACCATGGCCTCGCATATTGCCGCCATGGCGCCGGGCACCAACCTTGGTTCGGCGCACCCGGTAAACCTGCAGGG
>Ga0209097_10000428_pt1 | contig 43081 bp, 35 predicted proteins | sample AD_UKC052_MetaG_FD_184419 | JGI IMG/M metagenome (GOLD analysis project Ga0209097, IMG submission 184419) | Active sludge microbial communities of municipal wastewater-treating anaerobic digesters from USA - AD_UKC052_MetaG (SPAdes) (version 2) | ecosystem: Engineered > Bioreactor > Anaerobic >... | reverse complement strand
CGGGCAGTTCGCTGGCAGCGCTGATCAGTGCCGGTTGTTGGTGTTTGGTGTTTTTTCTGAACATGCTCTGATTGTATTAAACTTTCCTGCTTTTGGGTAGGTTTCTTACCTTTTTGCAGTGGAGTCACTAAGTATAAGCAAGAATCTTACCAAGCTCTCTGGCATTGCATTTATTCTGTCTTTTGTAATGCTAATGGCCAGCCGTTGTATTTTTTAGTTCTTATTTTTTACCGTCTCTCAGGTTGAGGCAATGAAGGTGCAGGCGGGTCTCCCGACTTAATGCTCGTTGAAGGCTGTGATGGTGGTGGAAAACTGGTCGTGGTGACTGAGGGTGTTGGTGAAGTTGGTGGGGGTGCGGTTTTAGGGTCTGGCATGTTATATTCCATTTTCTATCAATCATCATCTGACACATCATATTCATTATCAGCAGCATCATTTATGAAGTGTTGGGAATTCTTCAGATCAAAATTAACAGAATTTAAGAAATTAAGAATTGGAATTGCACGCAATTTTTGTTCTATATACTCGTTAATTTGTGCCTCTGGAATTGAAAGGATTTCCGCATCATAATTCAACCGATGCTTTAATTTTCTTGCCAAATCCAGCGCCCAATATTGCATGCTCATTTGAACTATTTCAGTACCCGATTTCAAAGCAGAATCCAATGTTTTTGTAGTGCCTGGCATTTTGTCAACAATAATGAAGGTCTGTGAAAAATATGTACTCCCATTTTGCTCAATTTCATTAGCATATCTGCTTAATTTATCCTTCATAATCTCAGGATTGCCCCTTCCAATAAAACCAATATCAAAACGCACTAATTTTCCAGGGCGCAATCTTATTGTGGCATCACATTCTCTTACATCAGAACTATCTGATAGCCAAAACACTTTTTCCAATTTACAGCTTTGACCATTCTCCACATGTTCAAATCCCAAAATACTCAACACAGAACCCATAATTAATCGTTCAAACAATTTTCCATATGTGGATTTTTCCGAGCCTCGAATAGTCAATGTTGCGGCACCAATAGCTGTAGATAATCGCGTTATATCTCGCCAACTTAGCGGTCTAATATTCTGCTTATATTCTTCGTTAATAAAATAACCTAAATTCAGAGAAATATCGCCAAAATCTTCTTGACATCTCTGAGATGCTTCTTCAACGGCTGTATTAAAATCGCTAATATATTCTCGGCGCAATTCTGGATTGCTTCTCAATACATTTTGAATACTCTTCCCAGTCAAACCAATTAACCATTGAGCTGGCCAAAAACTCTCTTTTTTAGATTGGGATGTATTATCCATTTGTTCTAAAGCCAACTCAGACAAATTGTCAGTAAAACCATCTATTTCTCCCCAACCTCTAGCAAAAAGATAAATAATTGCACCAGTGGCAATCGCAACACGACGTCGAGTTAACGGTTCCGTCTGTGTTCGGATATTTTCTCCTTTCAGCACACCTAAAACAACATGGCGTGCCGTTTCCACGCCAAGTCGTTCTATAAAATCTTTACCATTTGCAGTGAGAACTAATTTACCCTTTTCGGGAAAAAAATCATCTATAATCATTTTTCTCCTTGATTAAATATAGAGCCTTGTTTGTGAATTGGGTCAACGGGTTCGCAATTTATCCATAAAACATTACCCAAGTTTAAATTTTTCCATGAAGTTATATCCTCACGTATTATCTTTATATACTCAGGGTTATTCTCAAATAAAACAAATCTTCTATTAAGGTCACAAGCTGCACTTCCCACTGTTCCAGAACCGGCAAATGGATCAAGAACGACATCGCCTTGAAATGAATAATAACGAATTATTTTTTCTGCCAGCTCCTTTGGAAAAGCAGCTGGATGCCTTGAATTAGTTGAGGGATTAATTTTCCAAACATTAGTCCGTTCATATCCATCTGATATTTTAGAATCCTCAACTGTTGTTTTATCAGGGTGGTTTCTAATAAACCAATCAATTAACAGGTCTGTATGTTTGCGATACACCAAAATATATTCGGTTACAGGGACTGCTTTATATTGTAATGGATTACGATCAGCAGCAAATCGCCGGCCACGTCCTGTTGCCCATCCAGCGCCTTCCGGTTTCAACCAAATAATATCATCTATAAAATCAAAACCTTCTTCAATGAAAATTCTATGAAAATCGAATGGAACAGCAATTCGTCGGGACGATTCATTTCTTGACGCACGCCGTAATAAAACAGGGGAAATATTTATGGCAAAAAATCTTCCCTCAACCAAAACTCTGTGACATTTTCTAATTATTTGTCGCATTTTAAACAGGTAATCATCATATTCTTGATATTCTGAATATTCAGGACGCGCGTTAAAGTAAGGTGGAGATGTAAAGATTAGGTCAACACTTTCAGATGGCATATCGTCAAGCAATTGAACAGAATCGCCCAATCCGACCGTGTTTCTTAAATTCGATAACTTGTATTCTTTTTTATTTTGTTTGGAAGACTCAATTTGATTTTCGTCTTGCTTTAACAATCTTGCGATTAAAATCTCCGGTTTTGTGGTTTTAGATGCGATTATTTCAGTAGTATAAGCATCAATAACGACTTCACCTATCCGCGTGCTATTTTTTGAACAAAGAGGAACGCGCCAATAATGATACCTGTCATCAATCTCTGGTAAACCGAGTTTGACTACATTGTAAAGTTGAATTTCAGTAAGCCATTCTTTTACTATTTTTTTGGCTTGTTTTACATTTAAAACCAGATAATCTCTTTCTTCAGAGATTGTTTTCGGATTCCGTGACATTATACAAGATCTCCATATAGTTTAAAACGGCGATTCTTCGCTCTCATCGGGTTCATAGCTGTCGTCATCGCGGCTCAGCAGCACCTCGCGGTCTTTGCCGCCGCCCTGCGAAGGCCCCACCACCCCCAGCTCTTCAAGCTGGTCAATCAGGCGCGCGGCGCGCGGATAGCCCACGCGCAGGCGGCGCTGCAGCATGCTGGCGCTGGCGCGCTGAGCCTGCTTGACAATGGTGACCGCCTTTTCCACCAGTTCATCCGAGCCGTCTTCTTCCACATTCATCAGGGCGTCCCACGGCGGAACAGCCCCTTCCTGGGCGGGCAGGCTCTTGCGCCAGAATTCACTCACCTTCTCAATTTCAGCATCCGTCACCAGCACGCCCTGAGCGCGCAGCGGCACGCCCACTTCGGGGTTCACAAACAGCATGTCGCCGCGTCCCAGCAGGGTTTCCGCGCCGGGCGTATCGAGGATGACGCGCGAATCGACCGAAGAGGCCACGGTGAAGGCGATGCGCGCCGGGAAGTTGGCCTTGATCAGGCCGGTGACCACGTCGGTGCTGGGGCGCTGGGTGGCCACCACCAGGTGAATGCCGGTGGCGCGGGCCATCTGCGCCAGGCGCACCAGAAAATGTTCGGTCTCGTCGGGCACGGCCATCATCAGGTCGGCCAGTTCGTCCACCATCACCACAATGCGCGGCAGAGTGGGCTGGCCGCGGCGCTGCATCTTGCGGTTATAGGAGGAAATATCCTTGCTGTGGCCCTCTTCCAGCAGACGGTAGCGCTGCTCCATTTCGGCCACGGCCCATTTCAGCACCCCCAGGCAGCGCTCGTGGGAGGTTTCCACCTTGCCCAGCAGGTGGGGCAGGCCGTTGAAGCGCACCAGTTCCACCATTTTGGGATCAATCATCGCCAGGCGCAGGTCGGCCGGGGTGTTGTTCATCACCAGGCACAGGGTCAGCGCCTCAATATACACCGATTTGCCGGAGCCGGTGGTGCCTGCCACCAGCATATGCGGCATGCGCGAAAGATCCGCCACCACCGGCTGGCCCGACACATTGCGTCCCAGCACAAAAGCCAGGGGTGAGTTCACCCGCCGGAAGGCGTCGCTCTCAATCAGCGAGCGCAGCCGCACCACGCTGGAGCGGGCGTTGGGCACCTCAATGCCCACATAGGGCTGCCCCGGCACGGGGGCCTCAATGCGCAGGCGTTCGGCCGAAAGGGCCAGGGCCAGGTCGCGTGAAAGGCCGGCAATTTGCGCCACGCGCACCTTGAACTGCTGAATGCCTTCGGGGCTGTTCTTCTCCACAAAGCCCGGCTCCACCGCATACTGCGTGACGGTCGGGCCAATGCGGTAACCTGCCACGCGCGCCGGCACGCCAAATTCGCCCAGAGTTTTCTCGATGGTGGCAGCGGTCTGATTGATGGCGCGCTCGTCGGGGCGGGTGCTCTGGTCGTTCAGCAGCAGGTTAAGCGGCGGCAGCAGTTCGCTGCGCGGGGCCGGCTCACCAGTTTTTTCCGTTTTTTCAGGGGCGTCCAGCGGTTTGCGCAGATGCGGCAGCAGGGGCAGCGGCTTGCGCGCCGGTTGGCTGGCTTTTACTTCAGGGGCCGGGGCCGCCTGAGGCGCAGCAGAGGCCGCGGGCTGCGGCAGGGGCGCTGCGTCAAGCTGCGGCACGCGCGTTTCGGGCTGGGCCGGGCGCGGGGTGGGGCGCGGCGCCGGCGGCAGGCCCAGGGTGCGGTCCACCCAGGCGTTGATCCACCCCGGCACGCCCAGCGCCACCGCGCTGAACAGCACAAACAGGCCCATGAACACCAGGGCTGCCAGAATATCGCCCGCCACCATGCTCACCAGCTCGGCCAGCCCCCAGCCAATGCGTCCGCCCAGGGCCAGGCCGGCCTCAATTTGCTGCACGCTGGCATTGCCAAACAGGGCCAGCAGGGCCAGCAGCGAAAAACCCGCCGCCTCAAAACCCAGCACCCGCCAGAGATGGCCGATGTTATGGTTCAGGTTTTGCCAGCGCAGCGCCAGCCAGCCCGCATAGAAAATGCCCGCCACCACAAAATAAGAGCCGATACCAAACCACTGCTTGAAAAGGATGGCCAGCGGGGTCACCAGGCTGCCCTGCGAAACATCCAGCAGGCCCAGCAGCAGAATCAGCCCGCTCGCCACCAGGCCCACCCCCACCATATCCAGGGCATAGCGGCCAAAATGCGCGCTGAAACGGACCACTTTATCAAGGGCGTCTTCAATGAAACGAATGGCAGGGTGAGATGGAGGCTGAATGGGCTGCAATACGGGTAATCCTTTTGAAATGGTAACTGTTCAGGCGGCCGTTTTCTTTTGGACTTTTTTCACTGCAAAGGGCGCAAAGAACACCAGGGAACAGCCAGAGAGATTTTTTCTCTGCTTCTTCTTCCTTAGCGCCCTTCGCGTTCTTCGCGGTTTAAAAAAATGACATGGCTAAGCAGTTACTTAAAATGCTTTATTTAATTGAACGGTGCAGGGCCGGTGCCCTGCGCCGTTTTCTTTATTAAACCGAAACCAGGCGCAGGCCAAGGCGGCGCTGAGCGGCATCCATATGCAAAATGCTCACCACCACCTCCTGCCCCACCAGCAAATAGCGGCGCAAATCGCGGATGCCCGGCGGCAGCACAATGCACGAAATGTGAATCAGGCCGTCAATGCCTTCGTGCAGGCGGGCAAAAGCCCCAAAGCGCGTCACCGCTGAGATGACCGCGGGCAGTTCCTCTCCCACTGTGTGGCGCTCTTCCAGGGTATCCCAGGGGTTTTCGCTGAGCTGCTTGACGCTGAGAGCCACGCGGCCGCTTTCCTCGTTCACTTCCAGCACCACGGCTTCAATGCTGTCGCCAATATCGCTGATCGACTTGGGATCCTGAACCCGTCCCCACGAAAGCTCGGAAACGTGCACCAGGCCTTCCAGGCCGCCCAGGTCCAGAAAAATGCCAAAATCGGTGATATTGGTCACACAGCCTTCCACCACATCGCCCGGCTTGAGGCTGCGGAACAGGCGTTTGCGCTGGCCTTCGCCCGCCAGGGCAGCGCGCTCAGAAAACACCACGCGCTCTTCTCCGGGCTCACACTCAATCACCTTCAGTTTGATGATGCGGCCCACATAAGCCGCAAGCGCCTTCTGGCGGCGGCGGTCGCTGAGGTTGGGCGATACGTTCACCAGGTGCGAAACCGGCACAAAGCCCTGCACCCCGTTGCCTTCCACCAGCAGCCCGCCGCGGTTGTAGCCGCGCACAAACAGATCCACCACTTCATCATTGTTGAAGATGGAAAGCAGCCTGGGCCAATCCACCTCCACCCCTGCCGCCGCATGGCGGTTGGTGGATGCCTCGGTTTCCTGATGCACCCACACTTCATCAGCCAGAATGGCCGACCACCAGCCTTCATCCGGCGCCGCAACATCATCTTCAGTGACAGACATTCTTTGCGTCATGATATACTCCCTCCCAACCCCTAAACGGCACGGTGATTTTCCAGAAGCGCCTTCTGCTCCATGGCAATCACAGCCTTGGCCACAGCTTCAATGGCCACCCGCTGTTTGCGGTACAGATCGGCTTCTGAAACGGACAGGCGGCGCGCAATCTCGCGCACTTTTTTACCTTCAAGAAATTTCATATCCAGAATATTGTAAAGGATCCATTCACCGGTAAAGCGGCGTTCGCCTTCAGGGCGCACCTGTTCAATGGCCTCACGCAGCAGGCTGCGCAGGGCATTGGCGGCAATGCCGTCGTGCTCGGGCAGGCGCTCTTTGATGGCCTGCAGTTCGAGCAGCGGGCTTTCGGTCAGGCGCGGGCCGCCCCAGTAATGCGTCAGGGCATCCTTCACCCAGCCGGTGAATTCTTCGGGCGGGGCAATTTCCTCGCCCATCAGGCTTTCGGTTTGCTCCGCGCGGCTGCTGGCGCGCATCTGCTGCACCATCGAAACCTGCGGCTGCAGGGTTTGCAGGGAATCGAAAACCTGCTTTTCAATGCGCCGGTCGCGCAGCGCAATGCTCAGTCGCCGCCCCAGCAGGCGCAGCGCGCGGTAATGCTCGGCATCCAGCTCAACGGTGATATTTTTGCGAAAGCCCAGCACCCCCAGCAGCAGCGTGCCTTCCACCTTCAGGGGCAGCAGGCTGTAGCCGCGCCAGTTCAGCAGGCCCGCTTCTGCCTCGCCAGCCAGCACCTCCGCCAGCTCAGCCGAGGCCGTTTCATCGCGGGTGAAATCTTCCACGCCCACCCGGTAGGCCATCTCGGCGCCGCTGTCGGTGAATTCAATCAGAAACGCTTCGTGCGATTGGAAGCGGTCGCACAGAGCCGCCACCGCCGACTCCAAAAACTGCCACAGGTCGCGCCCGGTCAGCAGGCGGTCTTCCAGGCTGCGCAGCAGCAGCAGCTCGCGCTGGTCCTTGCCGTAAAACAGCCAGCGTTCCCACAGCGGCATCGAAAGCATCAGCGCATATTCAATCACCAGAATGGTGATCACCATCAAAATCGGCACCGCCGCGTTGTAAGGCAGGCCAAAAATGGCCCCTGCGCGGCGCACCACCGTCACCACGGCCAGCGCAATCGAAGCCGTGAACGGCCCGCGCATCAGCCAGCGGAAAAGGCGGCTTTTGATCACCCGGTCGGGCCACGAAACCCCGTAAAAAGCCACCGAATAGGCCATCACCCCAATCAGCACGCCGGTCAGCGCGTTGCTGAGAATGGCCAGCAGCCAGAACACAATGGGCTGGTCGGGGAAGAAAGCCGAGCCGAAGGTCAGATAGGGGAAAGCGCCAATGGCCGGGGCAGCCGCGCCCGCCAGCAGGTAGGCCATGCGCCGTTTACCGGTGGGGGTGATCATGCGGCGGTAGGCCGTGATGAGGTTTGCCCAGGCCATCAGCATGGACAAACCGTAAAAGATGGTGAAAAAGCCGGTCAGGGCCGTCGGGGTGAGGTGTGGCGCAGGCGAAACATCATCTGAAAGCGGGCCCAGCAGGCCAAACGGCAGGCTGATGAAAAACAGCGCCGAAACGATATACACAGCGCGAATCATCCACACCCGCCAGTGGCGGCCGTTTTTACCGGTGGTCACCAGCAGCGCATCTGAAAAATGCAGATAAGCCGCCGGCAGCAGGATGATGCCCGCCCACTGGACGTGCATGAAGGCCTGCATCTCCCAGACCTGCTCCATGGTGCTGCCCACGGCTTCGGCTGAGTAGATGATGACCACGCACAGCAAAATGATCACAAAGGAACGCGCCACGCGGTCGCGCAAATTAAAAACAAGCGCATAAAGCAGCAGCGAAAAGGCCGTGATGGCCACGCCGGCAGTTAAAATCTGACTGATGGTTCGTAAAACCGAAATTACACCCGACACACAACCTCATCCAATAAGCGCAATACCGCTAACGCAGAAAACGGGCAAAGAACAGGGCAATATCCTGGTTCAAGAAGTAGCGGTCGTGATAACCGCTGAATTCAAAGCCCAATTTCAACGCCATGCTGATACCGGCATGGTTTTTCGACTGCGTTTCCAGCACCATGCGGCGGCTGCCGCGCTGGACCGCCCAGCTCTGGGCCGCCAGCATCAGGGTGCTGCCAATGCCCTGGCGGCGCAGCGAGGGCGCAACCACCAGGTCCGTGATCCAGGCCGTGGAAGGGGCCATATCTTCCTGAATGACGATATAGGCCGCCGGGACGCCTTCATGCTCCGCCACCAGCACCACGGCCGCATCCTTCCATTCCTGCAAAACCGCCATCGGCTGGCGCGGATAATCCACATCCACCGGGCGCGGCAGGCGCACCTCGCGAAAAACGATGGTGGTTTGCCCGGCGTCCACAGCCAGGTCCATCTGCCACACATAATGGCTGCGATAATTGTGTTCAAGGCCCATCAGAATGGGCATATCGCTCTCAATCATCGGCCGGATTTCAATCTCAGGCATGCCTACCTCTATTATTATTGCGGTGCAATCTTCACCCCGATCACGCAGATGCCCATTTCGGCGCCCTGGTTATCGGTCGCCACCAGGCGCAGCAGGTAATCGCCAGCGGGAAGCAGGGTGGTATCCCAGAAGCCCAGGGTGCCTTCTTTTTTGGGGTCATTGCCCGCGGCAATGGTGGTCCACGATGAAAGTCCCGGCTGGGTATACTCGTATTTATAAAAACCAAAATTGGTCAATTGAATGGTGCCAATCAGCTCCACCACGCCCGAAATCTGGGCGCCGTTGGTGGGGTCTGTCCATTCAAATTTATCCTTGAGGCACTGGCTTTCAACCGCGGCCGGCGTGGCGGTGGGATCCGGTGTGGGGGTCAGCCCGCCAGCCTCCGGAGTGATCTGTTTGGATGCAGCCATAGAGGGCATGCTGGTGGAGGCCAGGGCCACAGTCGGCGTGGGCAATTTTTGCGTTCCCGCCAAATCCGGATAAATGAAGGTGTTGGTCAAAAAAATCCCCAGCGCCATCAATCCCAGCAGGGTGAGCATGCTCAACGCGCCCGAAAGGCGCCCCTGCGCCAGGTCCCGTTCCATGCCGAAAATGGTCCCCTGAACATCCCGAAAGGCCAGGATCAGTTTGCGCAAATACACCAGTGCGGCCAGCCCCAAAATAATGTAAAAAACGGCCTCAAAGGTCTTGAAAAATTGAACAATTTCGTTCATTGGCGCAGCAGACGGCGCATCAGCACCGTTTAACCACCCCGCGAATCACCTCAACCAGCTTGGGCACAATGATTCTTCCGGCTTCCAGCACTTCTTCATGCGTGGTGATGGTGCTGCCGTCAAGGTTGGCCTTGTTGCTGATGCCGGAAATGCCCAAGACGCGCATGCCGCCGTGGCGGGCCACAATCACTTCGGGCACCGTGGACATGCCCACGGCATCGGCGCCAATGGCGCGCAGGAAGCGCAGGTCGGCCGGTCCTTCAAAAGAGGGGCCGGAAAGGCAGATATACACGCCCTTGCGCACTTCAATACCCTTTTCAGCGGCAACAATTTCCGCCAGGGCCAGCAGATCGCGGTCGTAGGCCTGGCTCATATCGGGGAAACGCGGGCCAAACACATCCAGGTTGGGGCCGCGCAGCGGGTTCATGCCCACCATGCCCACGAGAGCAATGTGATCATAAATGAGCATCAGGTCGCCGGGCATGAAATCGGGGCGGATGGCGCCCGCCGCATTGGTGACCACCAGGGTTTTGATGCCCATGCGCTGCATCACGCGCACCGGCAAACCCACATGCGACATGCTGTAGCCTTCATAGTAATGCGCCCGTCCCTGCATCATCATCACCAGCTTGCCTTCCAGCTTGCCAATCACCAGGCGGCCTTCATGTCCATAAACGGTGGAAGTGGGCCAGAAGGGGATCTCGCAGAAAGGAATGGAATCGGCATCTTCGACGGCATCTGCCAGACCGCCCAGGCCGGAACCCAGGATAATGCCAATTTCAGGTTGGTGGCGGGTATTGCGCCGCACCATGTCCACAGCCTGGTCAATTTGCTCTAAAGTAATAAAATCTTCCATGGTAAATCCTCATCATGGGGTATCTGAAGTCAAGATAGATTAATAAAGCTGTTAGGGTTAGATTTTGTCACGCTTAATTATATCGCATCCACCTGTAAAGAGGAAACTGAATCCGGCTTTTTGGTCATCTTTCTGTTCAATCTCATCTTCGTTTAACCTTTTCAACGGTGAAAAAGGGTCAAATCGGGATGACCAAACGCGCTCTCCAGGCTTTTCAAGGTTCAAAGGGCAGCAGCAGGGTTTTGCCATCTTTGGCCACCGCCACGCCGTCTTCCAGCAGCGTCACTTCAGCGCCAACCCATTCCGCCGGCAGCACCACGCTGTTGAGAGTCAGCCTGCGCCCAGCAGGCGGATAACAGGTCACATCCAGCAAGCCCTCTGTTTGGCGAGCTTCAAAAACGCTCCCGCCCTCTCCCAGCAGCACCAGTTCACCCTGCCCGCTGCCCAGGCTGTAACGTCCGGAAAGGCCGGCCGCCTGACCGTTGATATGCCAGGTGATCGCAGTCCGGCGGAAGGTTTTGCCCTGGGCTGTGTCGCGAATCAGCACCGGTCCTTCTTCTGAGGCAACCAGGGTGCGGGTGGAGGTCCAGCCGTGCCATTCCGGCAGGGCGGCGCGTGCCAGGGTCAGCGCGCCGCGCTGTTCAAAAACCTGCATCTCCGCCAGGTACGGCGGATCCTGCGCCCAGGGGCTGCCCAGACCGGTCAGGCGGTCCAGCAAATCAGCCCAGCCGCCCGCCGCCACCTGAAAAGCGTTGAGGTTCTCGCGCGGCACGCGCTTGTCGCGGAAGGCGCTGCGCCCCTTGGGCAGCCACCAGATGGCCTCGCCCTGGTTCTGCTCGGCAATCCAGGTTTCGCCGGCGCGCGCCGCCAGAATCAGGCTGTTGGCGGCCTTGTAGCGGTGCCAGCCGGTGAAGCGCAGGTTCAGCAGCAGGGTCAGGTCATCCGCGCCCCAGCCCTGGCGCAGCACCAGCTTGTCGGCAGCCAGCGGCCCCAGCGCGGTGGGCATGCCGGTTTCGCTGAACAGCAGGCAGCTTCCCATCTGCGGAGCGCGGCCCGTCAGGTTCAGAGGGGCGTCGGCACCGGGCTGCGCCACGGCAGGCTCGCCGTGCGCCTCAAGGAAATCCACGCCGCGCCCGGCCATCCAGAGCAGGCTTTCATCGTTCAGCAGGCCTGCCCCAAAATAGGCCGTGCCCGCCGCCGTGATGACATTGGGATGGTTGTACCCCAGCGGCTGGCCGGAGGGCAGGGCCTGCGTCAGCAGCCAGGCAAAGCTCTGGGCGCGTTTGCTGCCGTCAGCCAGCGGCGCATAAAGCGACTGGAAATAGGCGTTGTTGATCCATTCCATCTGGTAGAGGTAGGCGTCATCCGAATTATGGAAGCGGCCAGCCCAGCCGCGCGGGTTGCGGTCCAGGTAGCTGCGGTTGGCCGCGCTGAGGGCCGGGTCGGCATAGCCGCTCACCTCCAGCAGCGCCAGCAGCCCGGCGCCGTTTTCCTGGTTTTCGTAAGGGCCTTCAGGCCAGCGCCCCAGCGAAAGAGCATACATCCAGTCCACCCATTCCACCGTCAGGGCGCGGCGGTTGACCGCGGCAAACCAGGTCTTCAATTCAGCCTGTTCAGCAGCGCTGAACAGGGCGGGTTGTTTCCACAGATAATAAAGGCGCAGGGCAGCCTCATACTGGCCGTATTTAACGCTGCCAGCCGGTCCGGTGAAATTTCCGGCGCGCGCCTCAGCCATCAAAGCATCGTGAAAAGCCGTCTGCCAGGTGGTTTCGCCGCTGCCCAGGGCCAGCATGCCCAGTTCTGGCGTGCCCTTGTAGGGGTTGGCTGCCACCAGCGCCAGCAGGCGGCGGTACACCTCCGTGCCGTCGTAGGTTTGCGCTTCCGGCGCGCTCTGCAGGCAGGTAAAAGGCTGCTCTGCCGAAATCCCGTCAAAGCGCGGCGCCTCGCGGGGCGAAAAACTGGCCTGATAAGACATCATCAGCACCCCGCCAATCACCAGCGCTGAAACCAGCAGCCCCAGCCAGATGCCCAGCCTGCGCCAGCGGTCCAGCAGCGGCTGGTCGTGCGGGAAGGTTTGCCAGCCCAGCTTCCAGGCCAGGCAAAAAGTCAGCCAGCCGCCCGCCAGCGCCAGGGCTTCCAGCGCAGCCACAAATTCCTCGTCCGAAAAACGGCTTTCAAGCTGCCCGCCTGCAGCAGCCGCCGCGCCTGCCGCCAGAGAAAGCGCCCCCGCAGCCAGCACGGCCTGCCACCAGCGCTGGCCCGCACCCAGGGGAATCCACAGCGCCAGCACCAGCAGCCACACCACCGCCAGCAGCAGGGGGTAGCGCAGCGGATCGCCGTTCCAGCCCAGGCCGGCTTCAAAATTTTGAATCAACAGGTCTGCCCCCAAAGTCAGGCCCAACACCGCAACCCAGCGCCGTGAGGGCATGTCCGGGCGCATGTACACCGCCAGGCCGAAAAAGAACAGGATCAGCAGCAGAGTCGATTGCCAGAAGGCCTGGTCCAGCGCGCGGCCGGCCAGCAGGCGCACCAAAGCAAACCAGGCCAGCGGCAGCAGGCTCCAGGCTTTTTTCAGCAGGTTATTTTGTGCAGAGGGAACGGTCAAATTCATAAATACGCACCTGGTCCTGCCCGTAAACCGGCCTGAAAGCCGGGCTCTCTGCCAGTTCCTGCTGGGTGAAAAGCTGGCTGGCGCCGTAGCCCGTCAGACCCTGAGTCTGGCCAATGTAAACATGGGTGATGTGTTCGTCGCACAGCGCGCGCAGCCCCTCCGGGCTGCCGGGCGAACTGGTTTCAAGCCTTTCGGCCAGCTTCACCACACGCTGCGAATAATCGGCGGGATCAGGAACTTCATTCATCAGCAGGTATTGCGGCGGCATGGTGTTGGCTCGCCCGGTGAAAATGGGGATCCACCAGCCGGCGTCTGAGCCCACCGCCGAAGTGCCGCCGTAAATGCGGTAGCCTTCCACCAAAAAACGCGCCTCAGCCGGGGTGTTGGCCGAAATCCAGTTCATGGCGCGCACATCGGGATTCTGCACCAGCATAAAAGAAGCGGGCGGCGGGTGGCGCAGGGTGCTGACGCCATACAGAACAGCCGCCAGCATCACCAGCAAAGCCGCCGCCTGACCCCAGCGCGCCGGCCGGGCTGCCAGCCAGGCGCAAAACTCGCCCAAAGCCCCACCGGCCAGCAGCCCCAGGGGAACATACAGGGCGATGATCACGGCAAAGCTCTGCATCATGTTGGCTGCCGGCAGGTTGATCAGGGTTCCGGCGCGCACCGCCGCCAGCAGGGCAAACCACAGCACCAGTCCGGCCGTCATCCAGCGGCGGCGCAGCAGCCCCGCCAGCAGGCCCAGGCCGGCCAGCCCCAGCAGCAGGGGCGGCAGATACTGCCCGGCTTCCTGCCAGGCGGTTAAATCCTGCAGCACATCTTCCAGCGGCGTCACCGCCGTCAGGCTGCCTTCCACGGCATTGGAGAGGGAGCTGCCTGCAACCCGCACCAGCCAGGGAAGAGTCAAGACAAGCGTCAGCGCGGCCGCCAGAGCCAGGGCAGGCAGGGCGGTTTTCCAGCGCGGCCGCCAGGTTTTCCATTCAATCAGCAGCAGCACAGGCACAAAAAGGGCATAGTAGAAGCCCATGCGGTAATAGTGCAGCAGCATGCCTACCAGGGTTACCGCCAGAATGATCACCTTGCGCGAGTTGAGGCGCGGGTCATCCAACAAACTCCAGGTGAACCAGGCCGCCGCGGGCAAAATCACCTGGCCGGTGAGCTGGGCATAACGGCCCCAATTGAGAAAACCCGCCGGCAGCGGGCTGAGCAGCCCGGCAGCCAGCACCGAACCCGCCGCCGCCCAGCGGTTGCCCTTCCACAGGCGCAGAGCCAGGGGGTAAAGGGTGAGGGCCGCCAGCGCGCTGCTCACCTGCCCCGTCACCAGCACCGCCTGGGCAGGCGCCATGCCGGTCAGCCATCCCCAGGCAGCCGCAGCCGCCGGGAAACCGAACTGCACGGTCAGCGTGGTGTAAGGGTAGCGTGGCAGCCAGCTCTGGAACAGTCCGCCCGTTTCCATCATCTGCTGGGCCAGGGCGGTGTGATGCACCGAATCACCCCACAGGGGCGCCGCCAGCAGGCGGATGACAAAAAAGCGCAGGCCCAGCATCACCAGCAGGCCCACTCCCAGCGCCAGTGCCGGCGCATCGGGACGGGGCAGGCGGGGAAACTGCCGCACGCGCAAATAAGGCCACAGAATGGAAAGCAGGCCCAGCCAGGCCAGCAGCCACACCAGCACCGCGCCCTGCTTCAACTGGATGGCATCCAGCCAGAGGAGCAAGACGGGATAGAGAGCCATGCTGAAGCCGGCCGCCAGAGCCAGTTTTTCGGCGCCGTCCAGGCGTTCAAAACCCGGCCACACCAGGCCCAGCAGGCCCCAGCCCGGCACCGCCAGCAGCAGCCCCGCCGCCAGCAGCCAGAGCAGCCAGCCGCCGCTCTCCCGCGCCAGGTCCAGCAGCAGGCCGCCCAGGTCATATGTCAGGCTGAAGGTAAGCTGGTTGGCGGTGGGCTGTCCGTTCAGGCTCAGCCCGCCGTCCGTAAAGGTCTGGTTTTCAGCCACCCCATAAGCCGCCGCGCCGGAATCCAGGCTGAGCACCACCCGGTAAGCCGTTCCGGCTGGTTCGGGGCGCGGGGCAAAATCAAAGCGGTACAGGCGTTCTGCGTTCAGTTCATCCAGCGGCAGGGCGGCGCTGTAAAGCACCCTGCCTTCATCTATGGATTCCAGCCTCAGGCGCAGCGGACCCGCACCGGGCTGGTTGGGTAAAGGGGAAAGGAAAACCAGAACACTGTTCAGACCGCCGTAACGGCTGATGAAGGTCTGCCCCAGCACATCTCCGCCCTGCAGGGGGGCCAGGCCGGTGCGCGCCGTCTGGGCTGCGCTGTTGAGCGGAGCGCAGCCTGCCAGCAGGCACAGTGCCAGCAGCAAAAGGGACAGCCAGTGCAGCCTACGCATGGGAAGGCTCCGTCCAGGGATGAATGGCATCCCTTTCGCTTTGCGGCAGCCCGGCTAACAGGCTGTGAATGGTCTGTTTCAGCAGGGGATGCACAAGATCCGGCACCAGGTCGTTGAGCGGCACCAGCACAAAGGCGCGCTCGTGCAGGCGTGGATGGGGCACCACCAGATGTTCTTCGTTGATCAGATGGTCCCCATAGAAAAGGATATCCAGGTCAATCAGGCGCGGGCCGTAGCGCACCGCAGGCTCGCGGCCCAGGTGCTTTTCGATCTTTTTCACGGCTTTGAGCAGTTCCAGCGGCGAAAGCGCCGTCTGGGCCTGCAGCACCTGGTTGAGAAAATGCGGTTGGGGCAGGTAGCCCCAGGGCGGGGTTTCATAAATAAGTGAAACCGCCGTGACGGTCACGCCGGCGCGGGCCAGCTCTTCACGGGCATGCCGCAGGTTGGCGGCGCGCTCGCCCAGGTTGGTGCCGGTGGCCAGGTAAACCGTTTCCATCATCACAAGCACTCCATCACGGTGGCCAGGCCGCTGCCGTCAGGCAGGCTGCAGAGGGCCAGCCCGTAAACAGCTTTCCTTTGCTGCAGGCCTTCCAGCAGGCGCAGCAGCAGCACTGCCCCATCGGCCGGCGCAAGCGGCTCAGGCTGCGGATTGATCCTCTCCGCCGGCAGTTCCAGGGCGCGCTGCACCGTGAGCGGAAAGGCGGCGCTGTGTTCGTTGACCAGCGCCAGTTCAATTTCCGCAAGGGTCAGCCCGGCCTGGCGAATGGCGCGCAGCGCAGCCGGTAATATTCCCATCACATCTTTTTGCGGCGCCGCGGCCGCGCAGCCAATCACCCGCGCCTGCGGGATGAGGTTGAGTGAGCCCACCGCCGGGGTGGAGGATAGCAAAAAGGCGGCAGCGCCTGGCTGCGGCGCGCTGAAATGCGCGCGCGTCAGAGGTGCATCGCCTTGAAGGGGAGTCAGGGCGGCCAGGCCGTCCCTATCCCACGGCCCGCCGCGGCTGAGCACAGCTTCATCCAGCTCTGCGCGGGTCAGGTTCCAGCGGGCAGCTGTGCTGGCCGCCAGGGGCAGCCAGTCAGCGCCGGGCAGGCCTTCGCCCATCCCGCCGCACAGAATCAGGTGATTATCACCTGCGCTGATGGCCTGGGCAGCGGCATGCACCGCCTGCTGGCCTGAGGCATTGCCGCGCAGGCAGAGCGCCGCCGGCAGGGGCAGCTCAGCCAACGGGCTGCCCGCCCAGAGCGTTTCTTCAATCCGCTCCAGCGGGACCATGCCCTGGGCGCACAGCGCCTTGAACAGCCCGCCTGGTGGTCCAACCTCAGCGCCCGCCGCTGCGACGATAAAAGCTTCGCTCATGCCGCCGCATTGATAAAATCGGCCAGCAGGCCAAAAGCGGTGGTTTCGGGGCCGGGATCGTTTTCCACCACGCCCAGGCCCGGCAGCACATCCAGGGCAAACTGAACATAGGAGCTGGTGCCGTTGATGCAGTAGAGCGGCGAATCAGGGCCGACCATTTCAGGCTGCACGCTGGCCGTGATGCTGTCGCCTTCGCGGCGCGCGCGGCAAACCAGCTTCCAGCGCTTGCCTTCGCGTTTGGCAGCCGCCACCTGTTCCACACTCAGCCCGCTGATGCCCTGCGGGTTGACCTGCTGGGGGGTCAGCGGAATGCCCATCAGCACGGTGGAAAGGGCGGCCACCTTGATGGCGGCATCCCAGCCGTCCACATCGGCTGAAGGATCGGTTTCAGCAATGCCCACCGATTGGGCATAGCGCACCGCCTCTTCAAAGGTCTCGCCGGTTTCCATGCGCGTGAGGATGAGATTGGTGCAGGAATTAAGAATGCCGTGAAAACCCAGCAGATCGGCGCAAGGCAGCGGTTCGCGGAAGAGCGAGAAAATGGGCGCACCGTCCATCACGGTTGATTCAAACATGAAGCGGCAGTGGTTTTCGGCTGCCAGGGCTTTCAGTTCGCGGTAGCCGTGCACCACCGGGCCTTTGTTGGCGGTGATGGCGTGCATGCCCTTGCTGAGGGCTGCCTTCAGGTGATCCAGCGCGGGTTGGCCGGTGAAACGGTTGACCGGCGAGTTTTCAAAGAGCACCGTCCCCGGGCAGGCCTGGACAAAGGCCAGGGAATCAGCGGGAACCGGCACGCTGGAAAGGCTGCTGATGGATTGTCCGGCGGCGGCCAGAGCCAGGGCTTTCTCGGCGTCCAGACCGTTGGGATCAATGGCCATGCCGTGCCGTCCGGTGGCAATGCCGGTGAATGAGAAGGTCAATCCGCGTTCGCGGGCCAGTTGTTCACGTTTGCGCAGCAGCAGGCGCACCAAAGCCTGCCCCACGTTGCCAAAGCCGACCAGAACCAGTTGATGATGCATGGAATAATCCCTTCCTTGTAAATGATGGGTAGAACTGGCTTGATTCTAACCGAATTTTGACGGCAGGTTAAGAGCAGGAAGTGTGAAAATGCACTATAATCCTTTAAAATATCCCTTATTTGAAGTGTCGCATTTTTCTGAACAAGGAGGCTGGCCATGAAAAGATTTTTTTTCATCTTCTGCCGCAAACCGCAGCTGTTGCTGGTCGTTCTGGCCTTGCTGGCCAGTTCACTGGCCTGCACATCTTCGTTTTCCCGCTTGTTGCTGGGCCTGGCACCCGATTTTTACGTGCGGGTCAAAGGCAGCCACTCGGCGACCGCCGGTGAAAAGGTCAGCCGCGAATTGAGCGTGACCGGCGATCCGGGCGGCCCGGTCACCTACACCTGGAACCCCTCCCAGGAAATTACCGGCATCGCATTCCCCGGCATCCAGCCAGACCCGGGCGGCCCGCCCTTTGTGTTCAGCAACCTGCAGCCTGACCAAAAAGTGCAGATCGAGTACCAGGCGCCTGTGCTGACCGGTTCAAACGGCCTGCCCGTTTATGAAATGGTGGAAATCTCATCAGACGGGTGGAAAGATTACGAAATGCTTGAAACCTGGGTCAGCCCGGCGCAAACGGGCAGCCTGGTGCAGCCGGTTTCAGGCCGTGCAGCGCGTTCACCCGCCGTCCAGGGAGACGGCCGGTCTCAGAATGCCAGCTACACCTATTATGAGCTTGAAACCTGGACCGGCTTCCAGGGCATGACGCTGGATACGCCCACCTGTCAGAAATGGGCTGATTACATTAAAAACGGACAGGTGTTCATGGCCCTCGATTTTCCCCTGCCCGCCGACACTTCCAACGGCATTCGTCTGCCGCTGATGTACGGGCGTGATATGGCTCCGCAGGTGGCCCTGCAATCTCTGAAACAATCCGGCAAAAGCCTGATTGAAGGCCCGCTGCTGATCCTGCCGGAGCGCATGGGATTGGTCAACCAGCTTTTGCCGGCAGAAGAGGGCCGCCGGTGGATGGCGCTGGGTCTGGATCCGGCTCAGGACCTGACCTGCCCGCAAGGCCTGAACCTGGCCGGCGAAGATTGGGAAATGTATCTGAAAATGACCCTCGACCTGGATGAGGGCAAGGGCCAGCTCGATCAGGAAGTGCTGAAATTATATGTATGTTATGAAGGCCAGGAATCGCCGCTTTCGGCCTTGCCCGTGTTAAACGGGCGGGGCAGCCTGCAGCAGAACGGCATCACCTGCGCCGGTCCCTATGCCGTGCCCATGGCAGGGGAAGAAACCCGGCCGCTGTTCATCTCGCACAATGCCAGCCTGTGGGTGCCGCAGGCCGGCCAGGTGCAGATCCGGCATATCGTCACCGCGCCTGAAACCGTCACCGCGCAGCTCAGCGTCAGTTCCACCCGCAGCCTGCCCGCAAAGTTTTATGCCGGGTCTGAAAGCGCACCTGATCTGAACGCGCCGTTGGAAAGCATCACCGTTTCACCCGGCCAGCGTAAAATCCTCTGGCTGGTGGTGGATGTGCCTGAGGGCCAGGCCGGCGGGCTCGAAACCCTCACCATCACCGCCTCGGACGGCGCCAACCGCATCTGGACCAATGATGTGCTCTGGCTGGGCGAATGGCAGGCACCGCCTCTGCCCACCCCCACCCCGCAGCCCACGGCCACCCCTGAGCCAACCGCCGTTCCGACTGCCGCGCCCACGGCAGCCCCCACCCTGGCTCCCACGGCCGCCCCTGAACCAACCACGGCTCCGGCTGCCGCCACCGCCGCGCCAACTGGCACACCCAAAACCGGTTCCGGCGGCATTTGCGGCGCCGCTCCGCTGGCCCTGGTGTTGGGATTAGGCGGCCTGGCCTGCAGAAAGCGCAGCCGCCATGCCTGAACCGCTTGAAGAATTGGTCGGACCGCTGCTGCGCCGCCTGAAGCTGACCCTGGCCACCGCGGAATCGTGCACCGGCGGGCTGATCAGCCACCGGCTGACCAATGTACCGGGCTCATCCGATTATTTTCTCGGCGGCGTGGCTGCCTACGATAACCGCATCAAGGTGGCCCTGCTGGGGGTGAAGGAAGAAACCCTGGCAGCCCACGGGGCGGTCAGCCGCGAAACCGTCCTTGAAATGGCGCGCGGTGCGCGCGAACGCCTGGGGGCTGACCTGGCCCTGGCCACCACCGGCATCGCCGGCCCGGGCGGCGGCACCCCCGAAAAGCCCGTCGGCACGGTGTGGATTGCCCTCAGCACGCCCACCGGCGACCGTGCGCGGCATCATCTCTGGCAGGGCAGCCGCGAAGAAAACAAGATTTTCTCGGCTGAAGCCGCCCTGCAATTATTAATGGAGTACCTGGAAGGAGAAACGCATTCATGAATTGGACAGATTACTTCGCAAAGGATTATTCCGGACCGCCGTTTGAACTTTTTGGACCCGGACACCTGGCTTTCATCGCCTTCTTCATTCTGTTCAACCTTTCATTTATTTATCTGCGGCGCATCAAAGACGAAACCTTCCGCCGCAACTTCCGCTACGGCATGGCCATCGCCACCCTGGTCATTGAATCCGTCTGGCACATCTGGAAGCTTGCCATCGGCGAATGGACCATGCAGGAAATGCTGCCTTTCCACCTGTGCAGCATGTTTGTCTTTGTCAATGTGGCCATGCTGATCACGCGCAACCAGACCCTCTATGAATTTTCCTACCTGCTGGGCATTGCCGGGGCACTGCAGGCTGTGCTGACCCCCAATGCCGGCGCCTACGGCCTGCCGCATGTGCGCGCCGTGCAAACCATTCTGGCCCACGGCCTGCTGCTTTCTGAACCCATCTACCTGACCGTGGTGGAGGGCTTCCGCCCCACCTGGGCATCGTTCCCGCGGGTGCTGATTGGCGCCAATCTTTACATGGTGGCCGTGTACGGCCTCAACCTGCTCATCGGCAGCAACTTCATGTATGTGATGCACAAACCTGAAACTGCCAGCCTGATGGATGTGCTCGGCCCCTGGCCCTGGTATCTGCTGGCAGTGGAAGGTATCGGGCTGGTGATGATGCTGATCCTCTACCTGCCGTTCATCATCATCGACTGGCGCAAAAAGCGCCAGCTGCAGCCGGCATAAAAACAAAAGGGTCATAAAATGAAACACGGATGGCTCTGGCTGTGTCTGGGATTATTGCTGCTGGCAGGCTGCCAGCAGCCCACCCTCACGCCTGCGCCGACCGTCACGTTCACCTCGGCCCCTACCATCACCCCCTCGCCCAGCGCCACGCCGCGGCCCTTTCCCACGCGCTTTCCCACCGAAACGCCCACCATCACGCCCACAGCCACCCGCACACCCGGCCCATCTCCCACCAGCACCCCCCAGCCGCCGCTGGGCCGGCATGAATGGCAGCCTGCGCCGGTGCTGGTGCGTTTCAGCCTGCAGGGCGGGCCCATGGCCAATCCCCTCAGCCAGCAGCACAACCTGGTGCTCTATGCCACCGGACAGTTGATCGTGCGCATTTGCGAGGGCTCCGCCTGCCGTTATGCCGCGCAGATGCTCAGCCGCGGCGAAGTGTGCGCCCTGTTGAATGCCGTGGATCAGCAGGGCTTTCTGGATGCAGATCCCACCGCCTACAACCCGCCGCAGTCGGGCGGGCAGCAGGTGGTGATGGAGGTCAACGCCTGGCGCAGCAACAGTGTCACCCTCGATGGCCTTGACCGCTGGCTGCACGACCCCGACTGGCTGAACCGTGAAAACCTGTGCAACAACTGCATGCCCGCGCCTGAAATTGCCCCCTCTCTGATCAACACCTTCTTCTTGCTGGAGCGTTACGAGGCCAAAGCCCTCGAAACCTACGCTCCTGAGCGGCTGGCCCTCTGGCTGAGTGAGCCGTGGATTGCCGGCCTGGGTCAGACCTGGCCGCTGGACGCCCCCACCCTGACCGGCCTGGAAGAGGCCGCCCGCTGCCCGGTTGAGGGGCAGCGCCGCGTGGTGGTGGTGGAAGGGCGGCAGGCCGTGCAGGTGGCCGAAATGCTCAACCGCAGCGTGCAGAACGGTTTTGCGCCGGTGTACAGCGAGGGCGGTCTCACCCTGCAGGTGATGAGCCGCTGGCTGCTGCCGCTGGAAGCCCCTGCCGGCTGCGGCGAATTAACCGGCGCCTTTCCTGAGCCATCCGCGCCCGCTCCGGCGGCCCCCATGCACTGCGGCCCGGCCGACGGCCAGGCGCCCATTCCAACCGCCACGCCCACCCCCCGCCCCTGACACCAGAGGGTGAAAGCGGGCCGAAGCCAGCGTGAAGGTCTTTCTGATGATCCAAGCTCCCTTCGACCCTCTGACAACCCAGTCGAGGGCAGGTGGGGTGGGCAGGCAAAAGCCCAAGGAGCGGTTCAGATGGTCATTTTACGCTGTGCATGAGGCATTACAAAAAATCATCATAAATAATGACATTTTGTCTTGTCTGAATGACTAGACAACCATTGACGATAACCGCCGGGCGGGGTAAAATCGCACTTCATTCTAATTTATTGGGATGGCCATGACAAAAATTTCCCCTGAAGCATTAATAATCCGCTTTACCGTCCGGCCGCTGAACGCGCAAGATCCGCGCTCGCGCGGCTGCCTGGCCGATGCGCATGCCCTGGGCATCACTTCGGCGCAGGCCATTCACTGTTCCGACTTCTATTTCATCGAAGGCGACCTGAGCGAAGCTGACCTGCAGCGCCTGGCCGCGGAGCTGCTCTGCAACCCGGTTACCCAGCGCGCCGAATGGAAGCCTGCCGGCGCCGCCCCCGCCCCCCTGCCGCAGGGCGTCAGCCTGGTGGAAGTGGCCCTGCGCCCCGGCGTCACCGATCCGGTGGCCGAAGAGCTAGTGCGCGCGGCCGCCGTGCTGGGTGTGGCCGGCGTCAAACGCGCCGCCAGCGGCCAGCGTTACGAAATTGAAGGCCAGGTGAGCCCTGAAGAGCTGGAACGGCTGGCCAACCGCCTGCTGGCCAACCCGGTCATTCAACGCTGCGCCTTCCATGAAATAACCCCGCTCTTTCCACAGGAGGCGCAGGCCAGCGATACCGTCGAACGCCTGGACCTGCGCAGCCTGGATGACGCCGGTTTGCTGGCCCTCTCGCAAACCCGGCGCGCCGCCCTCGATTTGCAGGAGATGCGCGCCATCCAGGAATACTGCCGGGCCGAGAACCGCGACCTGACGGATGTCGAGTTCGAGGCCATCGCTCAGACCTGGAGCGAACACTGTGTCCACAAAACCTTCAAAGCCCGCATCACCATCGAAAACCACAACGCCCTTCCCCCCGCCCTGCAAGCGAAATTCCCCACCCCCACCATCAACAACATCATGAAAACCTACCTGAAAGCCGCCACCGACGCGATTGCCGCGCCCTGGGTGCTTTCGGCTTTTGTGGATAACGCGGGCATCATCACCTACGACGGCCAGAATGAGGTGTCCTTCAAGGTGGAAACCCACAACCACCCCTCAGCCGTGGAACCCTTCGGCGGCGCCAACACCGGCGTCGGTGGGGTGATCCGCGATGTGCTGGGGGTTTCAGCCCGGCCGGTGGCCGCCACCGATGTGCTGTGCTTTGGCCCGCAGGATCTGGACGTGGACAGCCTGCCCAAAGGCGTGCTGCACCCGCGCCGCATCCTTTCAGGCGTGGTCGGCGGCGTGCAGGATTACGGCAACAAGATCGGCATCCCCACCGTCAGCGGCGGCATCCTCTATGAAGAAGGCTTCACCGCCAATCCTCTGGTCTTTTGCGGCTGCCTGGGCATCGCCCCCCTCAACAGCCATCCCCGCCAGATCCAGCCCGGCGACCGCGTGATTGTCATCGGCGGCCGCACCGGGCGCGACGGGCTGCGCGGCGCCACCTTCTCCTCCATGACCATGGATGCCCAGACCGGCGAAGTGGCCGGCGCCTCGGTGCAAATTGGCAACCCCATCACCGAAAAAGGCACCATCGAAGTGGTGGTGCGCGCCCGCGACCTGGGTCTCTACAACGCCATCACCGACTGCGGCGCGGGCGGCTTCTCCTCGGCCATCGGCGAGATGTCTTCCACCATCGGCGCCGATGTGGACCTGAGCAGCGCCCCGCTGAAATACCCCGGCCTGGCCCCGTGGGAAATCTGGCTTTCTGAGGCCCAGGAACGCATGGTGCTGGCGGTTCCCCCGCAGAACCTGCCCGCGCTGAAAGACATCTGCGCCGTGTATGATGTTGAACTGACCGACCTCGGCCAGTTTGAGCCCACCGGCCGCCTGGTGGTGCGCTGCGGCGGGCGCGTGGTGCTGAACCTCGAAAACCACTTCCTGCACGACGGCATCCCCCAGCGCCAGCTCACCGCCCGCCTTTCAACCCGTCCCCCGGCTGAAGCCGCGCTGCCCGAAAAGCTGGACGCCGCCAAAACCCTGCTGGCTCTGCTGGCCCACCCCAATATTGCTTCAAAAGAAGCTGTCATCCGCATTTACGATCACGAAGTGCAGGGCGGCACCACCATCAAGCCCCTCACCGGCGCCGAAGATGACGGCCCCTCGGATGCAGCTGTGCTGCGCCTGATGGGCACCCGCGGCACCGCTGCCGTGGTGCTTTCAGCCGGCATCAACCCCGAATACGGCAAGGTGGACGCCGGCCGCATGGCTCACGCTGTGGTGGATGAGGCCGTGCGCAACGCCGTGGCCGTGGGCGCGAACCCCGACCGCCTGGCGGTGTTGGATAACTTCTGCTGGGGCGATCCCCTGCGTCCGGAAACCCTCGGCTCGCTGCTCGAGGCCGCCCGCGGCTGTTACGAGGCCGCCCTGCTGCACCGCACGCCTTTCATTTCAGGCAAAGACTCCCTCAACAACGAATACACCGGTCACGACGGCCAGCGCCATGCCATTGCCCCCACCCTGCTCATTTCGGGTATCGGTGTGATGGAAGACCTGAGCCTGGCTGTGACCATGGATTTGAAAAAAGCCGGCAGCCGCCTCTACCGGGTGGGCTTCTTTGATCCGGCTCTCGGCGGCAGCCATCTGAACCTGGTGCTGGGACTGACCGGCGGGCAGGCGCCTGCCGTGGCAGAGCGAACCCCGCAGGTTTACCGCCGCCTGCATCAGGCCATCAGCCAGCGCCTGGTGCGCGCCTGCCACGACCTGAGCGAAGGCGGGCTGGCGGTGGCCGCCGCTGAAATGTGCATCGGCGGGCGCCTGGGCCTCAGGCTGGCCCTGCCCGGCGGCACAGATGCCCGCCTGGCCCTCTTTGGCGAAACCACCGGCTGCCTGCTGGTGGAGGTGGAGCCGCGCCTGGCACTGGCTTTTGAACAGTTATTTGCCGGGCTGCCGCTGCAGTACATGGGCACGGTCGAAGCAGCCCCTGCCCTGACGATTGAACAGGAAGGCCGGGTTCTTCTCAACCTGGGCCTGCCGCAGTTGATTTCGGCCTGGAACGGAAAGGCCTGGGAGGCTTAAGATGCAGCCGCGCGCATTGATCTTACACGCCAATGGCATTAATCGCGACCTGGACGTGGCCCAGGCCCTTGAACTGGCTGGCGCACAGCCAGAAATACTTCACCTCAACCAGCTCCGCGCCGCCGCCACCCCCTGGGATCAGTATCAGATGCTGGTCATTCCGGGCGGCTTCTCCTATGCTGATGCCCTGGGCGGCGGGCGGCTTTTCGCCATTGATTTGAATGCCTGGTTCAGCGACCAGCTTCAGGCTTTCATCGCCGCCGGCAAACCCGTGCTGGGCATTTGCAATGGTTTTCAGGTGCTGGTGAAGGCGGGCGTTCTGCCCGGCCGGCCTGAACTGAAAACCACCCTCACCTTCAACGAGAACGGCCATTTTGAGTGCCGCTGGGTGGAAATGCTGCCGCGCTCGCAAAAATGTCTCTGGACGCGCGGCCTGCAGAACGCCATCACCTGCCCGGTGGCTCACGGCGAAGGCCAGTTTGTCTTCAGCGACCCGGCCGGCGCGGACCTGCTGGCAGAGCAGGATGAAATTGCCCTCATCTACGCCCACCGCGGCCAGCCCGCCAATGGACGCTACCCGGCCAACCCCAACGGCTCCATCCATGATATTGCCGGGGTGTGCAACCCCGCCGGGAACGTGCTGGGCCTCATGCCCCACCCCGAAGATCACATTTTCCAGCACCAGCATCCGCGCTGGACGCGCGGCGAGCATACCGGCTCGGGGCTGCAGCTTTTCATCAACGGCGTCACCTTCGCCAGACAGTTCTGATTTTTTCTGGAGGTACCTGTGTTTTCTGATCTTCTTTCTCAGGCCTTTGAAGCCTCTCACCTGCCGCTGCCGGGACGGGCAGAAGGCAAGGTGCGCGACTGGTATTCCCTCCCCAACGGCCAGCGGCTCATTGTCACCACCGACCGCCTTTCCGCCTTCGACCGCATTCTGGCCCGCGTGCCCTACAAAGGCCAGGTGCTCAACCAGCTTTCAAACTGGTGGATGGCGCAGGTGGCAGATTTGCTGCCCAACCACCTGCTGGCCGAGCCTGACCCCAATGCGGTGGTGGTGCAGGAAGTGGAACCGCTGATGGTGGAAGTGATCGTGCGCGGCTACATCACCGGCGTGACCTCCACCGCCCTCTGGCACCGCTATTCGCTGGGCGAGCGCGATATTTACGGCTACACCTTCCCCGAAGGGCTGAAAAAGAACCAGCAGCTGCCCCAGGCCATCATCACCCCCACCACCAAAGGCGGCGCCACCGGGCACGATGAGCGCCTGACCTGCGCCGAAGTGGTCTCCACCGGCCTGCTCAACGCCGCTGATTGGGACCAGGTGCAGGCGGCCGCCCTGGCTTTCTTCGCCCGTGGGCAGGCAGTGGCCGCAAAGGCCGGCCTGATTTTGGTGGATACCAAGTATGAATTTGGCCGCGCTCCCGATGGGCGTATTTTGCTGATCGATGAAATTCATACCCCCGATTCGTCGCGCTTCTGGAAGGCTGACAGCTACGCAGCCCGCTTTGCCGCCGGCGACGAGCCCGAAAACTTCGATAAAGAGTTCATCCGCCTGGCCTATGCCGCCAAAGGATACCGCGGCGACGGCGAAATTCCACAAATGCCCGTTGACCTGTGGGAAGCTGCCAGCCAGCGCTACACCACCCTCTATACCATGCTGACCGGCCGCACTTTTGAACCCGGCGCTTACCCGGTGGAGCCGCGCCTGGAAGCCAACCTCAGAAAGGCCGGCCTGCTGTGAATAAACCCCTCGTCATCATTCTCATGGGATCGCGCGCGGATGAAGACCACTGCAAGAAAATCGCCGCCGCCGCCGAAGGCTTCGGCCTTGAAACCGTGATGCGCGTGGGCAGCGCCCACAAAACCGCCGTCCATGTGCTGGGCATTTTGCAGTCTTACGAGCAGGAAAAACGCCCGCACCTGTATATCACCGTGGCCGGCCGCAGCAATGCCCTTTCGGGCTTCACCGACGGCGCGGTCAGCGCGCCGGTGATTGCCTGCCCGCCGCCTTCCGAGGCTTTTGGCGGCGCGGATGTTTATTCCTCGCTGCGCATGCCCTCGGGCATTGCCGCGGCCCTGGTGCTGGAACCGGCCAACGCCGCCCTGCTGGCCGCCAAGATCTTTGGCGTATTTTACCCCGATGTGCAGGCGCGCGTGGTCGAATACCAGCGCAAGCAGGCCGAAAAAATCACCAAAGATGACGCGGAGCTGGCGCAGGCATGAGCGATTGCATCTGCTTTGACGAGCATCCGCAGGAAGAATGCGGCATCATCGGCATCTTTGCCCCTCATGAAGACGTGGCCCGCATGGCCTTCTTTGGCCTGTTTGCCCTGCAGCACCGCGGCCAGGAAGCCGCCGGCATTGCCGTGGCCGACGGCAAGACCATCAACCTGCACAAGGATGTGGGCCTGGTTTCGCAGGTCTTCAATCCGCAAAACCTCGCCACCATGCCGGGCGACTATGCCATCGGGCACACCCGTTATTCCACCACCGGCTCGCCCCACAGCCGCAACGCGCAGCCTTTCCTCATTGAAACCCGTCACGGTCCCGTGGCAGTGGCGCACAACGGCAACCTGGTGAACGCCTATGAGCTGCGCCAGGATTTGCTGCGCACCGGCACCGGTCTTTCCAGCACATCTGACTCGGAAGTGCTGACCATGATGCTGGCCGGCTCGGAAGGCGCCACCTGGGAAGAGCGCCTGGCGCAGATCATGCCGCGCTGGGTGGGGGCCTATTCGCTGGTGATTCTGGTGCGCGACTGCGTCTACGCCGTGCGCGATCCCTGGGGCTTCAGGCCGCTGAGCGTGGGTCTGCTGCCGGGCGGCGGCCATGCCGTGGCCTCTGAATCGGGCGCGCTGCAAACCCTGGGGTGCGTGGCCATCCGCGAGGTCAAACCGGGAGAAATTGTCAGCCTGAGCAACACCGCCCTCAAGGTGATGCAGGGCATGCCTCCGGCCAAAAAACCCGCGCTGTGCACCTTTGAACACATCTACTTCTCCCGCCCCGATTCGATCTGGGATGGGCGCACCGTGCACAGCGTGCGCCAGCGTCTGGGCCGCGAGCTGGCCCGTGAGTCGGCGGTGGCAGCGGATGTGGTCATTCCCACCCCCGATTCCGGCATTCCGGCTGCCATCGGTTACGCCGCCGCCAGCGGCATTCCCTACACCGATGGTTTCATCAAGAACCGCTATATCGGCCGCACCTTCATCGAGCCGACCGATTCGCTGCGCAAGCAGGGCATTGCCCTCAAGTTCAACGTGGTGCAGGAAAACATTCTCAACAAGCGCGTGGTGCTCATTGACGACAGCATTGTGCGCGGCAACACCACCCAGGCCCTGGTGGGTCTGCTGCTCAAAGCCGGGGCGCGTGAGGTGCACCTGCGCATCACCTGTCCCAGCATCCGCTTTCCCTGCTACATGGGCGTGGACATGGGCAGCTACGATGAGTTGATTGCCCACCGCATGAGCGTGGAGGAGATCACCCGCCACGTGGGCTGCCATTCGCTGCATTTCCTCTCGCTGGAAGGGATGATGCGCGCCATTGATTCAGAGACCGGCTACTGCAACGCCTGCTTCACCGGCGATTACCCGGTGCAGGTGGAAGGCCGGCATGCCAAAACCGGTTTTGAAAACGGCATTGCCTGATGATACCCGTTCAGGCAGCAAGAAGCCGTTGGCTGACCTAACTGAATGAGATCATCTAATTTTTAACGAGGTGTGTATGAAGGTCTGTGTTGTCGGGTCTGGCGGGCGCGAGCACGCCATTGGTTGGAAGCTGGCGCAGTCGCCGCGCATCACGCAGCTCTATTTTGCCCCGGGCAACCCCGGCACCGCCAGCCTGGGCCATAACCTGCCCATCGCCGTGGATGACACGGCCGGGCTGACCGCCTTTGCCCTTGAAAATCAGCTTGACCTAGTGGTGATTGGCCCCGAAGGCCCTCTGGCTGAGGGTATGGCCGACCACCTGCTGAAAGCCGGGCTGCGCGTGTTCGGCCCCGGGCAGGCTGCCGCGCAAATTGAGTCTTCCAAGGCCTTTGCCAAAGATTTCATGGCCCGCCATCACATTCCCACCGCCGCCTATGCGGCCTTCAGCGATTATGCCGCCGCCGTGGCTTACCTCGAAAAACAGACCGGCCCGCTGGTGCTCAAAGCCTCGGGGCTGGCTGCCGGAAAAGGCGTGATTCTTCCGCAGAGCCCGGCCGAAGCCATGCAGGCTCTGCACTGGATGATGCTGGAAGGCGGCCTGGGTTCCGCCGCTGAAGAAGTCATCATTGAAGAGCGTCTGGAAGGCGAGGAATTTTCGCTGCTGGCTTTCTGCGACGGCGTGCATGTTTCGCCCATGCCCCCAGCGCAGGATCACAAGCGCCTGCTGGATGGCGACCGCGGCCCCAACACCGGCGGCATGGGGGCCTATGCCCCGGCGCCCATTTGCCCACCGCAAATGGTGGACCGGGTGGTGCGCGAGGTGATGCAGCCCGCCGTTGACGGCCTGCGCGCTGAAGGCATGCCCTTCTGCGGCGTGTTATACGCCGGCATGATGCTGACAAAGGACGGGCCCAAAGTGCTGGAATTCAACGCCCGCTTTGGCGACCCCGAAACACAGGTCATTCTGCCTCTGCTGCAGTCTGATTTACTGGATATTTTACAGGCCTGCGTTGAGGGCCGCCTGCAAACGGAACAGCCCGTTTGGGCAAAACGCTCCGCCGCCTGCGTGGTGATGGCCTCCGAAGGCTACCCCGGCAAAAGTGGGTCGGGCCGCCCCATCGAAGGCCTGGGCAGCCTGCCCGACGGAACCGCCGCCTTCCATGCCGGGACGGCCATCAAGGACGGCCGCCTGGTGACGGCTGGCGGGCGGGTACTGGGCATCTGCGCCAGCGCCGAATCGCTGGGCCAGGCCGTGCGCCGCGCCTATGAAGCCGTGGAGAGGGTGAAATTTGAAGGCGCCCAGTTCCGCCGCGATATTGCCGCCCGCGCCCTGTCGGCTTATGCCGCTTCGGGCGTGGATATTGACGCCGGCAACCGCGCCGTGGAACTGATGAAACCGGCTGTGCTGGCCACCTATGGGCCGGAAGTGCTGGCCGGCATCGGCTCGTTTGGCGGATTATATAACGCCGAAGCCCTGAAAAACCTGCGCGGTCCGGTGCTGGTGGGTTCCACCGACGGGGTGGGCACCAAGGTGCACCTGGCAGCCCAGCTGGGCCGCTACCGCTCCATCGGCCGCGATATTGTCAATCACTGCATTGATGATATTTTGGTGCAGGGCGCGCGCCCGCTCTTTTTCCTCGATTACTTTGCCGCCTCGCGCCTGACCCCGGAAAAAGTGGCCGAACTGGTCACCGGGGTGGCCGAGGCCTGCCGCGAGGCCGGCTGCGCCCTGCTGGGCGGCGAAACTGCCGAAATGCCCGGCGTCTATGCGCCTAACGCCTTCGACGTGGCCGGGACCATTGTGGGCCTGGTGGAGCGCGACCTGATTCTACCCCGCCCTGACCTGCAGGCCGGGGATCTGCTCATCGGCCTGGCTTCTTCGGGCCCGCACACCAACGGCTATTCCCTCATCCGGCGCATTTTTGCCGGGGCTGATCTGCTGGCGGTGCATCCGGCCCTGGGCTGTTCGCTGGCCGACGCCCTGCTGGCCCCGCACCGCTCCTATTTGAACCTGCTCTGGCCCTTCCTTTCCACGCCAGGCGGACCCATCAAAGCCCTGGCGCACCTCACCGGCGGCGGCTTCATCGAAAACATCCCCCGCGTGCTGCCTGCCAATCTGAACGCCCGCGTGCGCCGTGGAAGCTGGCCGGTGCCGCCGCTCTTCCAGCTCATCCAGTCTGCCGGAGAGGTGGACGAGGTGGAAATGCACCGCGTGTTCAACATGGGCATCGGCATGGTGGCTGTGGTGGCGCCAGGCCGCGCCAATGAACTGCTCGACCGGCTGGGCGAACCCGCCTGGGTGATCGGCGAGCTGGCTGCCGGCGAGCGCAAGGTGGAACTGCTATGACGCCGGAAAAACCCCGGCTGGTGGTGCTCATTTCAGGCAGCGGTTCGAACCTTCAGGCCATCCTCGATGCCTGCACGGCAGGCAGCCTGCCCGCGCAGGTGGCTGCGGTGATCTCCAACAAGGCCGAAGCCTACGGGCTTGAGCGCGCGCGCACCGCCGGCGTGCCGGCCCTGGTGAAGGCCAAGCTGAAGGAGATGGACCGGCAGGTGTACGATGTGGAACTGGCTGACCTGGTGGAATCTTTCCACCCGGATTGGGTGGTGCTGGCCGGCTGGATGCGCCTGCTTTCTTCGAGGTTTTTATCGCGCTTTCCCAACCGGGTGGTGAATCTGCATCCGGCCCTGCCGGGAACCTTCCCCGGCACCCATGCCATCGAACGTGCCTTCACAGCCTGGCAAAATGGTGAGATCACCCACACCGGCGTGATGGTGCACCTGGTGCCGGATGAAGGCGTGGATAACGGTCCCCTGCTGGCCGCTGAACCGCTGGAGATTCTGCCGCAGGATACCCTGGAAACGCTTGAGGCCCGCGTCCACGCGCTGGAACACCGCCTGCTGGTGGAAACCCTGGCCCGCCTGGCCTGCGGTAAAATACCTTAATGGCCCTTGATTCACTGGTTTCAGAGATTGTGATGCATGGGATCTTAAAACGACATCGCCAAAGCAGCTGCAATATTGCTTTTTGTTCAAAGTCATGAAGGAGTACATATGCCTAAAGCCATTCTGTCTGTGCACGATAAAACCGGCCTGCTCGATTTTGCCCGCGGCCTGATTGACCTGGGCTGGGAACTGCTTGCCTCCGGCGGCACCGCCCACCTGCTGCGCGAAAACAAGGTGAAGGTCACCGAAGTGGCCGAATACACCGGTTCGCCCGAAATTCTGGGCGGGCGCGTGAAAACCCTCCACCCGGCCGTGCACGGCGGCCTGCTGGCCCGCCCCACCGCCGCTGACCAGGCTGACCTGGCCCGCCACGGCTGGGATTATATCGACCTGGTGGCGGTCAACCTCTACCCCTTTGAAAAAACCATTGCCCGCCCCGATGTGACCCTGGCGGACGCCATCGAAAACATTGATATCGGCGGCGTCACCCTCATCCGCGCGGCGGCCAAAAACCACGAGCGCGTAACCCTGCTCTGCGACCCCGCTGACTATCCCGCCGTGCTGGCCGAAATGCAGGCCGGCGGCGTCAGCGAAACCACCCGCCGCAGGCTGGCGGTGAAGGGCTTTAACCTCACCACCCATTATGACGCGGCCATCGCCGCCTACCTGGACCCTGAGGCTCCGCTGACCCTGCAGCTTTATCCCGTGCAGACCCTGCGTTACGGCGAGAATCCCCACCAGCAGGCCGAGCTTTACGGCTACGAACCCGGCGCCGGCCCTCTGGGCGGCAAAGTTTTGCAGGGCAAAGAGCTTTCATATAACAATCTACTGGATCTCGACGCCGCCTGGCGCGGCGCGGTCAGCTATGCCGAACCGGCGGTTTGCATTGTCAAACATCTCTCTCCCTGCGGCATTGCCACCGCCCCCACCCTGGCCGATGCCTTCCGCGCGGCCCTGGCTTCTGATCCGGTTTCGGCCTACGGCGGCGTGATTGCCGCCAACCGCCCCTTTGATGAGCCCACCGCCCAGGCTGTTGGCGACCTGTTTGTGGAATGCGTCATCGCGCCGGGCTTCAGCGCCGGGGCGCGCGGCGTGCTGGCGCGCAAGAAAAACTGCCGCCTGGTGGAAATGCCCGATCTTGAAATCACCCCGCGCCATGAGCTGCGCTCCATCACCCGCGGCGTGCTGCGCCAGAGTGTGGATCTGGGCGACCCGGCTGAAACCGAATGGAAAGTGGTCAGCCAGCGCCAGCCCACCGAAGCCGAGATGGCTGCCCTGCGCTTTGCCTGGAAGGCCTGCCAGCATGTCAAATCCAACGCCATTGTCTTTGCCCGCGGCACCGCCACAGTGGGCATTGGCGGCGGGCAGCCCAACCGCGTGGACTGCGTGCGCATGGCCGTGACCCGCGCCGGTGAGCGCGCTGCCGGCGCCGTGATGGCCTCCGACGCCTTCTTCCCCTTCCCCGATTCCATCGAAGTGGCCGCCCAGGCAGGCATCACTGCGGTGGTGCATCCCGGCGGCTCCATTCGCGATGCCGAGTCGCTGGCAGCCGCCGACAAGGCCGGGCTGGCTCTGGTGATCACCGGCGTGCGCCACTTCCGCCACTAGCCGCAAATCAGTGTTAGAATCAGGGCAGGTCTCCGGGCCTGCTCTGACAACCTCTCTCATCGCTCATCCGCCGGATGGGCGATTGTTCAAACCTCAGGAGTGAAACGATTTGATGCGGCGATTCTGGATGGTGATGGGAATGGCGGCCCTGCTCGGCACATTGACCGCCTGCGGCCTTTTTTCGGATATGATGACCACAGCGTCCACCCTGCCGCGCGTGGAACGCGATGTGGAATACGGCAAGGTTGGGGATGTCTCTTTGAAGCTGAATGCCTTCGTCCCGGCCCGCCCCGATACCAACCCGGTCGGCGCGGTCATCCTCATCCACGGCGGCGGCTGGGCTGCCGGCAGCAAGGAAGAATTTGACGAACTGGCGCAGGGCCTGGCCGACCTGGGCTATGTCAGTTTCACCGTGGGCTACCGCCTGGCCCCGGATGCCATTTACCCGGCCCAGGTGGATGATGTGCAGCGGGCAGTGCGCTGGGTGCGCGCCAACGCCGTGGATTACGGTGTGGATCCCGACCGCATTTGCGCTCTGGGCGGCTCGGCAGGCGGCCACCTGGCAGCCATGCTCGGCGTCACCGATACCCGCGACAACAGCGACCCTGAACTGGCGGCTTATTCCAGCCGGGTGAACTGCGTGATTGATCTTTACGGCCCCGTCGACCTGACCCTGCCCATTTCAGCCCAGGCTGAAGGCATTTTGCTGACCTTTATGGGCCAGACCCGCGAGCAGGCGCCGGATCTGCACCGCGAAGCCTCGCCGATCTACCATATTGACGAAAAAACCGTCCCCTTTCTCATCTTTCACGGCGCCAAAGATGACCTGGTGTATGTGGAGCAGTCGCGCAAGCTCGATGCCGCCCTGAAGGCAGCCGGCATTGAGTCAACCTACATCGAGTTTCCCGATGAGGGCCACGGTTTCACTCAGGATGCCAGCGTAAAAACCCTGCTCGACGCCCTGACCGGATTTCTCAAAAAACACATTGGCTCCTAGCCATTTTTATTTCAACCCCTGCAAGGGAGAAGGAAAAGCGAGACTGACATGATAAATGATGACCTGTTCAAAGCCTACGAAGCACTCACTTTTGACGATGTTTTGATCGTTCCGGGATACAGCGAGGTGTTGCCCTCACAGGTGGATGTGTCGTTCCAGCTCACCCCCGGCCTGCGCCTGAACATTCCGGTGCTTTCGGCCGCCATGGATACCGTCACTGAAGCCCGCCTGGCCATCGCCCTGGCCCGCGAAGGCGGCCTGGGCATCATTCACCGCAACCTGTCGCCAGAGGCTCAGGCCCTGGAAGTGGACAAGGTGAAGCGTTCTGAAGCCGGCATGATCACCGACCCGATCACCCTGCCCGCCACCGCCACCCTGCAGGACGCCGAAGACCTGATGGGCCGCTTCCACATCAGCGGCGTGCCAATTGTGGATCCGGAAACCAAAAAACTGATCGGCATTCTCACCAACCGCGACACGCGCTTCACCGGCCCCGGCGATATGGGCCGTCCGGTGAGTGATTTTATGACCAGTGAAAACCTGGTCACCGCCAGCGAAGGCACCACCCTCGACCAGGCTCGCCAGATTTTGCAAAAGCACCGCATTGAAAAACTACCCCTGGTGGATCAAAACGGCATTCTGAAGGGCCTGATCACGGTCAAGGATATTCAGAAAAAGCAGATGTACCCCAATTCGGCCACCGATGGGCGCGGCCGTCTGCTGGTGGGGGCGGCCGTGGGTGTGGGCGCCGACCTGGAAGAACGTGTGGAAAGAATGCTGGCCAAGGGCCTGGATGTGGTGCTGGTGGATACCGCCCACGGACATTCGGCCGGCGTCATTCGCGCCATCCACCGCCTGAAATCGGCCTGGCCCAACCTGCCGGTGATTGCCGGCAACGTGGTCACCGCCGAAGGCACCCTGGCCCTGATTGACGCCGGGGCCGATGTGGTCAAGGTGGGCGTGGGCGCCGGTTCCATCTGCACCACGCGCATCATTTCCGGGGCGGGCATGCCTCAGGTGACCGCCGTGCATGAATGCGCCAAGGCGGCGCGCAAGAGCGGCACCCCCATCATCGCCGATGGCGGCATTAAATATTCCGGCGATGTGGTCAAGGCCATCACCGCCGGAGCCAACGGCGTGATGCTCGGCAGTCTGCTGGCCGGGCTGCTTGAATCGCCGGGTGAGGTGGTGCTTTACGAAGGCCGCCAGTTCAAGGAATATCGCGGCATGGGCAGCCTGGGCGCCATGCAGGGCTACGGCCGCGACCGCTACGGCAGCGGCCAGGGCAAAGCCGGCAAACTGGTGCCCGAAGGCGTGGAAGGCATGGTGGCCTACAAAGGTCCGCTGTCCGAATTTATTTATCAGCTGGTGGGCGGCCTGCGCTCAGGCATGGGCTATGCCGGCGCCGCCAATCTGGAAGACCTGCGCCTGCGCACCCGCCTGGTGCGCATCACTGGCGCCGGCCTCATCGAAAGCCACCCGCACAGCATCACCATCACCCGCGAAGCCCCCAACTACCAGCGCGGCAGCGAATAAACGGGCCCACGGCTCTGCCTCTAAAAAAACCCGCCTTGCCGCGAACCATCACTGCAAGGCGGGTTTATATTTCTCAAATTGGAACTGCTCAGGCTTGCCCCCGTTACTGCGAAGACCTGTCCTCGAAAATGATCGCGCCTGGCGGTTTAAAAAAGACCCGGCTGAGCAGTCACCTCAGGGTCATCGTTGAGGCGGGCTTGTTGGGGCAGGGCTTGCCCCTGCTTCAATTTTTTCCTTTGGGCGAATCCAGTAAAGCACGGTGCCGCCGGTGAAACTTTCGCCAATCTCAAACTGGTTCAGATCCACCAGACCGTCCAGCAGTTCAGGCGTCTCAATATTCCAGGTCACATCTTGAAAAGAAAAGGGGAAATCTCTCTGGTGCGGGTTGGGGGTATGGAAATACACCGCATCCTGGGTGGAATCCAGCGGATCAACGATGACCCAGCTCTGCCAGGGCATCTTAAAACCGTTGGCATGGCTGCGGATGCGCTCGAAGAACGCCATGCTGAGGGCAATATACCTGCGGTGATCCGGCAGATCGGCAGAACCATCTCCGTAAATGGCGGGATGGATATGCCAGAAATCGTACCATTCGCCTTCCTGCAAAAACAGGCGCAGAGTCAGAATCCGTTGTTGTGTTTCTTCAAATGTTTCCCGCATGGTGGGCCCTTCTTTGCCGGGGTCAATTTGGTCATCCGGCGCATCTAAACAGTTTGCATTTATACCCTGTTTTCTCTTGAAGATCAATACCTTTTAAAGAACTGCTCCTTTTTCGGCCTTTGGAGGTTGTGAAAATCCATTAAAACACACGCCCGCTGGCAGCAGATGCTGTCAGCGGGCGTATAGGCTCCTTTTCAGGCGATCACTTCACCTGCATCACCCGCGCCCAGTTGGGCGGCAGCGTGACGTGTGCCTGGCCGTTGTGAACGGCAAAACCCTCGCCCGGGTTGAGCACATCTTCCAGCCATCCCCCGCCCTGGGGCAGGTTCAGGAGCAGCGCCGCCGGCTGGCTGGCTGAATTGAGCGCCACCACCAGGCGCTCATCGGCTGACTGACGTTGAAAAACAAACTGCTGCGCAGCCACCTGCATCTGGATGTAGCTGCCGCTGCGCAGGGCACTGTGCTGACGGCGCAGCTCAGCCAGGCGGTGGATGGCTGAACGCAGCTCCGGCTGCGGCGAGCTGGCGTTCAGCCTGCCCAGGTTCAGCGCCGGGCGCAGGGGGGCGTCGCTGCCGTTCTTGCGTCCGGTGAGGCCAAACTCGCTGCCGTAATAAATGGACGGGGTGCCGGGCATGGTCATCAGCATGGCATAGAGCGGGTAAAGGTGAGCCTGATCTTTCAGGTTGCTGGCCACGCGGTTCACATCGTGATTATCCACAAAAGCATACAGCGGCAGGCCGTTATAAATGCCGCCCGGGCCGAACTGGCGGTTGAAGGCATAGGCAATCTCAAAGAAATTGGCATCATTCAGGCTGGAATACAGGCCCTTGTAGCATTCGTAGTTGGTGACCGAATCAAGCGTTTCAGGGTTGGCCCACTGGCGGTAATCGCCGTGCACCACCTCGCCCATCAGCCAGAAATCGGGGCGGCTGCGCCGGCAGAAGGCCGCCAGTTCGCGCTGAAAATCGAGCGAAACGCAGTCGGCGGCATCCAGGCGCAGGCCGTCGATGCCAAAATCGCGCATCCAGCTTTCCACCGCCGCCAGCAAATGATTTTTCACATCCGGGTTGCCCAGGTTGAGGCGCGCCAGGTCAAAATTGCCCGCCCAACCCTCGTAAGAGAAAGGATCGCCCCAGGGGCTGCGCTGGTCAAAGCGCAAATTGCTGTACCAGCCGCAGAAAGGCGAGCCCTGCCCCCTGGCCAGAATATCGCGAAAAGCCCAGAAATCCCTGCCGGTGTGGTTAAACACGCCGTCCAGCACCACGCGCACGCCGCGGCGGTGAAATTCCTCCGTCACCCGCGCCAGAGTCTCATTGGTGCCCAGGCGGCGGTCCACGGTGAAATAATCGGCGGTGTCGTAGCCGTGAGCGGTGGATTCAAAGACCGGGCCGAGGTAAACGGCATTGGCCCCCAGCCAGGTGATGTGATCCATCCATTCATAGAGGCGCTCCAGGCGCGGCTGCGCGGGCAGGGAAAAATCGTTGCGCTCCGGCGCGCCGCATAATCCCAGCGGGTAGATGTGATAGAAAATTGCGTCTTCAGACCAGTGTGCCATACTATTTTTCTCCTGTTGTGGTTTATACCGATCGGTACATTTGGCGGGTAAAAAAAGAGCCCGCCGCAAGGGTTAGGAATAAATACCGTGCTGAAACTGCCGGGCAGCCCGCCAGGCCAGTTCGTCGTTCAACTCGGCATAACCGTTGAGGGCCATGCCGATATAGGTGTGGGTGACGCCCATGAAGGTGGCCGCATAAGCGCCGTGGCGGCCTTTCATATTGCCGTGGTCATGCGCGGCCTGCTTGAAGAGGTTTTCAATGATCTCGTGCTGGGCCTGCTGCCAGGGCAGCACCACCTGGTGGGCCTCGCTTTCGGGCGGGGCAAACCACAGGCCAAGCTGCAGGCGGTAGAAAGTGGGGTTTTGCTGGGCAAAATGGAAACAGGCTGTCATCACCCGCGTCAGCGTGGCCGGCAGGTCGTGCTGGTAAGCCGCCGCCAGGCCAATTTCCTGGTTCAGACGCGGAAAATAGGCTTCCAGAACAGCCTTGAGCAAGCCCTGTTTGCTGCCGAAAAAGTGGTAGAGGGTCGGCTTGGTAATGCCGGCCTCGTCCACAATCTGCTGCACGCCCACGGCGTCATAACCGTGGCGGGCAAACAGGCGCAGAGCAATGGTGATCAGGTTGGCGCGATTATCCATGCCGCTATTATACCGCTCGGTACAGTACTGTCAAGGGGTTTGGGGATTTTTGTTTTGATCCATGCTGGCTGCTGATCTTTTGCTTTCCTTCTCAAGCAGCCTTTTACGCCGCAAGTGCATCTCGCAGCCTGTTTCTTCTGGCAAATGGATGAAGGGGGGTGTCAGCCCAACATCTTCGCCCGCTCCTCAACAGGCAATCCCTTCCTGCGCCAGCATTGCATCCAGCCGGTCCAGCAGGCGTGAAATCCGTTCTGGAATTTCCGCCAGTTCCGCCATGGGGACGGTCAAAATGGCCTGCAGGTCAGCTTCCATTGCCGCCGGCAGCATCTGACAGTGCTTCAGTGCAAATTCCACCTGACGTTTTTCACCAGGGTGCAGCAGGCGGTTGGCGGCAAAGAGAATGTCGAAATAACTGGCCAGCAGCGCTGCCACCCGGTGGTTGACGCTCACCAGGTCGCGGCGCTTCACGGCCTTTTCAATCTGGGCCGCGTATGAAGTGAGAATGCCGCGCAGCACGGGGTGATTGTAGCGGATGATATTCTGGCGCAGCGCTTCCGGGTAATTCTGATCGCACTGCCGCTGCAGTGCCGCGAACCATCCGTGGGGATCGTGGAACAGGATGGACTGGCGCACCGTGCAGCAGAAGCAGGTGGTGTACCCCATGGCAGGCTGATGCTGCGTCATAACCCGGGCAATTTGTTCTTCCATCCATGCTGCATCAAAATAATTGATATCCAGATCAATGCCGGTGGGGGCGTGTACCCACAAATCACCGGGGCCCCAATAATTCAGTCCCAAATTGGCCTCTGATGCGCCGCCCACCTGTTCCACCAGGGCACGGCGCGCCGCCAATGGAATTTCAGCGCGAGTGTACACATACAGGTCAATATCCGAGGCGCCGTCCACTGCGCCGCCGCCCCGGCCCCGCGAGCCTGCCACGGCCACCGCCTCCACCTGGGGCAGGGTTCCGAAAAAAGCAGCAATTTGCCGGGTCAATTCCAGCTGGATTGAGGAAAATTTTTCCATGAAAATCACCTAATATTCCAAAATAACAGGCTGAAGATTTTATCCATCCCTGTCATGATGCCGCTCCATTGAACAACGCAACAGGGTGAAATTTTGAAATTGCCGTCCATATCTGTCACAGGATGTCAGATATGGATGGGTAGAATAGAGCTATCTCAAGCATAAAGGAGTTCGATATGTCAGAATTAAATGTACGCATGGTCAAACTGGAAGCGATGGATGTGTATGCCGCTCACGGCTTCGGGCCGGAACCGGAAGGCCTGGCCTGGCAGGCCATGACCGACTGGATGAAAAAGAACAATGTCAGCGGTCCGCAGCGCTTCTTCGGCTTCAACAACCCCAACCCCACCGTCGGCAGCCCGAACTATGGTTATGAAGTGTGGATGGCGGCCGGCGAAAGCACTCTGCCCGAAGGCGACCTGGAACGCAAGCACTTTGACGGCGGCCTGTACGCGGTGGCACATTGCAAAGGCGTTGAAGCCATTCCCGGCGTCTGGCGTGAACTGGTGGCCTGGCGCGAAAACAGCCCCTACAAGTCGGCCTCGCATCAGTGGCTGGAGGAGCATTTCAACACAAACGCCGCCGATGTTTCAGAATGGGAATTTGATCTCTATATGCCGGTAAAGTAACTTCTTTACCGAAACACAAAATACCCGCCGAAGTCGGGCTGGCTCCGGCGGGTATTCTTTCAGTTTGCCAGAATGGTTTCGATGGCCTGCAGTTCTTCGTGGCTGAAATCCAGCCGCTTGAGCGCGCCCACGGCTTCTTCAATCTGCGCCACGCGGCTCGAGCCGATCAGCACCGAGGTGATCTGCGGCTGGCGCAGCACCCAGGCCAGCGCCATTTGCGCCAGCGACTGGCTGCGGCTGCGCGCCAGTTCGTTAAGCTTGCTGATGCGCACCAGTTTCTCTTCGGTAATGTGTTCGGGACGCAGGAAAACCCCGCGCGCAGCGCGCGAATCGGTGGGGATGCCGCCCAGATATTTATCGGTGAGCAGCCCCTGGGCCAGCGGCGAAAACGCGATGCCGCCAATGCCTTCCTCCCTCAAGGCATCCAGCAGGCCGCCTTCCACCCAGCGGTCAAACAGGCTGTAGCGCGGCTGGTGGATCAGGCAGGGAGTGCCCAGGCTGCGCAGCAGGGCCGCTGCGCGGCGGGTCAGTTCGGGCGGGTAATTGGAAAGGCCCACATAAAGGGCGCGTCCGCTGCGCACAATGTAATCCAGCGCCGCCATGGTTTCTTCCAGCGGCGTTTCAGGATCAGGGCGGTGGTGGTAGAAGATATCCACATAAGCGAGCCCCATGCGTTTAAGGCTCTGATCGAGACTGGCCACCAGGTATTTGCGCGAGCCCCAGTCGCCATAGGGACCAGGCCACATGGTGTAACCCGCCTTGGTGGAAATGATCATTTCATCCCGCCAGGGAGCCAGGTCGCTGCGCAGAATACGGCCAAAGGTTTCTTCGGCAGAACCGGGCGGCGGGCCGTAGTTATTGGCCAGGTCGAAATGGGTGATGCCCAGATCAAAGGCGCGGCAGAGCATGGTGCGGGCGTTGTCTTCCACATCCACGCCGCCGAAATTGTGCCACAGCCCTAATGAAACGGCGGGCAGGCGCACGCCGCTGCGGCCGCAGCGGTTATAAAGCATTTGATCGTAACGGTTGTCCAGAGCACGGTAAAGGGTCATGGTCCGGTCCTTTCAATTGACAGTAAAATCATCCAGCTTCAGCCGGGTCAGGTCATCAGTGATCAGGTCAGCGCCGGCCAGGTTTTCGGCTGAATTGGTGTTGGTGATGGCGATGCATTTCATGCCGGCGCTGCGCGCGGCCTGCACACCCGGAACAGCATCTTCAACCACAATGCAATTTTTGGGGGCCACGTTCAGGCGCCGGGCTGCTTCCAGAAAGACATCTGGGGCGGGTTTGCCGGGCAGGCTGCCGCCCGAAACCAGTTCGCTGAAATAGGGGCGGATCCCCAGTTCATCCACCAGCACATCAATATTTTCGGCTGGCGCCGATGAAGCCACCGCCTGGCGGTAACCGGCCTGCTGCAGCTTTTCAAGCCAGGCATGCACGCCGTTATGCAGCGCCACCCGGCCGTGAATGGCCACCCTGAAGGCGCGTTCCTTGCGGTCGCTGATGCGCGCCACTTCTTCGGGGGGCGGGGTCTGGCCGTAAAGCAGGGTCAGAACGCCGGTGTTGTTCATGCCAAAGGTCTGGCGAAAAAGGTCGCGGTTGAAAGGCTGGCCTTCTTCAGCCAGGGTGTCAGCCCAGGCCTGGTAATGCGCCTCGCCGGTGTCGGCCAGGGTGCCGTCCAGATCCCATAAAACGGCATAGGGGGAAGTCAATGCAAAGAAGGGTTCCATGCGGGTAATTGTACCACCGGCGGGCAGGCGCGGACAAGAGCAGGAAAATTTCGGGAACAATTGTCCCGCGCCGGCTTGATTTTCAAGCCGCTCGCGGCCATAATTAGGGGAAGCAAAAAAAATGAACCGTGAGAGGATCTCTATGAAAACCATCGGCCTGATTGGCGGCATGAGCTGGGAATCGACCGCTCAATATTACGCCCTGATCAATGAGCAGGTGCGCGACCGGCTGGGCGGGCTGCATTCGGCGCGCTGCATTTTATACTCGGTGGATTTTGCCGAAATTGAAGCCTGGCAGCATGCGGGCGATTGGGCGCAGGCCGGGCAGGCCATGGCTGAGGCCGCCCGCAGCCTGGAACGCGCCGGCGCTGACTGCGTGGTGCTGTGTACCAACACCATGCACAGGCTGGCTGGCGAAATTGAAGCCGCCATTTCCATCCCCTTTCTGCACATTGCGGATGCCGCGGCCGGCAAAATTCAGCAGGCCGGCCTTGCCCGGGTGGGGCTGCTGGGCACCCGCTTCACCATGGAGCAGGATTTTTACCGCAGACGCCTGCGGGAAAAATTCGGTCTAGACGTGCTGACTCCGGAAAGCGCGGACCGCCAGATGGTGCATGATGTCATTTACAACGAACTGTGCCTGGGGATCATCCGGCCTGAGTCGCGCGCTGATTACGCCCGGGTGATCGAAAAACTGGTGCAGGCCGGCGCCCAGGGGATCATTTTGGGCTGCACTGAAATTGAGCTGCTGGTGCAGCCTGCGGACAGCCCCGTGCCGCTCTTCCCCACCACCGCCATCCACGCCGCTGCCGCAGTGGATTGGGCGCTGAATGCTGAAACGAAATAAATTGCAATTAAAAGAAATATGGTTATACTTATTATGTTATCATTTTTTTTGAAAGGAAATTTGAGTCCTCTGCAAAAAGTTGTACTTTAACAACCAAACACAAGATTGAAAGCAGGTTTTGGCCTGAGCCAACCCGCCAGTCGACGCCAAAAATTATGCAAAAAAGACTCCTTTTCCGCTACGGATGAG
>Ga0209097_10000427_pt1 | contig 43116 bp, 32 predicted proteins | sample AD_UKC052_MetaG_FD_184419 | JGI IMG/M metagenome (GOLD analysis project Ga0209097, IMG submission 184419) | Active sludge microbial communities of municipal wastewater-treating anaerobic digesters from USA - AD_UKC052_MetaG (SPAdes) (version 2) | ecosystem: Engineered > Bioreactor > Anaerobic >... | reverse complement strand
GTTTGTTATTGATACAATCATTAACGAAAAAAAATATTACGTACCGGAAGGTACCGTTGATTCTGTTAATTGGATTAAAGGAAATTGCTTTTTACGTGAAGAAGACAGCACAAAAAGAATTTATATGCTTTGTAACAACAATGAAGGCTTGTTGTACGACTTTAGTTTAAACACCGGAGATTCTGTTACCATTTTAAACACACTCAGTACATCAAATGAACCGGTTACAATTCATGTTGTTTCCATAGATTCAATACAAATTGACGGCCTTTATAGAAAAATAATTAATACGGATTTCTCCACATGGATTGAAAGTATCGGTGACATAAATGGACTTCTGTATCCAGGAGATATGTCAGTGGGAGTTCAATTAAACCTGGTTTGCTATTATGAAAATATGTTATTAAAATATGCAAACCCTGATTACGACAGCTGTTTTTATTCTTTTTTAAATATAGGGGAATACGCTCTGGAAAATCAACTTTTGATAAGAACCATTGATCAAAATTCTTTTATTATTTCTTCAGGTGAAACAATAGATGAAGTTACATTAATAAATTTACTAGGTGAGAAATTAACTGATTTCTCAGTCCGAGCCAGTCATTTTCAATTGATTTATCAGCAAAGGCCCCGGGAGTTTATTTTATAAAATGTAATATAAAAAACAGAACAACTGTTTTAAAAATTATTAAACCATAGGCGAAACCGGTTTTAACGTTGAAAAGGCTTAACTAAACCGTATCGCCTTCACCGGGGTAATCCTCGTTATCACATATGTCGGAATGATCAGCACCAGAACACAAACTGCAATGGTCCCGAAATTGATCAGCAGTATATTCAGCATATCAAGATTGATAGGCACCTCCGTAACATAGTACGATGCAGGGTCAAGTTTGATGACACCAAAAAATTTCTGTACAAAACAAAGCGCCAAAGCGATGATGTTACCCCAGACAAGTCCGCGGAAAATCAAATAAGTGGCGTTGTACAGAAATATCTTCCGGATGCTCCAGTTTCGCATGCCCAGGGCTTTTAAAATGCCTATCAGGGTTGTTTTCTCGATAATCAGAATGAGCAGGGCAGAAATCATATTGATAGCAGCCACAATCACCATCATTACAATGATGATGGTAACATTCACATCCTGAAAATCAAGCCAGTCGAATATCTGTGGATACATCTCCTTAATACTTTTACAGTTAAGGTCGTAGCCAATCCTGTTATACACCGATTCGGTGATCTTGTCCAGTTCGCTGAAATCGTCAATAAGAACTTCAAACCCTCCTACCTGCGTAGAGTCCCAGTTGTTGAGCCGCTGAATATGCTTAATATCTCCCAGCACATAAACCTTGTCAAATTCTTCCAGTCCGGTGTTGTATATTCCCGAAATACGAAACTTGCGCACACTAGGCTGAGCTTGCTCCTGGTTGATAAAATACATCAGCAGCGACTGTCCTGTATCTAATTTCAACTTCAGCGATAAATTCTCCGACACCAGTATATCGTTGGTTTTGCCAGTGTCGCTCACCTGAATTGCCGTCCCCCTGATAATTTTGTCGCTAAAAAAAGACCAGTCGAAATCGCTGCCTACCCCTTTCAACACTACGCCCTGTATATCTTCGTCAGTTTTTATTATGCCTGCCTTGGTGCCAAAAACCTGAATATGGCGTACTCCGTCTTCCTGTTCAAGAGATGGGTAAAAAGCCTGGTTTGTGCTGACCGGCGAAGATTCCATCGACACATTCTCATCATAGCTTGAAATCACGATATGGCCGCCAAAACCAATTACCTTATTTCGGATCTCTTTCTGAAACCCGGTAACAATTGCAACAGCCACAATCATCACAGCCACCCCCAAAGCAATGCTCAATATGCCTATGCGAACAATGGGCCGGGAAAAATTTGCCTTGTTCCTGGAAATGATGCGACGGGCAATAAATAATTCGGTGTTCAAACTGAAAATTTTATTATTTTGCAAAAGTATTTAAAACTGCAATAAGTTCTATAATTATTATTGCCTTATTCATTTACTGCTAAGGCTTGAAGACAAAAAACAAACAGGGTACCCGGATATGAGGATTTTTAATTGGTTCTCTTTTTTATTTCTTTTAAGTGTTTGCACTTCTTCGTGTACCGGACAGAATTTTATCAACGAAATTAATGGGGTTGATATTTATCCTGGTGATATCAGGGTGGGCGCCGAACGAACAGAAGTATATTTTCCCTGGCTCAAAGACAAAAGAATTGCTGTTGTAGCCAACCAGACTTCCATGATAAAAAATGTCCACCTTGTTGATTCGCTGGTTCATGCAGGGTTTGATGTAAAAAAAGTTTTGTGCCCCGAGCACGGTTTCCGTGGTGATGCCGAAGCCGGCGAAACCGTAGGAAATACTGTGGATAAAAAAACGGGGCTGCCCGTGGTTTCATTATATGACAGCAATAAAAAACCCAAAGCCAAAGACCTCGACGATGTGGATGTTGTGGTTTTCGACATACAGGATGTTGGTGTCCGTTTTTATACCTACATTTCCACCATGCACTATGTGATGGAAGCCTGTGCAGAAAACAAAAAACTCTTCCTGGTGCTCGACCGGCCCAATCCCAATGGCTATTATGTTGACGGGCCTGTGCTGGAGAAAGATTTTTCATCCTTTGTAGGTATGCACCCTGTTCCTATTGTCCACGGGATGACGCTTGCCGAATATGCCCTTATGATTAACGGCGAAAAATGGCTGAAAGACAGTGTGCGATGCGCTATGAAATATGTGCTTATTGACACCTACCGGCACTCTGATTTTTACCAGCTCCCGGTGAAACCTTCGCCCAACCTGCCCAGCATGGAATCCATTTATCTGTACCCTTCGTTTTGCCTTTTCGAGGGCACGTGCATCAGCGTAGGGAGGGGAACCGAACGCCCTTTTGAGATAATTGGCAACCCGCTGCTCGACAGTACAGGTTTTTCTTTCACACCGCGAAGCATCCCGGGTATGTCGAAAAATCCGCCGCACGAGGGAAAAATTTGTCACGGTTATGATTTTCACAGCTATGCTGACAATTTCATCAAAGGTTATGGCAAACTGTATTTGTTCCCTCTTCTGGAAACATACAAAATGCTGAAAGACAAAACCGAGTATTTTAATAGTTTCTTCATCACCCTGACGGGAACCGCCAAAATGAAACAGCAGATTATTAATAATGCCTCCGAAGAGCAAATCCGGCAAAGCTGGCAAAATGAAATTGAAAAGTTTAAAAAAATCCGAAAAAAATATTTGCTGTACCCCGATTTTGAATAATCCTTTCAAATATGCCGAAAGCAAAAACAAAGCAACTACACAAAAACAAGGAAAAAACAACTAAAGGAACAGCCAGGCAGTCCGGCGGAAAAAAAAACTATTTCTCCGCCACACAGTTGCAATACCTGGTGATACTTCTCATCAGTTTATTGATATATGCGAACACGCTATTTTTCGGATTCGCATTGGACGACGGACTGATAATCACCGACAACAAGGTGACCAAAAAAGGATTGGCCGGTTACAAAGAAATTTTTACAAAAAATGCATTCTACGGCGTTTTCGGCGACCAGGCCAGCATATATCTTCCGGGAGGAAGGTTCCGTCCCATGTCGCAGGCCATGTTTGCTGCTGAATATCAGATTTTTGGGTTAAGTCCTTTTGCAGGACATTTTTTTAATATTATCATCTACGGCATGCTGTGCCTGCTCCTCCTCAAAATTCTTAAAAGTGTTTTTGAAAAATACGACAACAACCCCTGGTACCTGTCGCTTCCTTTTGTCGCGACCATCCTGTTTGCCTGTCATCCATTGCATACCGAAGTGGTGGCCAACATCAAAGGGCGCGACGAACTGCTTTCTCTGCTTGGAGCATTAGCAACGCTATATTTCGCCATTAATTACATCAAGAACCAGAAGTTTCATAACCTGCTGTTTATTTTTCTGGCTTTCGCTTTTGCCTTACTCTCCAAAGAAAATGCGGTAACTTTTTTTGCTGTAGTGCCCCTTGCTATATTTTTTGGATACAACGAGCCATTAAAAAAATACATCCGGGTGCTTATCCCAATGCTGGCTGCCTTTGTTTTGTATTTTCTGTTGCGATACCAGGCTTTGGGATTCATACAAAACCCGGTGGAATCAAAGGAACTGCTCAATAATCCCTTTTTATATGCTGAGAGTACAGAAAAATTTGCCACCATCCTGTTTACATGGGGCAAATACCTGATGCTGGTTTTGTGGCCCCACCCGCTTACCCATGATTACTATCCCTATCAGATCCCCATTATAGATTTTCCTGATATCCGTGCCCTGGCGCCACTCATAATTTATCTTGCACTGATGATTTTCAGCATGGTAAAAATCTTTTCAAAAAATGTGTTCGCTTTTGCAATATTGTTTTTTCTGATTACTTTTTCCATTGCTTCCAATTTAGTTTTTAATATCGGAACATTCATGAATGAACGTTTCATGTTCGCTCCCCTGCTCGGTTTCACTATCGTTGTAGCTTTTGGTCTCAATAGGCACCTGACAAAACCGAAGAGACTGACAATAGCAACAATTTTTCTTGTTGTGCTCGTGTCGGCGTATTCGGTAAAAACCTTCAGCCGGAATTTTGCATGGAAAGACTCCTATACTTTGTTCACTACTGATGTGAACAATTCGCCCAACAGCGCTAAAGTAAACGCCGGAGCCGGAGAAATGCTCCTCAGAAACGTGAACGATGCTACAGCGGAACCCTTACGTACACAAACTATTGAAAAAGCAATCGGATATTTGAAAAAAAGCGTGGATATCTATCCCGGGTTTAAGTCGGGATGGGTTTTTCTTGGTTATGCATATCATTTACAAAAAGATTATGAAAACAGCCGTACCGTCCTTGAACAGGCATTGAAACTCGAAAATAACAATTCCGATGCTATAGGATACCTGAATTCCGCCGCGTTGGAATGTTACCGGACAAAAAACTATAAACAGTCGGAGGCCAATTTTAAAACACTGATCAGGTACGTGCCCGACAATACGGAATATGTTTACCTGTTGGCCGATTTATATGCCAATACCGGCAAACCCGACACTGCCATACAGATTCTGAACGGCATTATCGGTAAAAAACCTGATTACAGCAAAGCATACAACAAACTGGGTGAAATTTACGGAAGAATATACGGCAATTTCAGCAAATCGGTTGAATACCTGGACAAAGCATATGCGCTGAATCCCACCGACCTGGAAACGTTGAGGAACCTGGGCACGCTGTATGGCCTTCAGGGTAAATTCGAACCGTCATTAAAATACCTGCTGGAAGCTGAAAAAGTAAAACCTGACGACAAGGATATCCTGAATAAATTGTCGATTACGTATCTGAACATCGGGAACAGGCAAAAAGCAGAAGAATATTCCCTGAAGTCAAAATAGTTTTACTCCTGCATTATCAATTTTGCTCAGAAATATCAGGTTTTTGTTGTTTAAAAATTTTAAAGAGATAGTGGCCCGGCCCGAAAAACAGCACCAGCAACATGGTGATTGTCAGGCCAGCATTGGCCAGCAATTGATTCTCAAGTATGATAAAATATGAAAAAGCAGCGCTTGCATTGTTAATAACAATATGAGCCAAAGACACCACCCAGATACTTTGAGATTTTTCAAAAACATAAACCAGGTAGGCGAATGTACATACCGACCCTATGGCAAGAATAAAATAATTCAGGATTGTCTGGGTCGTAGAAAAATCATCTTTCGCGGGAATTAACAACTGTAATGGCAGATGCCAGGCAAACCATATAAGTCCCCCAACGATAATGCTTAGCAAAAATCCGTGCTCTTTTAACCGGGTGTACATAAAACCCCTGTGTCCAAACTCTTCCCCAAATCCGGTAATCAACCCGGGGACGATATTTAATACGGTCAGTTGCCCTGCCATCAGCAGCCACATCATAGTTTTCGGGGTTACTCCCTCCGGCAGTCCGCTATTTATGTCCTGCCCCGAATTTTTAAATTGTTCTGCCAGATTTTTCAGGAACGTCTCTCCCGTAAAATCCCATTTTATAGCACCGATCAAATAAAACACCAGGAAAGATGCTGCCGCTATCAACAGGGAAAACAGCCAGAATCTGAAATAGTCTTTTACCTTTCCCAGTCTTAACCTGGCATCAGAAAATTTGTTTCTGTAAAAGAATAGCCTTGTCAGCACAGCCGCCAATGCCGGTGTAAGCATATAGGCCTGCGCCAGATACAAGCCCTTTTCCCCCATTGCTTTTGCTCCAACAATAAAGCCTGTGCATAGGATTACCAGTATGCTGAGATAAGCAATCAGTGACCTATCTGGTGTTTTCCCGGCAACATTATTAGCCTCATTTATCATGGCTGTTATTATTTAACAATCAGGCATACCGACAAAATCTTTTGCGACACCACTCATGGGCCTTACCGCCAGGCATACTAACACTTATAAAATAAAATCCGTAGTCAAAAAAGCAGATTTATCGTCTTTGATTATTTCTCGGATAATGGTTTTGTTTAAATCATTCTCTTTTGCAGCAACCAAAGCTCTGATTGAAAAAACACGCAATGCATCCGATACGGATAATGTTCCTTCAGCAGAATCTTTACGGCCGGTAAACGGGAAAGTATCAGGGCCTCGCTGACATTGGGAGTTCAGGTTGATACGCGACACCTGATTCACCAATGTATCAATCAGTTTTGCTATCTGGTCAGCATCTTTACCGAAAATACTTGCCTGTTGTCCATAATTTGAATTGATAACATAATTAATCGGCTCTTCAATGTCATCATAACATATCACCGGCACCACAGGCCCGAACTGCTCTTCCCTGTATATCCTCATTTTATCATTAACATCATACAAAACGGCAGGAAAGAAACAAGACTTATTATAAATGCCACCGTTCGGATTGATCACTTTTGCTCCGTGCGTTATTGCGTCATTGATAAGCTCTGCAAAGTATTCCGATTTATTTGCTTCCGGTAGCGGCGTAATATGGACTCCCTCATCCCAGGGCATCCCGACAGATAATTTTTCCACCTCCTCAGACAGCCGGTCACAAAAAGGTTTAGCAATTTTCCGGTGTACAAAAATAATTTTCAAGGCAGTACACCGCTGTCCATTGAACGACAAAGCACCCGTAACACATTCCTTTACCGTTTCTTCGATGTCGGCATCATGCAGCACTATGCCCGGATTTTTTGCTTCCAGGCCGAGTACACATTTCAGGCGGTGCGGTTTCGGATGTTGCTTTTTCAGGATATCGGCCACCCTGCTGGAACCAATAAAAGCCAGCACATCAATCTTTCCGGATTCCATCAACGGGCCCACTACCACCTGCCCGTCGCCATACACGGTATTTACTACTCCCCTGGGAAACGCCTGCCTGAAAGCCTTCAGCAGCGGATAATGCAAGAGCACACCAAGCTTGGGTGGTTTGAAAATTATAGTATTGCCCATGATAAGCGCAGGAATCAGCGTGGTAAAAGTTTCATTCAGCGGATAATTGAACGGCCCCATACACAAGACCACACCCAGCGGAGCCCGCCGTATCTGGCCCATGATGTTTTGTGCAAAGGTAAAGCGCGAAGAATCCCTGTCGAGATTTTTCAACGATTCGATGGTATCGTTGATATATACAACGGTCCGGTCAAATTCCTTTTCTGAATCTTTTAAGTTTTTCCCGATTTCCCACATCAGCAGCCTGATAATTAATTCACGCTGCTCCTGCATCATCACGACAAACTTTTTTACACAATGTATCCTTTTTTCTACCGACATGGTGGGCCATTCGCCCCGGCCATGATCGTAGGCCTGTACCGCTGCCTCAAGAGCCTTGAGCGATTCGCGGGCATCCATTAACGGATAACTGCCTATGTAAGCACCTTGAGTATCATTGCCAAAATATACCGGTGAAAATACTTGTTGAAAATCGCCCTGCCATTGCAGTATTTCTCCGTTTATAAGATATTCACGTTGTTCAATCGGCTTATCTAAAACAACCCCATCCGGCAGGATGTTTTTTTCAGGAAACACATTTTTTAAATCTCTCATAATTTATATGTTAATGTTTTTGCAATTATGTTGTCACACCAGAATGTTTGATACTGGCATACGAAGGTAATATATATGTTTGAATTTCTGCACGGCTTATTTTTACCCTGATTTTTATTCCGGCTAAAATAGTACATACCATAGAGCAAGCGGGGCGCTTTAACACAGTTTTTGTAAAATTTTTGCTGGGTTTTCCCGACAGGAGTCCGTTTGACGGGTTTCCCCGGGGTTAAATCCGGAACTCATATGATTAAATATGGGGTTAAATTCAAGCACAATAATACCCTGCAATATTTTTTTATGAAAAAAACGTTAGATATCCGACAAATTGATATTTTTGTATGACAAGAAACTACCATAAAAAGTAGCATTATAAACCATAAAAGAGGTATGGGTTAATGCTTTTTTTGTATTTTTAAGGTTTTAATAACATCATGTCTGATTTCCGAAAAATAATACTGATAGTGCTTTTGAGCTTGGGCTGTTGTTACGTGCTGAAAGCACAGAAAGTAGCCTTGGTTTTGAGCGGTGGAGGCGCCAAAGGCTGCGCCCATATTGGCGTATTAAAAGCCCTGGAGGAAAACTGCATACCCATTGATTATATTGCCGGCACATCCATAGGAGCTATTGTGGGTGCCATGTACGCCTCTGGTTATACGCCGGAGCAAATTGAAAAAATTTTTACCACTGAAGAGTTTATTAACTGGGCCAAAGGAACCATAGAAGATAAATATAAATTTTTTTACAAGGAAGATGCGCCGGACGCCTCATGGATAAACTTCAAGTTCAATTATGATACAATTTTAAGTTACAAATTACCCACAAACATCATTTCACCCTATCAGGTTGATTTCGGCATGATGTATTTTCTGGCCGCTGCGGGCGAAGCCGCGGGCAATAATTTCGATAGTTTGTTCATCCCCTTCCGCTGTGTTGCAGCCGACGTAGCCGAAAAAAAAGCTATTTCCTTTGCCAGCGGCTATCTTCCCGAGGCTGTAAGGGCTTCGATGACTTATCCTTTTTACTTTAAGCCCATAAAAATTGATAACAAGCTGTTGTTCGACGGGGGTATGTACAATAATTTCCCTTCGGATGTTGCCCTCGAAGATTTCAATCCCGACATCATTATCGGTAGTAATGTGGCTTCAAACTGGAGTGCGTCTTCAATAGACCAGGATAATGTTGTGGAACAAATTGAAAATATGTTGACCACCAATACCAATTACAGCGTATTGTGCGACAACAGCGTAATGATTTCGCCGCCACTGCCCAAAATGAACCTGCTTAATTTCGATAATGCCAAAGAAATCATTGACATCGGCTATTATGCAGCTCTCGATAAAATACCGGATATCAGGTTGTTTGTGGTTGACTCTTTAAGCAAGGATCAAAGAAATGCCAAACGAAAAAAGTTTCTGAATAAAAAACCTCCAATGCTTTATGACTCAGTAAAGATAGAAGGAATAAACCCACTGCAATCGGTGTATACAAGAAATTCTATCATGCACCAGGATTCAGTCCTGACTGTTGAACAGGTAAAAGAAGAATACTTCAGGCTGATAGCCGATGACAAAATAGAATCGATTTATCCAAAAACTTACTATAACAAAAAAACAGGGTATTTTACATTAAATCTCGACGTAAAAAGAGACAAAAATTTTGTGGCCCAGTTGGGAGGGCTGATTTCGTCGAGCAGTATCACAGGGGCATATATCGGTTTGCAGTACAAATATTTGGGACTTACAGGATCAAAACTCTCCGTTAATTTTTATATCGGTCGGTTTTACAGTTCGGCCATGATAAAAAACAGATTCGACTTTGCCACCCGTGTTCCATTTTCATTGGAAACATCGTTTGCGTGGAATAAATGGGATTATTTCAAGACCACCACTCGTTTCTTTGAAGATGCAATGCCTTCATATCTCATCGAAAACGAAATCAACTTTATGGCCGAACTGGCTTTTGCCGCGGGCAACAAGGCCAAATTCATTGTAGGGCCTGCTATTGGACAGATACGAAACAACTATTACCAAACCAACAGTTTTTCCCGTACAGATACTGCCGACCGTTCTAACTTTGATTTTCTAACCCTTCACACGCTGTTCAACCGCAGTTCTGTTAACCACCGCCAATATCCCACCTCCGGTATTAACCTGCTCGCTGATGCCCGTTTCATTTATGGCAAAGAACATATCACACCCGGCTCCACTTCGCCGATCGATGAAACATTTGCAAAATCAAGATATTGGTTTCAGATAAAGGTGATATATGACAGGTATTTCAGAACATCCAAGTTTTACACTTTTGGTATGCTTGGACAACTTACAGTAACCAACAAACCCTTGTTCCATAATTACACTATCAGCCTGCTGTCAGCACCGGCATTCCAGCCTACCCCCGAAAGCAAAGCATATTTTATACCCAGCTTCCGCGCCAACAATTTTGCAGCTTTCGGTATCAAAAACATTTTCAATATTTATAAAAAAATCCATTTCCGCCTCGAAGGCTATATTTTTCAGCCTTATCAGGAAATTACCCGCGACGACAATTACAATGCTCACTATGGCAAAATATTCAATACCCGTTCATTCCTCGCCTACTCAGCCCTGGTATATAACAGTCCTGTATGTCCCATCAGCATAAGCCTTAGCTATTATCATAAAAAGGAAAACCCTTTTTCCCTGATGTTTAATATCGGGTATTTTTTGTTTAATAAAAGAGGGCTGGACTAATAAATAATTTTATTATTTGATAAAGGCTGTTTATGTTGTGGCTAAACAAATTATATTACTTTTGCATTCCTTATTGTAAACTTCTTTACTGATTCCGAAAGGTTTCGGTATTTTTTATAAACTAATGTGAAATATCATGGACGAATCAATTGAAAAAAATCCTTCTGAAGAAATCGGAAATCCTGAAGAAAGCAACACAGTATCCGATAACAGCCCTGCAAATGCAGGCAATAACGAAATAGCAGATCAGCCCGAAGCTGTCACCGACCAGAAACTACTTGAGGAAGCTGACAGTGAAGAGGTAGCCCAGGCAGTTACCTCTCCCGCTGAAATCAGTGAAGACACAGCTGCTGAAATTCCCGAAACTAAGGAGGAAACTACCAATCCACCCATAAAAACCAAACCCAAAAAACAAGCCGCAAGAAAAACCACAGCTCCCAAAAACGGCGAAAATGCTGAATTACTCGGCGAAAAAGATTTTTCCGACGAAAATGAAGGGGAAGAAGAAAATGAATCAGAAGAAATTGCGACCTATAGCAGCCTGTCGAAAGAAAAACTAGTCGAAGTACTGGAAGAAATTGTCCGCGACCATGAAATTAGCAAAATAAAAACTCGTGTTGCCGGAATAAAAGTAGCATACCTCAACCTGGTAAAAAAAGAAAAACAGGAACACCTCGACAAACATTTGGCCGATGGCGGCAGCAAAGAAGATTATATGCCACTGGCTGATACCCTCGAAGAACGCTACAAAGCCGCCTTTGATATGTATAAAGAAAAAAAGGCACTGGATGATATAGAACAGGAAAAAATTAAACTTTCGAACCTCGAATTAAAAAAACAAATTCTCGAAGAAATAAAACAACTCATCAGTTCCGAAGAATCACTCAAGAAAACATACGATAGTTTTAAAAGTCTCCAGGATAAATGGAAAGAAATAGGACAGGTACCACGCAACGAAATTGAAGGCCTCTGGAACAACTACCATTTTCTGGTTGAAAAATTCTTTGAAAAAGTTAAAATCAACAAAGAGCTTAAAGACCTTGACCTGAAAAAAAACCTCGAACAAAAGATTCAACTCTGCGAAAAAGCCGAAGAGCTGCTCCTCGAAAAATCCATTACCAGATCCTTTAAACTGCTGCAGAAATATCACGACGAATGGAAAGAGATAGGACCGGTGATGCAGGACAAAAAAGATGAGATATGGGAACGTTTCAAAAACGTTTCGGATCAGATCAACAATCAACGCAAAGATTATTACAACAAACTAAATGCAGAGCAGGAAAACAACCTGTTGGCCAAAACAGCACTCTGCGAAAAAGTGGAAACCATCATTACCGGGGAAATTTCCAACAGCGCCGAATGGAAAACAAAAACCGAAGAAATATTGGAGATGCAGGAATTATGGGATAGCATTGGACGTGCCCCTGCAAAAAATAACGATGAAATCTGGGAAAGATTTCGTAGTGCCATAAACACATTTTTTAACAACAAAAAAGAATTTTTCGGCGACCTGAAAGAACAACAGGTTACCAATTACAACAAAAAAATTGACATCTGCAATCAGGCCGAAGCCCTGGTCAACAGCACTAACTGGAAACAATCCACCGCCGAAATACTTAAACTCCAACAAGAGTGGAGGCAAATTGGCCCTGTGCCAAAAAAATATTCCGATAAAATCTGGAAACGTTTCCGGGCCGCTTGTGACGCTTACTTCGAAAAAAAATCAGGGTATTTTTCAAATATTCAGGAAAATGAAAAAGAAAATTTAAAAAAGAAAGAAGAACTAATCGAAAAAATTAATTCTTTTGAATTTTCTGAAAACAAAAATGAAAACCTCGATGCATTGAAGAATTTCCAGCGCCAATGGATGGAAATTGGCCACGTGCCCATGGAAAGCAAAGAAAAACTTCAAAACACCTACCGGCAGGCCATCAAACAACTGATGGAAAAACTCAAAATTTCGGCAGTGGAAATGAATACGATGAACTATAAAAACCGCATCGAAAACCTCCAAAATTCTCCTGAAGCAGGCAGGGCACTCTCGCACGAACGTATGCAACTCGAAGGAAGAATCAATATGCTGAAAAACGACATTAAACTTTGGGAAAACAATATCGGTTTCCTGGCCAACTCCAAAAAAGCTAACTTGCTAAAGGAAGAATTTGAAAATAAAATCAACAACACCAAGCAGGAACTCGCTTTGCTCGAAGCCAAACTGAAAATGCTCATCAAAGCAAAAAACTAAAAATTCCACAACAATCTAAACGCCTGTTTGTCTGTGATTTAATTTTTTTATTTTTATTAAGTTTAAATAACAACAATTTTTTTCTTACCTTTGTAAAAAAATTCTTATGACGCCATTATTAGAAATAAAAAACTTAAAAGTTTCCATAAATAACAAAAAGATTATTAAAGGTCTGGACTTTAGCGTTAATGCAGGAGAAGTACATGCCATCATGGGTCCCAACGGCACCGGAAAAAGCACCCTGGCATCTGTCATTGCCGGACGCGATGTGTTCACCGTTAACGAAGGTGAGATAAAATACAAAGGCAGGGATCTGCTTGGTATGCCCATCGAAAACCGTTCTCGCGAAGGCATCTTTTTAGGATTTCAGTATCCGGTGGAAATACCGGGAGTCAGTATGACCAACTTCATGAGGACTGCCGTGGATGAACACCGCAAGTACAAAGGACTGCCACCTCTTTCTGCGGTAGAGTTTCTCAAACTTATGGAAGAAAAAAAGAAAATGGTGGAGATCCAATCCAATCTCACCAATCGATCAGTAAATGAAGGGTTTTCTGGCGGTGAAAAAAAACGCAACGAAATTTTCCAGATGGCTATGCTGGAACCTACTTTAGCCATACTCGACGAAACCGATTCGGGCCTGGATATTGATGCACTGAAAATTGTTGCCAATGGCGTAAACAAATTGCGGCGCCCTGACAACGCTTTCGTGGTTATCACACATTATCAGCGGCTGCTGGATTATATTGTTCCCGACTTTGTTCACGTGTTGTTCGAAGGCAGAATAGTGAAATCGGGCACCAAAGAACTGGCACTGGAACTCGAATCAAAAGGTTACGAATGGATTAAAGAAGAACTCGAAAAATAAGCAGCATGAAATCAGCCAGCCTTATTCCCGACAAAGCCCAGCTTATTGGCTTATATCATGAATTTCAAAAAAATATAAGCGTCGCCGACATCCCTTACGTTACCGCCTTAAGAAATGAAGCCTTAAAAAGTTTTGAAACTAACGGATTCCCGACCCAGGAAATAGAAGAATGGAAAAATACCAGCCTAATCAACTCCCTGAAACCTTCTTATAATTTTTACTTCAATCCCTTTAAAGAGAAACAGGATGTTGACAAAATCTTCAGGTGCGAAATACACAATTTTGAAACCGATCTGTTCACTCAACTCAACGGATGGTATATCTATAAACAAAAGCCTATAACCACGCTGGATAATGGAGTCATTGCCGGAAGCCTCTCGGCGGCTTTCCGGGCCTATCCCGACCTTATCCAACAACATTACGGAAAACTCTCCAACGTGCAAAACAGCGGTCTCACTGCTCTGAACACTGCCTTTGCGCAAGACGGCATTTTCATCTATGTCCCCGACAACGTAACGGTTGAAAAGCCCATACAAATGGTCAACATAGTAAATATCGATGAAAGCATTTTTGTTCAGCCGCGCAACCTGATCATCCTGGGAAAAAATGCAAAACTCACTTTTGTATATTGTGATGATTCCATCAGGCACGAAACCAGTTTTATCAACTCCTGCACCGAGACTTTTATCGGTGAGGGGGCTTCTCTTGATTTTTACAAGATGCAAAACAAGGACAGCAAGTCCACCGTCATTACATCAAGCTATTTTAAACTGCATAAAGACAGCAAACTCAGCAGCAACACCCTGACCTTTAATGGAGGCGTTATCCGCAACGAAAGCTATGTAGCAATGTCTGGAACAGGCTCCGAGGCGAAAGTGTACGGACTTTACCTGATGGACCGCGAACAACATGTGGACAACCAGGTATATGTTGATCACCAGGTGCCAGGAACCATTAGCTATGAGCTATTTAAAGGCATCATCGACGAAAATGCCAGTGCTGTATTTAACGGACACATCCATGTTTGCCCCGATGCCCAAAAAACCGAGGCCTACCAAAGCAATAAGAACATACTCCTCACCGATACCGCGCGGGTTACCGCCAAACCATTCCTCGAAATCTATGCCGACGATGTAAAATGCAGTCATGGAACCACAGTGGGACAATTAGACCCGGAGGCCCTTTTTTACCTTAAATCAAGAGGCATATGCGACCGAAACGCCAAAATGCTGCTCATGTATGCCTTTGCCGGCGAAATAGCCAATAAAATAACTATTGACGTCCTGCGCGACCGTATTGATGCCATGATAGTCAAACGCCTCAAAGGCGAACTCTCCATCTGCGACCAGTGCGTGTTGCATTGCAAGGAAAACGAAATGGTCAAATTTGAAATCGACATGAGTAAAGTCTGAGTTATGACCGGCACAGATGTAAAATATATCCGACAGCAATTTCCTATTCTTAGCCAGCAGGTTAACGGCAATCCTTTGGTGTATTTCGATAATGCAGCCACTACGCAAAAACCCCAGCAGGTTATTGATGCGCTGAATAATTACTATACCCGACAAAACAGCAATATCCACCGTGGGGTTCATTACCTTAGCCAACTGGCTACCAATGCCTACGAAGAAAGCCGCGAAGCCGTCAGGCAGTTCATCAATGCAAAACATACCCACGAAATTATCTTTACGCGGGGTACCACCGAATCAATAAACCTTGTTGCTTCCTCGTTTTCAAAAAAATTCCTCCACGAGGGAAACACGGTAGTAATATCCGCCATGGAACACCATTCCAACATCGTACCGTGGCAATTGGCGTGCGAAGAACGGCAGGCCCACCTGAAAGTTATCCCCATAAACGAACAAGGTGAAATTATTTTCGACGAGGTGGAAAAATTTCTGGACAAAAATTGCAAAATACTGGCCATTACCCATGTGTCAAATACCCTGGGCACCATCAACGAAATAAAGCAACTCATAAATCTGGCGCACGCCCATGAAATTCCGGTATTGATTGACGGGGCGCAGGCCATCTCGCATATCAAAGTGGATGTACAAGCGCTGGATTGCGATTTTTACTGTTTTTCGGGGCACAAGATGTATGCCCCTATGGGCGTAGGAGTGCTTTACGGTAAGGAAAAAATACTTGACGAAATGCCTCCCTACCAGGGCGGCGGCGAAATGATAAAAACAGTAAGCTTTGCAAAAACTACCTTTAACGAACTGCCTTTCAAGTTTGAAGCCGGCACACCCAGTGTGGGTGATGTCTTAGGCCTGAAAGAAGCCATCCGCTTCATTGAAAACATAAGTTATGAAGTGATGGAAGCCCACGAACACGAATTGCTCCGGTATGGCACAGAAAAACTGGAACAATTGGGCGACATAAGAATAATTGGTACAGCACCACAAAAGACATCAGTGATTTCATTTCTTCCGGGAAATATTCATCCTTTTGATGCCGGTACAATCCTCGATAAACTGGGCATCGCCGTACGCACGGGACACCACTGCACTCAGCCGCTTATGGATTTCTACAAAATCTCCGGCACGGTAAGGGCTTCTTTTGCAATTTATAATACCAAAGAAGAAATTGATGCCATGATAGCGGCTCTTCAAAGAATAAAAATAATGTTTGCATAATGAAAACCTATCAGGAAACAGCAGCGGAAATCATCAGCGAATTCATGCTTTTTACCGACTGGATGGACAAATACAATTACCTCATCGAGTTGGGCAAAGCATTACCGCTTATTGACGAACAATTCAAAACCGACAACTACCTTATTGCAGGCTGCCAATCGCAGGTGTGGGTAAAAGCCGAATATAAAGACGGCGCGGTTTTTTTCACAGCCGACAGCGATGCCATCATCACCAGGGGTATAGTCAGTCTTCTTATTCGTGCCTTATCGGGAAGGCCCTGCGACGAAATTATCAACGCCGATATGGAATTTATCAACCAGATAGGCTTGCGCGAGCACCTTTCCCCTACCCGCTCCAACGGATTGAATTCCATGATAAAACAAATGAAAATGTACGCACTTGCATTCAAAACAAAACACGAATCAAACCTTTAAATTATGGATAAGGCCGAGCTGGAAAAAATCATCATCGAAAAATTACAAACTATTTACGATCCCGAAATCCCGGTAAATATTTACGATCTGGGGTTTATTTATGAAATCCGAATCGATGACAATTACCAGGTAACGATAAAAATGACACTTACCTCGCCCAATTGCCCGGTAGCAGAAACTTTACCCATTGATGTCCGCGATGGCATCCAGGCTATTTCCGGGATCAAAAGTGTTTACGTAGATGTGGTCTTTGAACCCGAATGGAATCAGGATATGATGACGGACGCCGCTAAACTGGAGCTGGGGTTGTTATAATCTGAGATTTATAAAAAACTTTATCATCTGCGTACTTAGCCCAGAAGGCTTATGGGCTGAATCCTTTCAAAATGAAAACAACTAACAGTAAGCACTTCATTTTGCAGACGATGCTTTTATTAATTTACAAAGAAAAAATCTTCAACAGACAGGCTGCCCGGCACATTTAATCCAACTCAATCACGAGAAATTTGGAAATACTCCAGAAAGTTTTCGGGACATTTATCACCAGCTTATCAATGGTTTTTCCCTTCATTAACATCGTATAGCTTCCTTCGGGATGGGTTGACAGCAATTTGGCTTTCTTTACATTCAGGGTAATTTCGGTTGTTTTGCGGATATCGATTTTTGTAAAATTTTCGGGATTGATTTTCTGAGAAATTTTATCACCAACGATAACACCTTTGGCTTTCAATTCTTTTCTTACCCCAATAACATAATAGGCCGTGTTAAGCTCGACATCCTGCTGATCAATTAGCTGGGCTTTTTCCTCGTTTTGTCCGGTAAGATCTTCTATTTTGGTACTAAGTTCGGCCACAGTAAAATTGAGTTTTTCCAATTGTACTTTCAGGTCGGCAATTTCAGCATCTTTTTGTGTCATCTGCTGGTTGAGCAGTTCAATGGTTTTATTCAGGGCATCCACCTTCATGTTTGAATTGCGCAGGGCACCTTCCAGTTTCTTAATCAGTTCCTTGTTTTTTTCAAGCAGGGTATTGATATTTGTGATATGCTCCATGATGCTTTCTTTTACATCCTGCTCTACCTCGTTATTTCCTTTTTTCGACTCGGAAATTTTCATCTGGCTGGCTTCGATAGTGTTGAGGTTATCCTCCACATCGTTGATGAAACTGAACATGTCGTTAACATTGGCATCTTTTTCGGCCAGTTGCGCCTGCAGTTCTTTTATCTGCTGGTCTTTCGGATCGATCTCATCACCGGCATTTTCTCCGGTATTATTGCAACTCCATAAAAATGGCAGTGCACATATACATAAAAAGAAATACTTTTTCATGATTTTTCTTTTGTTAATAGTTTACAATACAAAGATAAACGGAAAATTTCGCCGGTGATTGTGTTTTACCATATTTTTATTGGGAAGCCTATGGTAACTATGTAAAGATCCTTTATAAGGTAGGAATTGGGCATAACCTTATCCGCAAAAATCCGGACATAAAAAAGAGGCTGTCTCAAAAGGGCAGCCTCTTTAATTTATTGATTATCAACACGATAATGTTGATAAGTTTATCATAAAACTTTGACAATCAGCAACATAATATATTATCTTTGTATTATGAAAAACAACCGTATAAAATTCAAACCCTATCAGCAAAATCAGTTGATGGCATTACCACCGACCTTTGAAGAACTGATTCCTGGAGATCATCCGGTGCGTGTGGTCAATCAAATTATCAATGAGATAAACCTTGATCCACTGTTTAAAAAATATAAAACGGTAGGATGTACAAGCTACCATCCTCGGTTATTACTGAAGGTTTTGGTGTATGGCTACTTGTGTAATATATATTCTTCACGAAAAATAGAAGCAGCTATAAAAGAGAACATATACTTCATGTGGCTTGCAGGAATGGAGCAGCCAGATCATAACACGATCAACCGTTTTAGGACAGATCGGTTAAAGGGGGTGATAAAAAAAGTATTTAGCCAGGTTGTGTTATTAATGGCGGGGAGTGGACATGTTGATTTGCAAAAAGTCTATACCGATGGGACCAAAATAGAATCCAAGGCCAACCGCTATACTTTTGTTTGGGGCAAAAGAATTAAAAAGTCAAAAGAAAAAATTGCGGAACAACTTGAGGAATTATGGAACTACACACAGCAAGTGGCTGCAGAAGAATTGAAAGATACTACTCCAACAAGTTTTGACAAAACAGATCCGGAGGAAGTTCGCAAAACCATAGAGCAGATAGATCAGGCCTTAAAAGATAAACCGGTAGATAAAGAGATCAAGCAAAAGATCAAATATGCAAAAAAGAACTGGCCGGAAAAGCTTGAACAATACAAAAAAGACCAAGAGATTCTTGGCAAGCGTAACAGTTATTCAAAGACCGATCCGGATGCAACTTTCATGCGCATGAAAGAAGATCACATGCAGAACGGTCAATTAAAGCCGGCATACAATACACAAATCAGCACCAGTAATCAGATCATTACCAATTACACGATTCATCAGAATCCAACAGATACCATGACACTTAAGCCACACCTGGAATCATTCAAACATGAATACGGTTTTCTTCCCCGTGAACTCACAGCAGATGCAGGCTATGGATCGGAAGAAAATTATGAATACCTGGAACAAAACAAGGTTGAGGCGTTTGTGAAGTATAATTATTTTGACAAGGAGCAGCACCCGAAGAGTAATGCAAAACCAATGTCGCATACAGATAATCTTTATTACAATCAACAACAAGACTGTTACTATTGTCCGATAGGGCAACGGATGAATTTTATTGGCAATACGATTGAGGCTACCGAAGCCGGATACAAACGAACATTATCACGTTATCAGGCACAGAATTGTTGTGGATGTCCATTACGTGGCACATGTCATAAAAGCAAGAGTAATAGGATCATCGAGGTTAGTCATAGGCTTAACGAACTTAAAGCAAAAGCACGTGATCGTTTATTAAGCGAGGCTGGAATTGCACATCGATGCCGAAGATCTGTGGATGTTGAACCAGTCTTTGGAATACTCAAACAAAACAAGGGGTTTAGAAGGTTCTTGACAGCAGGTCTTGATAAGGTCAGCATTGAATTTGGGTTACTCGCCATGGCGCATAACTTGAAGAAACTCGCCAAAATGGCCGATTTATGGCCGTTTTTCAACTTTGTCTACTCTTGATTAGGCAAACCAATGCAATAGGAAATCATTTTTATACACGTACTTGTTTTAGCAGGTTGAAATGCCAGCTACTCTTTTTCGACAAAAAAAAAAGACCGTCTCGGTTTTGAGACAGCCTCGAAATAAAATTTAATCGTACAATAATAATTTAAAACTAGATAAATAATATTATTTTTGGGAGGGATTAATAAAAAAAGTGTACTAATCCAACCACTGTGGATTGGGTATGTGAGGGTTTATTAGGGGAATAAATTAGTTATTTCCCGCAAATCAGTAAAGAGAATTATAGAAAAGAAGTATAACAAACCTAACTAAACAATACTACATGTTAAAATAAAATTTTCACAGATGAGAACAATTACCAAAATTACTTTAGGTTTTATCTTAATATTCCTGGATATAATTACTGGAATCCAGGCTCAGACCAATCATCCGGCAACTGATACCGGTAAAATGCAATGGTTCAGCGATGCCAAGCTGGGAATATTCATCCACTGGGGGATTTATTCTACCGGAAAAACCTCAGAATCATGGGAATTCCACAACAGACATATCAGCCATAAGGATTACATGGCTCAGATAAACGAGTTTACGGCCAAAAACTACAAACCGGAACAATGGTCTTCGCTCATCAAAGCCACCGGGGCAAAATATGTGGTTATTACGTCCAAACATCATGACGGCGTGGCTCTTTGGAACACGTCCATGAACGATCTGAGTATTCCTAAAAAATCACCTGCCAAAAAAGATGTATTGACACCCTTTGTAAACCAGTTGCGTAAAGACAGCCTGAAAGTGGGTTTGTATTACTCCCTCATAGATTGGACTTATCCTGATTATCCGGGTTTTTTAAGGGATTCTTCAAAATACAAAATTGAAAACGATACTGCCCGCTGGGCACGTTTTTTAAAACTCTGCCACGGCCAGATTGCTGAACTGCTGAAAGCTTATAACCCCGACCTGCTCTGGTTCGACGGAGATTGGGAACATAGTGCCCAAGAATGGCAGGCTGAAAAAATACGCCAGATGATCCTTGCCAGCAACCCCAGAACCATTATCAATGGCAGGCTACAGGGATACGGCGATTATGCAACCCCCGAACAGAGCTTCCCTGTTACACGTCCGGCATTGAAAAACTGGGAATTGTGCATGACTACAAACGATTCGTGGGGGTATTATATCGGAGATAATGCGTATAAAACACCTTACGAGATCATCAGCATTTTTGTCGACTGCATCAGCCTTGGCGGAAACCTGCTGCTTGACATTGGCCCTCGTGAAGACGGCACCATTCCTGAAGAACAACAATTCCAGCTGACAGAACTCGGCAAATGGACCTACAAACACAGCGAAGCCATTTTCGGTACGCTAGGTGGTCTGCCCCAGGGATATTTTTACGGGCCTACTACCCTTTCGAAAGATTCCTGCAGCCTGTATCTTTTTTTACAGGGGAAACAAAGCGGGAACATCATTCTCAAAGGAATTATAAATGATATAAAAAGCATTGAAGTGGTTGGAACCAAAACAAAACTTTCGCATAAAGTGATTGGAAAAATGTCGTGGCTCGAGGTTCCGGGACTTGTTTATATTGATGTTCCCGAAGGGGTCCTGGATCAATATATGACTGTACTTAAAGTCAAATTTGACAAACCGGTATCCCTTTATAAAGGTAATTAAGGATCGCAAAAAATGAAAATCGTCTTTACATTTTTACTTTCGTTTTTTGTCCTTATCGGTGACGCACAAAACAACGATTCTCTGATTATTGTCAGTAAAGGAAAAGCCCAATACAGCATTCATACCGAATCTTCCGCTGCCGTGGAAGCTGCCGGCATTCTTCAAAAGTATGTGGCTGCTGTTTCCGGGGTTCAATTACCCATATCTCCCGAAAAAGCAGGAAAGAAAAAGCAAATCCGGTTTGTTGATTTTTCCGGACTGCATAACCTTCCTTTCAACGATAGCCTGCGTGCCGATGGGTTTATCATTTCCACCGTTGGCAAAGACATTTGCGTTTATGCAAAAAATACAGCCGGTTTTCAGAATGCCGTGTTTTATTTTCTGGAACATCGGCTGGGATGCCGCTTCTATGCAGCAGATGCACAAGTCATCCCAAAGAACAAAGAACTAAAAATTTCGCCCATAAACACGGTGCAGAATCCCGCTTTCGAATTTCGGGTTGACTATAATGGAGATGCTTTTAACAAGGATTTCAGCCAATGGCACGGGCTGCATAACAAACCACGCAACACGGATGCCGGGGGTTTCGAAGTTTCGGAAAACTGGGGCATGTGGGTGCATACGCTTCATAAACTGGTACCTCCCGAAAAATGGTTTGATGCTCACCCGGAATACTATGCACTTCGCAACGGAGTGCGGGTAAAAGATCAGCTTTGCCTTAGCAATCCTGAAGTTTTAAAGATAGCCATCGCATCCTTGCGTGAAGAAATAGCGAAAAATCCCAAAGCGCTCTTTTGGTCGGTCAGCCAACTGGATAATTTTAATTACTGTATGTGTAACAAGTGCCAGGCGGTTGATGAGGCCAACGGGTCGCCTTCAGGAACGGTGATAACCTTTGTAAATGCCATCGCAAAGGAGTTTCCCGATAAAATAATTTCCACGCTGGCGTATCAATACTCACGCAAAGCACCAAGCAGCGTAAAGCCCCTGCCGAATGTAAACATTATGCTTTGCACCATCGAGTGCGACCGAAATAAACCAATCAGCCAGGATTCTCTTGAAGGGAGTTTTACCAAAGACCTTAAAGACTGGGGCGCGCTGACCGGGAATATTTTGATCTGGGATTATGTAATTAATTTTTCCAACATCATTGGGCCTTCCCCGAACTTTCATGTATTGAAGCCGAACCTGCAACTATTTCGAAAAAATCATGTGGCCATGGTTTTTGAACAGGGCTGGCCTCACCAAAACGGCGAATTCACAGATTTGCGGTGTTATGTGCTTGCAAAACTGCTGTGGGATCCTTCGCTCAATACCGACAGCCTGATGCAGGATTTCTGTACCGGATACTATGGCCCCGGCGGAAAATTTGTTTACCAATACATCCAACTTTCCACTCAGAACCTTTTAAAATCAGGCAGGGCACTTACCCTGTACGAACCCATGTCGGCACATGCACAAGGTTTTCTGTCACCGGAAAATCTTGATATCTATATTAAATTATTTGATAGCGCACTCATGGCTTCTGAAGGAAACACAGCGTATTGCCATCGCATACGAATGGCCCGGCAGCCTGTACTTTATGCATGGCTCGAGGTGGCCAAATCGCTTCCGTTCACTGATAATTGGCTGTTTGAAAAAGATGAAAAAGGAATGCATTCGGCACGTGAAAAAGCAAGGCAATACCTAAGGGAATTATGTGATACCGCAACCGTATACGGCCCCATGCTTTTTCATGAAATAAGCATTAAACCACAGGAATATTACGAACGGATGTCAACGTATTTTGAGAACGGTGTTCAGATGCACAAGGCTGTTGGGAAAAGCATATCGTTTGCCACACCCGCTTCTCCAAAGTATGCGGCCAACGGCCCAAACTCCCTGATTGACGGGGTTTGCGGTACCGACAATTATTTTTCCTTATGGCAGGGATGGTACGGTGAAGATGTGGACGCCACGATTGATATGGGTTCTGAAGAAACCATAAGCAATATTCAGTTGAATTGCTTGATAAACCAGGCAAGCTGGATATTTGCCCCTGCAAACATTACGGTGCGGGCCTCCAACAACGGCAAGGACTTTACTGAAATTAAGACCTTTATAAATGCCGACGCCCTTAAGAAGATGGATAAATCTATTGTCCCATTTCTGATTGAATTTCCTGTACAGCAAAACTGCCGTTACCTGAACATTAAACTAAAAAATATCGGCAACCTTCCGGAATGGCACGGATCTGAAGGAAAAACCTGGATTTTTGTGGACGAGATCATGGTAAAGTAATTAACAGTTTTTCATTAATATTGTATTTATTATTGTCCGATAAAAATTAAATTTGTAATAAAGGATGTAAATAAAAGTTTTCGTTTTTTACCTCGGTCCTAAAGGAAGAATTGGTTTTCAGCAATTTACATCCTTTAGGATAAGAGGTAAAATAAATTGCTGGAAAGCAATTCATTCTCCGGTAGAAACCTACCCATATTGTATGAGCATATATGCAAAACCCAATTCCAATATGGCTTTCCATTAATTTTTTAAATTTTTATCGGACAAAAGTGATATTGATTATAAAAAAATAGAAACAGATGCCGTATTTAAAACAATGCCTTTATTGTTTAGCCTTATTGATCGTTTGTTGTTTAACAACAAATCCCGTATTTTCCCAGTCAAAAATTTCCATCATCCCAAAACCGCAACAGGTGGTTTTGATGAAAGATTCGTTTGCACTGCATCAGGCGCGGGTGGTCTTGCCCAAAGAAACAAAAGCATTAAGGGTAGCAACATTTTTTACAGTTGCTGTTAAACAGCAAACCGGGATCAATTTGCTTCAGAAAAAAACTCTGAATACCATCTGTTTCAGTTATTCAAAAAAAATAACACAAGCCGAAGGTTATAAAATCGATATTTCGTCCAAAAAAATTAACATCACGGCAAAAAACGATACCGGCTTATTCTGGGCTGTGCAGACTTTAAGGCAATTGCTTCCCGACAGTTACGGCACCGGAGTTTTTATTCCCTGCATGCAAATAACCGATGCCCCGCTTTACGGATGGAGAGGAAATATGCTGGACGTTTGCCGGCATTTTTTCACGGTTGAATTTATCAAAAAGCATATCGATATGCTTTCGTATTACAAGATCAACACGTTTCACTGGCATTTAACCGACGATCAGGGCTGGCGCATCGAAATAAAAAAATATCCCGGACTTACCAAAGTCGGTGCCTGGCGAAAAGAATCTCAAGACTCGGTTTACGGTGGATTTTACACGCAGGAACAAATAAAAGAAGTTATTGAATATGCAGGCCAGCGAAACATTACGGTAATACCCGAAATTGAAATGCCCGGACATTGTCTTGCTGCGCTGGCAGCCTATCCGGAATTATCGTGCAGGAAAATTAAGTTTGAAGTAGCAAATTACTGGGGTGTAATGAATGATGTGTACTGTGCAGGAAACGAAAAAACCTACCAGTTTCTTGAAGATGTGCTGACCGAAGTTATGGCCCTTTTTCCATCGAAATACATACATATTGGCGGCGATGAAGCACCCAAATACCGCTGGCAGCAATGCCCCGATTGTCAGAAAAAAATACAAGATGAACATTTAAAGAACGAAGCAGCATTACAAAGTTATTTTATAAAAAGAATTCAACAGTTTTTGCAATCAAAAGGGCGAATTCTTATAGGCTGGGACGAAATTCTGGAAGGCGGGGCATCCCCTGAGGCCATTATTGAAGTCTGGCGCGGAGAAGACAAAGCAAAAGAAGCCATTGACAATAAAAATAAAATCATTCAAACCCTGTACATCGATGCGCCTATGAGTTCATTAACTTTGTCAAAGACCTTCCATTTCGATCCGGCTGTCAAAGAAAATAATGAATATGTTTTAGGCGCCGAATGCCCGTTATGGGCCGAAGCCGTTACCGAGTTCAATGCTGATTACATGATGTATCCCCGGCTTCAGGCTTTTTCAGAAGTTTTGTGGAGCGGTAAAACAAGTTACGATGATTTCCTGAGCCGGATAAAAAAACACTATTCCATGATGGATAAACAGGGTATTTTATATGGCAATGAAAACAAGCCAATGCTGGAGGTAAACTTAAAATATCTTCCGGAAAGCAAATGCTGGAAAATATACGAAAAGCATGGAAACGGCGATATAGTCATTCATTACGATTTTAATGGCAAAACTCCCGGGAACCCATCCCCGGTTTTTTCCGATTCTGTAACGATACAAAAACCTCAAACCATTTCAGTTATTGCATTTCATAAAAACGCTCCGGCTTCACTTCCGGTAACAATAAAAATTGAAGATAACAGGGCAACCGGCATAAAGCCTGTTTATAAAACGGAATACAGTGAAAAATACAACAAAGGCGGTGTTTACGGAATGACAGACGGCATAACGGGTACCTTAAAATATGGCGATGGCACCTGGTTAGGCTGGGAAGGCAAAGACCTAGAAATGGAGGTGGATCTGGGTTTAGAAACAAATCTGACCTATTTACAGATAAATTGTTTGCAGGAAGTACAATCCTGGATCATGTTACCATCCGACATTGAATTTTACATTTCAAATGACAACATCAACTGGCAAAAACTGGCAACCCTCTCCCACTCCGTTTCCGATCAGGATTTAAAACCACAGATTTATAACTTCATATACAAGGCTCCCCAACCCGTAAAGGCCCGGTATGTAAAAGTTATAGCAAAAAACTATGGCAAGCTGCCTGTCTGGCATAACGGTGCCGGAGGTAATTCCTGGGTTTTTGCCGATGAATTTATAATTCGATAAAAATATAAGATCGTCTTCACAACCACGCTCCTGCGTTCGTCATTTAGTCGAAAGTTGAAAGTGAAAAGTTGAAAGTGAAAATTTAGTACTTTGTATTGTGCAACTTGCAACTTCCAACTTGCTACCTTCAACTCGCGAATAACCGTTCCCCTATTTCAGCCACTGGTCCAGCCATCCAAAAAACTCCCGCTGCCACAGGACACTGTTTTGCGGTTTGGTAACAAAGTGTGTTTCGTTAGGGAAATAAAGAAAACGGCTGGGGATGCCCTGCAATTGCGCAACATTAAAGGCCTGCATACCTTCTGTATAAGGAATCCTGAAATCATAGCCGCCATGAATGACCAAAATCGGGGTATCCCAATTGCCCACGAATTTATGGGGAGAAAAATCATAACTTTGGGGTTTGGGATGTTCCCAGTATGCGCCACCAAAATCGTGGTTCGGGAACCACATTTCTTCGGTAGTGCCATACCAACTTTCGAAGTTAAACATGCCGCAGTGGGCGATAAAGGCCTTGAAACGCTTGTTGTGGTTGCCGGCCAGCCAATACACCGAAAATCCGCCATAACTTGCCCCCACGGCTCCCAATTTATCTTTGTTCACAAATGGTTCTTTAGCCACTGAATCAATAGCAGTGAGGTAATCGAGCATGTTTTGGCCGCCATAATCCAAGGCGATCTGGTCATTCCATTCTTTTCCGAAGCCGGGCAATCCGCGGCGGTTAGGAGCTACTACAATATAATCATTGGCTGCCATCATCTGGAAATTCCACCGGTACGAAAAAAACTGGCTGACAGTGCTTTGCGGTCCGCCCTGACAGTACAACAGGGCGGGATATTTTTTGTTTTTATCAAAATTGGGTGGATAAATTACCCAAACCAGCATTTTTTTGTTGTCGGAGGTAGTGACCCAGCGTTCTTCCACATTCCCCATAGTGATGGAAGATAAAAGTTCTTTATTAGTGAAAGTAAGCTGTACGGGCTTGTATTTTCCTTTTTCGTTATCGATCCGATAAATTTCAGAAGGCATGGACATAGACATTTTCACTGCGACAGTATTTTTTCCGTCCGCAGACAATTCGCTGAAATCGTGCACTCCTTCGGTCAACTGATTGATTTTTCCGGTGGCCATATCGCACTGAAACACCTGGCAGGTGCCTTTGGTATAGCTTAAGAAATAAATTGATTTGGCATCAGCACTCCAGTTTAGTGTGCTGGCGCTTTCATCAAAATTAGCGCTCATATCGGCAATTGTCTTAGCAGAGAAATCATAGATTATCAGGCGTTTTTTGTCGGATTCGTAGCCCGGAGTTTTCATACTGCACCAGGCAATTTTTTTTCCATCCGGAGAAAATACAGGGTCCAGATCATAGCCACCCATATCTTTAGAGATGTTTTCGGTAAGTCCCGATTGCAGATGATAAAGGTAAATATCCGAATTAGTACTCAAGGCTTCATCTTTTCCGTGCAGTTTACGGCAAACGTACGCCACCTTTTGTCCGTCGGGACTCCAGGCTATTTGCTCCATGCCACCGTCGGGAGTAAGCGGAGCGTCAAATTTTTCTGTTCCAAGAATATCGGTTCCGCCGGTAACGGTACCGTCTGCATAAGCGGAAACTATAATATGGCTGTAGGCATAGTCGTGCCAATCGTTCCAGTGCCGATAAAACAAGTCGTCAATTATTCTTGCATCCGCCTGAGGCAGGTCGGGATATACCTCAGTAACCGTTTTATCCAATTTAATATCCCGGGTAAAAAGTATGTGTTTCATATCGGGAGCGTAAGCAAAACCTGTTATTCCGCCTTCAAATGAGGTAATTTGCTTTTTGGACGTTCCGTCAGGGTTCATCTCCCAAAGCTGCGGCGTACCGTATTCGGCTGAGATGTAGCCAATTTTTTTACCATCGGGACGCCAAACACCATTCCATTCGCTGCCCGGAGAATTGGTAATATTGACGGCAGCACCGCCGGCCAGGGGAACCAGATACAGGTCGCGGTTGCCTTTGTTTTGTTCCAGGTTATAAAAAGTCACACCATACAAAATGGATTTTTTATCAGGAGAAAGTTTTATATCGCTTACCCGACCAAATTTCCATAATAGTTCGGGTGTGAGCCTGCCCTGGGCAAACAATGCGGGGATAAATGCAACGGCCAGAAGAAAGGATACTAAGGTTTTTTTCATGGCAATAAAAATTTTAATGCTAGGTTTTTTCGAATGATTTATAGAAAAAAGAATATTGCAGACTTCGCTGCTTTACTCATTTAACAATTTTATTTTCTTGAGATATTATCAAGGCGGTTCATACCTTCTATGGCTTTCTGGTAGTTCACCCTGATTTCCAAAGCTTTTTTATAATCATTGCGTGCGGCCATTACATTTCCTGATAACTCATAAGAGTAGCCGCGGTTATAATAGGCTTCGGCATAGGTGGGGTCGCACATAATAGCATCGGAAAAATGTTTTATGGCAACATTATAAACCTGCAGATACACCAGGTGAATGTACCCGAGATTATAATGCGCGTATTTGTTTTTGGGGTCAAGTTGCAATATCGTCGTATATTTTTCTATCGCCTTGTTGTATTCATTATTTTCCTGATAAAATAAAGCCAATGAATACAGCGCCTCAGTACTTTGCGGGTTGATATTCAGCGCATTATTGAAATAATCTATTGCCAGCGGGTTATGTTTAACAGAGTACATCAGGCCCAGCTGCATATATGCATGGAAATACTCCTGATCTTTTTCCACGGCAATCTGAAAGCTCCTGACGGCTTTTGCAGTATCGCCCAAATCTTTATAAGCCATACCCTTAATAAAGTCGGCTTTAGCATTCAGTTTATCAATTTTGAGGGCATTGTCGGCAAATTCAAAAGTTTTTTTATAGTCTTTCAGGTAATAATAAAGTTCGGCAAGTTTCAAAACAGCTTCAGCATCATCGGGATTTATTTCGCAGGCCTTATTAAGGGCTTCCTGACAATTTCTTAATTTCCCGGTAGCAAAATAAATATCTGACAAGGTACGCAGATACAGGGAATTTTTTGAGTCTATAGTTATGGCTTTATTGATGTCGGTAAGTGCCTTGTCGGTTTCTTTACGGTCAAGATACATTATTGCCCGCTGATTATATAATTCCGCATTTTGGGGATCTGCTTCAATTTTTTTGGTAATTTCCGCCAGATTGACAGGCAAGGAGTCGGTATTAGCTATACCTTGTTCGGTACTTTGATGATTACCACAGGCAAAAAGTATCAACAGCGATATTATTACCGATAAATAACAAACTTTTTTCATCCAACAATTTTTATTTTTTACTGAATCAAATGATTATTATCAGAAAAAAAACCAAATTAACTAACCCCATACCCTTGCATGGGGTTAATTAACAAAGCATCTTTCTTTTTTTTGAGGGAAACTGGAAAAGCACAAATCAGCTTATTTTTTCCCTGATTTTAGACTCCAGTTCTTCGCATAGTTCGGGGTTGTCGAGCAACAATTGTTTCACGGCATCCCTTCCTTGTCCCAGTTTAGTTTCGTTATAGCTGAACCACGAGCCGCTTTTTTTGATAACTTCTTTTTCCACGCCGAGGTCCACAATTTCGCCCATTTTTGAAAATCCTTCGCCGTAGATAATGTCCACTTCGGCAGTTCTGAACGGAGGCGCCACTTTGTTTTTCACCACTTTTACCCGCACCCTGTTTCCGGTAACGGCCTCGCCATCTTTTATTTGTGATACTTTACGAATATCAATACGTACAGAAGCATAGAACTTCAGGGCATTTCCACCCGTGGTAGTTTCGGGGTTGCCAAACATCACGCCGATTTTTTCGCGTAACTGGTTGATGAAGATACAACAGCAACGTGTTTTGCTTATGGTGGCGGTAAGTTTGCGTAGTGCCTGCGACATAAGACGTGCCTGCAGTCCCATTTTTGAGTCGCCCATTTCGCCTTCAATTTCGCTTTTGGGTGTCAATGCGGCCACGGAGTCGATGACAATGATATCGATGGCACCGGAACGGATAAGGTTTTCGGTGATTTCGAGCGCCTGTTCGCCATTATCGGGCTGTGAAATCAGCAGGTTTTCAATGTCCACACCCAATTTGCGGGCATATGAACTGTCGAAGGCATGTTCTGCATCGATAAAAGCAGCTATGCCACCTTTTTTTTGCGATTCGGCAATGGCGTGCAAGGCCAAGGTCGTTTTTCCTGAGGATTCCGGCCCGTAAATTTCCACTACCCTCCCTTTGGGAAAACCACCCACGCCGAGTGCGGCATCAATACCCAAAGAACCGGTTGAAATATATTCGATGTCTTCGGCTGGATGATCGCCCAACTTCATGATTGCTCCTTTGCCATAGGATTTTTCAATTTTATCAAGGGTAAGCTGAAGCACCTTTAGTTTTTCTTTGTTCAGCGCATTGTCTTTTTTTTCTTCGGTTTCTTTTTCTTTTGCCATAGTAGTATGTATTAAATTATTTGATTTTCAATTCATTGAGTATCTGATCTGTATGATTGCCGGTGTCCACCTTGTTAAAAACCGCTTCGATGGTTCCCTTTTCCGATATTACAAAAGTGGTGCGGTTTATCCCGTCGAAAGTTCGTCCCATGAATTTTTTGGGGCCCCACACGCCATATAGTTTGCAGATTTTTTTATCCGTATCGGCAATAAGGGAGAAAGGCAATTGAAATTTTGTAATAAACTTTGTATGAGACTTTTCATCGTCGGCACTGATGCCGAGAATAGCAAAACCTTTGTCCAAAAGAAGCTGATAATTATCGCGCAGGTTGCATGCTTCAGCCGTACAACCGGGAGTATTATCCCTGGGGTAAAAATAAAGCACTAATTTTTTTCCTGAGAAATCCTTAAGGCTAACTTCCTTACCATCTTGATTTTTTCCGGTAAAATCGGGGGCTTTATCCCCTTTTTTTAAGGTATCCATAGCTAAAATATTCTCATACAAAATAAAGAATTTTTATCGTAAGATTTGATGTTAGTTGTAAAAAAAAACAAAAAAACTTATATGATTGCTTTTCAGTATTATAAAAACTCATCATAAAAAAAGCTGCGGGTTGTAAAGGCAAAGGGATGGTCAATTATGGCTGCCGCATTAAAAAAAACAGTAACTTTGCTTTTTCTCAAGAACAAATGCACTTATGACTATAGAAAACAAATCATTAATGCCAGATTACCTTTTTGAAGTAAGCTGGGAAGTATGCAACAAGGTTGGCGGCATATATACTGTGATTGCCAGTAAAGCGCCGGGGTTGACAAAAAAATTAAAAAACAACTATCTCCTGATCGGGCCGGATGTCTGGAAAGAAACACCGGTAAATCCTGATTTTATTGAGGACAAATTCCTTTACAAATCATGGAGAGAAGATTCTGAAGCTAAAGGGTTGAGATTCAGGATAGGAAATTGGAACATCCCTGGAAGACCGGTTGTTATCCTGGTGGACTTTACCCAATATTTTGCCCAAAAGGACGATATTTTATCACGGCTATGGGAAAAATATCAGGTAGATTCCTACACCGGCCAATGGGATTATATTGAACCAGCACTCTTTGGCATTGCGGCTTCACGGGTTATACAAAGTTTTTACGAGTTTCATGTAATTGCCAGCGACCATATTGTGGCACAGTTTCATGAATGGATGACCGGCTCCGGGATACTATCGCTGAAAGGCAGGGTGCCCCAGATTGCCACAGTATTTACCACGCACGCTACCATACTGGGAAGAAGCATAGCCGGTAACGGGTTGCCCTTATATAGTAATCTTACCGAATATGATAATGATGTACAGGCACAAAAAATGAACATCATGGCAAAATTTTCGCTTGAAAAAAATTCAGCAAAATTTTGCGACTGTTTCACAACAGTAAGTGAAATTACTGCCCGGGAATGCGCTCATTTTCTTAAAAAAGAAGTTGATGTGCTAACCCCTAATGGTTTTGACCATTCACTCGTCCCCGAAAATTCGGATTTTGACCAAAAGCGAACCACGGCCAGAGAGACGTTGAAAAAAGTTACCGAAGGTCTTATTAATCAGCCCATTGATGACAATGCGGTGTTCCTGCTCAATAGCGGACGTTACGAGTTTCACAACAAGGGTATCGACCTTTTCATCGATGCACTGGGAAAACTTAACCGCGAGGGGAACCTTCCCCATACTGTAGTTGCCTGTTTGTCGATACCCGCTTATCATGCTGGCCCCTCCCGCGAGCTGAGCCAGCGTATGGAAAAACGTGATTTCGGTCAGGCAGTTTCTTATGATTACTGCACTCACTACCTGCACAATTACGACAAGGATGCCATGATCAGCCGCCTCAAGGCCAACCACCTGAACAACTCTCCTTCAGATAAGGTAAAGGTTGTCATCATCCCATGTTATCTCGATGGCAAAGACGGCATCGTCAACCTGAATTATTACGATTTTCTGATAGGCTTTGATCTGACTGTTTTCCCCTCTTATTACGAACCATGGGGTTATACACCGTTGGAAAGTATTGCATTCCACGTACCTACTATCACTACTTCGCTGGCTGGATTTGGCCTTTGGGCCCGTAGCCAGGGATCAGGAAGAGAAAACGCGGTGACAGTAATTGAACGGGATGATAACAACGCCGAGTTCGTTACCGGAATGGTTGCCAAAAAAATTGTTGATTTTGTCAATAGTACAGCAAAAGAAAAAGATACCGCAAGACAAAACGCTTACGAACTGTCAAAAATGGCCCTGTGGGATGAACTACTCAGCAACTACTATCAGGCGTACCATAATGCACTTGAAAAAGCCGGCAACCGCTATGAAGAATACAAATCAAAATCATTACCGGTACAATATGAGATTATACCACAAAAACAACTTAATCCCAAATGGAACAAGGTACTTGTAAGGCCCAGCATCATCGAAAAACTATCGCCTTTGTACAAACTCACACAAAATCTTTGGTGGACATGGAACCTTGAAGCTATCGAGCTTTTCGAGATGATAAATCCGGAGTTGTGGGAACAATGTAAACAAAATCCTATGACGGTTCTTGAATCGCTTTCGCTGGAAGATTACAAAATGCTGGTAAAAGACACTGTTTTTCGCGAAAAGCTGGACAAAGTATTTAAGAAGTTTACTGATTATTTAGCATATGGTCCCAAAAAAGCCAAAGAACAGGTGGCCTATTTCAGCATGGAATTTGGCCTGCATCACTCTTTAAAGACATATTCCGGCGGACTGGGCATTCTGGCCGGAGATTACCTGAAAGAAGCCAGCGACTCCAACGCCAACATCATTGGAGTAAGTTTATTGTACCGCTATGGATATTTCGATCAGAGCATCTCGTTGCTTGGCGATCAGGTACCTTCCTTTCATCCCCAGAAATATTCGCATCTGCCGGTGATACCTGTCCGCGACAAGAAACTCGGAGCCGATGGGAGCAGCACCTGGGTAAAGATTCAGATAGCAGCGCCGGGTAGAATAATAACTGCAAAAGTATGGAGAGTAGATGTCGGCAGGGCTGCACTCTACCTGTTAGATACTGATATTGAAGAAAATACAGCCGAAGACAGGACTATTACACATTGCTTGTACGGCGATGGTTCGGAGTTGCGATTTAAACAGGAATTGCTGCTTGGCATCGGGGGTATCCGTCTGCTGGAGCGGCTAAAAATATCGCCTGATGTTTATCATATCAACGAGGGGCATGCCGCTTTCAGTGTTATTGAAAGGCTTCGCAAATGTGTACAGGAAGAAAACCTGACTTATCAAGAGGCGCTGGAAGTAGTAAAAGCCTCCACACTTTTCACCACACACACTCCGGTGCCTGCCGGACACGACCGTTTCAGCGAAGACATCCTGAGGGCCTACCTTCATCACTATGCCGACATGCTCAAGATCAGCTGGGACACCTTTATGAATCTTGGGAAAGCCCGGGAATTTGACCCGACCGAAGAATTCAGCATGAGCTATCTGGCAGCTACCCTATCGTCAGAAACCAACGGCGTGAGTAGGATACACGGAAGTGTTACCCGCGACATGTTTGCAGAACTGTATCCGGGATATTTTCCCGAAGAATTGCATATCAGCCATGTAACCAACGGCGTCCATTTCCCCACCTGGGTATCAAAACGCTGGAAAAAACTCTACGACTCGGTGTTTGATCCGGAATATATCAACGATCTTTCGAATCATGAATACTGGAAAAAAATATACGGTGTACCTGATGAAACCATTTGGAAAATACGACAGGAACAAAGATCCGAACTGATCAATTTTTTAAGGAGCCGCCTGATTAATGAAATGACCTTGCGCCAGGATAATCCACAGAATATTTTCAATGTTTCGCAATCGCTTAATCCAAAAGCACTTACTATTGGTTTTGCCCGCCGGTTTGCCACCTATAAAAGAGCCAATATGCTTTTTTCGAATTTAGACCGCCTATCTAAAATTGTAAACAATCCTGAATACCCTGTGCAATTTGTTTATGCAGGCAAAGCGCACCCAAAAGATGTTGAAGGTCAGAAACTTATAAAAAAGATATATGAAATTTCCATGATGACGGAATTTCTTGGAAAAATAGTTATCGTAGAAAATTATGATATCGAATTAGGCAAAAAACTTGTCCAGGGAGTAGATATTTGGCTTAACACTCCTACCCGGCCACAGGAAGCCTCGGGAACGAGCGGCGAAAAAGCGGTCATGAACGGCGTTATAAATTTCAGTGTATTGGATGGTTGGTGGGCTGAAGGTTATCGTCCGGAAGCTGGATGGGCGCTGAAAGAAGAACGCACCTATAAAAACCAGGCAGCCCAGGACGCCCTCGATGCAGCTACAATTTACAATATGCTTGAAAATGAAATAGCGCCCATGTTTTATAAACGCACCAAAAAAGATATACCTTTGGAATGGGTGCAGAAAATCAAACACACCATCGCCCTGATAGTCCCTGAATATACTACGAAAAGAATGTTAGATGATTACCGGGATAAGTATTACAGGAATATTTGCAAACGTTCCATAGACATCAATTCCGACAATTATCTGAATGCTAAAAAGTTAGCAGCTTGGAAACAAAAGGTTTTCAGAGCTTGGGATAGTATTGAAATAGTTTCGGTTACCATCCCTGATTCGAATAAAAAACCGTTAAGTCTCGGTGAAAAGTTTTATGCGGAGATAAAAATAAAACTTCACGAACTAAACAAAAATGATGTCGGTGTGGAAATGGTTTTTGGTCAGAAGTCCGACGATGTGGTGAACAGGATATTATTCCAACGCGAGCTCAAGATTAAAAATACCAATCATAATGTGATTACTTACTCAATAGAATTTCCATCTGTAAGGATAGGTGTATTTGATTACGCTTTCAGAATATTTCCAAAAAATCCATTGCTTGCCAACAGACAGGACTTTAGTTTGATGAAGTGGATATAGAGGGGAAAGTTGAAAGTTGAAAGTTGAAAGTTGAAAGTGGAAAGTGGAAAGTGGAAAGTACCAAGTAGCAAGTAGCAAGTGGAAAGTTTAAAGTGAAAAGTTGAAAGTGGAAAGTAGTCAATAGCCAATAGTCATTGGTCAATAGTCATTGGTCACTGTTCATTGTTCATTGATAATTGCTAATTGCTAATGCTTAGTCTTTGATTATCAGTTTTCCGCTTCCAATGATGTTCTTAGTATCGGTAAGTGAATAAAAATACATGCCGGCCAATAGACTGCCCCTGTTAATGGTATTTTTTCCGTTTTGAATGTCGGGAATGTACATCACCTCGCGACCCATCATATCATATATTCGTAATTCATAATGAGCGTTGTCACTAAAATTTGGCAATTCCAGTGTGGTTGAGTTGATAAACGGGTTGGGATAAATATTATAATCCTTTTTTTCGTAATTATTAACCGCCACCGTAAGGCAATTTACTACAGAGGGCAGGCCGATACTGACAAAATTCGAGTCAACAGTGATAATGCGGTAAGCACCTTCAAACTCCTGTGCAGTTTGACAATAACGTGTGCTGGCGGTCCAGTTTTCGCCAACCACATTACCCTGACGGTCGGCTACCACAAATTGATGCACATGGCCAGCCAACACCACATCCACATTATTAGAATCGCAAATATTCATAAAGGTTTCACGGTTATACAGGAATGAGCCATCGTCGGGCCCTGCAATAGTTCCGGTATTGGGGGAGCCATCAATTTCGGTTCCATTGACATTAACTGGCGGGTGGTGCATGACAATTATTTTCCTTTTATTTCCTGCCAAGCTCAATGTACTTCGCAGCCACTGACATTGTGCAGCAGCAATACCTTCGCTTTCGACACAAGCCGGATGCAAATCCTGCCAAATCGGCCGGTCGGCGCCACTCCTGATAAATACCATAAAAGCATCATTGTACGTAAAATAATAATCCATATCCTGGCCTAGGTATAATGGATAAAACAACAGATTATCATTAATTACCGGTGGTACAATAGTTTTATAGTATTCATGGTTGCCGGAAACAAAATATATGGGAATAGTCATTGCAGAATCGACAAAATATGCGCCGTTTGCAGGATTAGTTATACCGCCCTGAGGGTAAAGATGCTGAGTTAGAGCATCATACATTCCATCAGGATGGATGGAGCCTACATTGGAAATATCTCCGGAGGCTACCACAAAGGCCGGCTTGGGATTCAGATAATTAATTTCCTTTAAGGTGCATTGAAATTGTTCACCGTCGGAATCGTTATTTCCCACGCTACCCCCCAAAGTCCCATCGGAGACATGTATATCAGAAATATGAACAAAAGAAAACTGCTGAGCAAAATCAATTTTACAAAAAAACATCAGCGAAAAATAAAGTAAAAAAGTCAGGAGTAAGTTTTTCTTTTTCATAAAATAGTATGATAAAAAAATTCTGAAATAATTTTTACAAAGGTATGAAAAAAAAGGAGTAACAGGAACTTTTCGGGCACAAAATGTATTCGAAATTGTTTAAAAATTGAAGATGAATTTTCAGGTTATAGCAGCTAGCCCTGGTCAGTATTCAATTCCTTTTCTGGCCTTGACCCCTCGTTGGTAATAGTGCTTCACTTCTTTCATACTGGTTACCAGGTCGGCGAATTTAATGATTTCATCCGCAGCATACCTACCGGTAAGTATTACTTCCACATGATTTTTTTTGCATTCAAAGCATCGAGCAGTTGATGGTTTGATAGCAATCCCAGATGGATGGCGATAAATATTTCGTCAAGAATAATCACATCGTAGATGCCAGACGCCATCATTTTTTTACTGTTTGCAGGACTTTTTCTGCCGCCGCTATATCTTTGGCCGATGGCTCCCTGATAAGAAGACAACCCAACCCGAATTTTTTAATGGTGATCTGGGGTAAAAATGTCCGGATGCATAGCATTTCATTATAAGATTTTCCCTTGACAAATTGAGCAAAAAAACTTTTTTACCGGCTCCGGCCGCTCTCAAAGCCAAACCCAGGGCTGCTGTGGTTTTTCCTTTGCCGTTCCCTGTATAAATATGAATATATCCTTCATCATCTAACGGGTTATGTATATTTGATTCTTGTTGCAAGCCGGTCATTTTACCTGGCCATAATTAACTTCCTAATCAATTGATTTTCCCCTGAAATAATCCGGACAAAATATAATCCATTGGGACAACAACCCAGATCGAAGGTACGTTGGCTGCTCGAGAGGCCATCAGTTAAGACTTCCACGCCCTGTGAATTATATATTTTTACCGTTGCGCCGGAAATATTTTTAATGATAAGTAACTCTTTGCAAGGATTTGGGAATAAGACTATTTTTTCATCAATTAATAAGGGTTCCTCTACCTTTGTTGAAGTATTTTCAACGCCTTCAAAAACGCAGCGCAAATGATTGGTTGTATAAAGAAATCCTCCGCAGTTTTCCCAATATCCATCTGTAATCCTGGTAGCCCATCTTTTTACGGTATAAATTTTATAGAGCGACGATGTCCAGATATAATAGGGAGAAATGCCCATATAGGCACTGTCGAGGCCCCATCCGGTTCCTTCATTATCGTTAAAATGCCCCACCTCCATATCTGTCGGCAAACGCCAACCCTCGCCATATTTATTGACACAATAACTCCTATTGGCGGTAGCCAGCGTTTGCTGTTGAGAAACCTTTTGCAAGGTACCGGTATTTTTTAGATCACCGGCATTAATCAACTCCTCCCCGTCCCAAATATCATAGATTCCGCTGTCGGGTAAAAATGTTGGATAAGCCAGGCCTGAAACCGGGCCATCGATAGTGGCAAAACAGTCATCGTAATTGCAGTATGGACTATTGTATTGCAGGGCAGCCGCATAGGTCATGCCTACATCGGAAACAGGGCTAACAAAAAGTTTGCGTCTGTTAAAATCATTTGGGGTTAGTATGGTCTGATTGTCCCAGTTGAATGCCGTATCGCTGATATTGCCGCCGACACCATAACCGAAAAAGGCATTAACATGCACTCTTTTTCCATCAGGAATACTTGTCTTATCCGGTATCAGAATGTGATCGCCGCAACGATACACTTTATTAAAAGTGTCATAGTTGTACACTGCGCTTCCGTTTTTAATGGTAACCGGATTAAACCCAAGCCATTTTTCATTTATATATGCCTCATTGCCATGGTTGTAATTGCTTTGACCAACAGCCATACCTACGGAAAAAATCATCCAGAAAAAGGCCGGAAATTTTTTCATAATTGTATTTTCTTTCAGTTTTTCTTTTTTACTTCGCCTTTGATGGTAAGTGTTACTGTTCTGCGGACATTGTCGTTAGAGTTGACTGTGATAGTTTTACTGAAAACCCCCACCGTATTGGTGTTATATTTTACATTTACGCTGCCCTTAGTCCCGGGTTTCACCGGCTCCTTGGTCCAGGTAGGTACAGTACATCCGCAGGACGCTTTTACCTCGGTAATAATTAGGGGTAGTTTCCCGGAATTTTGGAAAGTAAAAACGCATTCGGCCTTTTCGCCTTTATTGATAATGCCAAAATCATAAACCAACGTTTCAAATTCTATGACTGGCTTCCCGGTTTCTTGCGAAAACAAGTAGCAAGAAAAAGTCATTAACAACAAAACACACAAAATTTTTTTCATATCATTCCAATTTTTGTTTTTTTTCAAATGAAAAATCTCTGAAAACACTGAGTCCAACCGAACAGGTATTGGCCAGCTGAATTTTATTATAATATTGATAAACCGGAATATCTGCCATAACAGAAACATTCCAGTTATCATTGATAGAAACATTGACTTGTGGTACAACAAAAAGCAAAACACTGCCCGAGGCATCAACGGGTTGCCTGAAGTGTTTGTTTTTTTCTTTTATCTGGTTTTTGAGTTGGAAAATAAATGTCCAGTCTTTTAATTTTAGTTTTTCGAAAACAAAGTGTTTTGAAAAAAAGAAAGAAGTAGAATACATTGTTCCAAAAAGGTATTCTTGTTTGTTAATAAAATACTTTTCAATACGGTTGGTCAAAAAAAACCGGATACCCTCAAAAGAATATTCCTTGATAATAAATGTCTGAAAAACCATTCCAAACGATCCCGTTGAGGCCTGCAAATCAACGGGCAGTGTAACCCCATCCACGGCTTGAAAATTATGGGCAAAAGGGATATTGGCACCCAGGGCACAAGAAATTTCAAAGCGTTTATCCGCATTATAATAAAGTCTGGGTTTCAGAGAAACCACTGCATTGGAAAGTCCATACCCCTTTAATTTCAAATTATTAAGCTTATAAACTTGGGTTTTATTGATATAATAACCACTTTCGGCTTCGACAGTAAGTTGATCCAGAATACCATAACCTATAAGCAAGCCCAGGTAGTTAAAATTTGCATCTTTAAGAATTCCTGCGCTACCTGTATATTTTTTGTCGCCAGTAAGGTACCTGTGCGAATAAGAAAAACGGTAAAACATACCAAGCCGAAAAGTTTTTTTGTCCATCACTCCCAGGTTCGCAGTACCGCCCACAGGGTTTCCGGCAGAGGCAAAACACTGCGCCCAGGCACCTTGCGCACACAACATCCACAAAAAACCAAATGCCAGTGTCCTGCCAATCATAATACTGTAATCGTAATTGTTTTTGTTTCCGATTTATTGGAGGCCTCAACAGTGCACGACACCTGATTATTTCCCGGAGTACAGGTAGGCGCAACATAATCAACCACATTTCCTGACCCCAAAATATCTCCAGCAGTAGCCGACCACAGAAATGTAAGGTTTTCGCCATCCACGACGGCCGTAATTTTTGTGGAATGACCTGTAATGATAGTATCATTTTCGGCTGTCAGGCTAATAAAAGAGTTTAATAAACTGCCATCATTTTCCTCTTTACATGCAGAAAACATACAAGCCAATGCAACAAAAAGAATAATTAATTTTTTCATTCTGATTCAGTTATTGATTTTTTATACACCTTACTGATAGTCCATAACTTTTTGGGAAAGTATTCCATCGTCCTACAGTAGCATCTCCGGTTCGCAGGCACCTTCGCCAACCATAGATACCATAGGGAGTTGATGAATGCATGTATTCATACATTTTAACAGCGCTGAAATACCCGCCTGGAATTGCACAACCCGATAACAGCGCTTCGTATCCCGAAGAGCCACCTATTTTGAGCTTAGTTCCCTGGTCGGTACCTCGCCAGGTATTATAGAGGTTTGCCGTGGCCTGATCCATACCGAGTGTTATTTCAAGGTCTATCCATTCCTGGTCGCTAGGCACATGCCACCCACATGGGCAAATACCCCTGCTGCCTATTATTTCAGTATATTCCATCATTTCGTCCCAAGTGTACAATCCGCCATATTTTTCGCACGAATCGGCATCATTATACGGACAATATTTTTCAATAGTGTCATTATTGGTTTGTGTTTTTGTGCCATGAACAATCTGCTGCCCGACATCCAGGTTTTTTGCTATCCAGCATTGACTTCCAATCTGCACCGTGGGATATTTTCGCCCATCCCTGAAATCAATCAGTGTATCACCACAATGAAATGTGAGAACATCAATTTTTGTAACATCAGAGTATACAGGCAGGCAGGTTCCACTGTTTACCTTAGCCCGGTAAAAATAAGATTGTGAAGGAACTAAAGGGAAATTATTGCTTGTGGCTCCGGTAATATCAGTCCATGTAATGGTATCCGCTGACTGCTGCCATTGAAGGCTACCATATTGCATGCCCTGCAATTCCAGAAATGCAGTATCGTTAAGATAAACAAATGTTTGCGCCAGCATAAACCCCGGTGCAATAATCAACAGAAATACTAATAATACTTTGCTCTGCGATTTCATAAAGCTACTTAATTAGTTAAAATCTTATATGACCACTTGGTTTTGGCTAAAAACAAATTCAGAATAACAATTTCTGGCAATTCCGAGGCAGGAAGTACCAATTTGACTAATCTATCAGTTCTGACAGATTCATTAATAATAGTTCTCCCTGAGAGGTCATTTACCGAAATATAAACACTTTCGTCTTTAATAAAGCTATGATTCAGTTTAATATATATTGCTCTGTTATCCGACAAATAATAAATTACAGGATTATTACCATGATATTCATCTCCGGCGGTAATATTTGAAGAATCAATCAGTACATATATTTCGTCAGTCGCCATACAATTTCTGCTATCGACAACCGTGAGCAAATATGTAACTGAACTCAAGGGAGTTACAACCGGATTGGCCAGGGTACTATCATTTAGGTAATCGCCCGGAGTCCACAGGTAACTATATGCAGGACTGCCTCCTGATGCCGCAGGCATACCGCCAATAATATTTGAATCGCCAACTGGGATATAACTATCTAACCCGGCATCAGCAGTTAGCTGGGTCGGCTGGTTAATATGAAAAACTACTTGTTGTTGTGCAAATATCTCAGATACAAGGCTATAAATCAATAATAGTAAAAATAGTATTTCTTTTTTCATAATATACTGATTTGGTAATACTAAAATACAAAATTTTAAAGAATTAAATAGATTTATGATAAAATAATACTTCAAACAACAGGTCGTTTATTTTTCGCTAACAAGATAAATTGCAATATATTAACCATATTTAAATCAAGCGTTCAGCTATCTTTTCAAAGGCATCAATAACAGCCGTATTATGCTGACTGTAGACACTTTTGCCATTTTCGGCGGCTTCACCAACTTCCATGACCAAAGGTATCTGTCCGAGTAGAGGGGCATTGATTTCCGCGGCTATTTTGGCTCCACCATTTTTCCCAAAAACAAAATACTGTTCGTCGGGATGTTTTTCGGGAGTAAACCACGACATATTTTCAATGATACCGATAATGGGGACATTCAAATCCTGGTTGGTAAACATGGAAGCCGCTTTACGTGCATCATTAAGCGCTATTTCCTGAGGGGTGGTAACAATAATTGCACCGGACAGGTCCATTTTCTGCATGGTAGTAAGCTGAATATCGCCAGTTCCCGGAGGAAAATCCACTATCATATAATCT
>Ga0209097_10000426_pt1 | contig 43146 bp, 27 predicted proteins | sample AD_UKC052_MetaG_FD_184419 | JGI IMG/M metagenome (GOLD analysis project Ga0209097, IMG submission 184419) | Active sludge microbial communities of municipal wastewater-treating anaerobic digesters from USA - AD_UKC052_MetaG (SPAdes) (version 2) | ecosystem: Engineered > Bioreactor > Anaerobic >... | reverse complement strand
GAAATGGCCCGCCATCGCGATCTGGCTACTGCTAACGGCATTCAAGTCTATTTCGCCGATCCTCACAGCCCTTGGCAACGGGGCAGCAATGAAAATGCCAACGGCCTGGTCCGTGAGTATCTACCCAAAGGCTCCGACCTGTCCGGAACCTCTCAGGACGAACTCAACACCATCGCCGATCGCCTTAATGAACGTCCCAGACGCATTCTCGGCTATCAGACCCCCAGAGAGATATTCGACAAACTTCTGGCTGACGTACAAATTAAACACCTCTCCAGCCAATCCTAAATGCATTAATCGCCGTGTTGCGCTTCAAACTTGACACCAGCCTATTGTTTGGTCTGTCCCCTATTGTTCGGGGAGACTTCTTGCGTGATCAAATTGCGTCGAGCAGGTCGATGAGCTCGGGGTGAGCGGAGGCAGTCTGCATCAGCGTGCCCTTGATTCTGGCGATGTGCTCCCGCATCCGGGGTGGAAGTTCGTTCAATGCATCGAGCAGCAAGTGAGCGTCCTCGCTGGCAAGGAGCGCCGCTATTGTCAGTGCCTGGATGCGATCCTTGGTCGCTTTCTCGGGCGTGCCGCGACGCTGAGTGCTTGCGTAGAGCTTGTGCCAGACAAATCTGGCGGCTTGCGGAATGTGAACGGGGACACAATGCCCGCCCGCGAGCATGCAGGCCGGCTCTGGATCTTTGAGCAGGTAATCGTAAAACGGCACCGTCTGTGCCGCCCAAGCAAGCGCGGGTAGTTTCACGATCTGGCCAAGTTCTTCGCCGGGCGTGAGCACATCGACGCGAAGCCCCTGGGCGCCTGGCAGCTTGACGGAACATGTTGGGCTCGCCGGTGACAGGCCAGGAACCGGAAAGAAAGGCAACCCGGTGGCCTTTACCGTTTCCAGGAAGGAGGCAGGTGCGGCAAGACGAAGAATGTGGCTTGCCAGGTCAATATCCTGAGTGTGGGCACTTGTCGACATCCCGCCTAGTTCGTTGAGCCAGGCCATGTAGGCAAGTGTGCCCACGAGCACCAGGCCTGCGTCCAGCATGTGTTGATTGTGCAACTCAACAAGCACCCGGGCCATCACTTTGTCAGCCGTCTGGAAGCCGATCTTGCGGAGCAGCGAGATCTGCTTTGTCATCCAATCCTGATCCTCGATGGCGAGCCGCATGGTTTCGTAGGCCTCGAGATCTGCTTCGGTGCAAACGAATTTCTCTTCTTGCTTGCCCGGTACAGGGTAGAAGAGCCGGTACCAGTAGGACCCTCCATTGACGCTCTTCAACTTCAGGCGTCCCGGCGTACCCGGAAGGAGCAGGCCAGTTGCGCGTGCCCGCTCCTTGATCTCGGCGTACTGCGTTCGATACGCGAGTTCGTGAGTGCGATAAAGCGCCGACGACATCTCTTGCCCCTTGAGAAGCGAATGAATGGAGGGAAGCGTAGTGGTATTACCCCCCAAAAGTCAAAATCAGGGGGTAACGGCTGTCAGCACTGCCTCCCCCGTGGGGTCAAATTCATTCGACCAATAATGCCATCAGCAACTACAATCCCCCGCCATGAATGCAAACATCATCCATCACGGCGCTTTTCAGGGGGTGACGGGGTCGTGTCACCAGTTGTTCATTGATGAGATCAACAGCCTGTTGATTGACTGCGGTTTGTTCCAGGGGGCGGAGACGGCGCCCGATGGGACGTCGGGGGCAGACAGGCTGGAGATCCCGTTTCCGGTGGAGCGGGTGCAGGCGCTGGTTGCCACGCATGTGCACATCGACCATGTGGGGCGCATTCCCTGGTTGCTGGCGGCGGGTTTCAAAGGGCCCATCCTGTGCAGCGAGCCGTCGGCCAAGCTGCTGCCGGTGGTGCTGGCGGATGCCTTTGCGGTGGGGGTGACGCGGGACGCGCGGCTGGTGGAGCGCTACCTGAAGATGGTGGAGGCGCGCATCCGGCCGATTCCCTGGCGCACCTGGTATCCGGTGTTTTCGGGGCCGCAGGGTAGTTGCCGTATCCGCCTGCAGCGGGCGGGGCACATCCTGGGCTCCGCCTATGTTGAATGCGAGTTGTCGCGCCCGGGTGGCGAGCGGCTGCGGGTGCTGTTCTCGGGGGATCTGGGGGCGCCCCATGCGCCGCTGCTGTCGGCCCCCCGGCCGCCCTGGTCGGCCGACGTGGTGGTGCTGGAAAGCACCTACGGCGATCAGGTGCATGAAAAGCGCAGTGCCCGCCGGGCGCGCCTGCAGGCGGTGGTCGAGAAGGCGCTGGGTAATGGTGGCACGGTGATCATCCCGGCATTCAGCATCGGTCGCACCCAGGAGCTGTTGTACGAGTTTGAAGACATCCTGTATCGGCAGCGCCAGAAGCCGGGGCGCTTTGCCGAGGCCTGGGCCAAGCTGCCCATCTACCTGGATTCGCCCCTGGCCGGGCGTTTCACCCGCATCTACCGCGAGCTGCAGCCCTATTGGGATGCGGAGGCCCTGGCCCGGGTGAGGGCAGGGCGCAAGCCCCTGGATTTTGAACAGCTGGTGGCCATCGACGATCATGCCGACCACGAGGCCACTGTGCGACGCCTGGCCCGCAGCGGCGCGCCGGCCATCGTGATTGCCGCCAGCGGCATGTGTGCCGGCGGGCGGGTGATGAACTACCTGAAGGCCATGCTGCACGACCCGCGCCACGATGTGTTGTTTGTGGGCTACCAGGCGCGGGGCACGCCCGGCAGTGCCATCCAGACCTTCGGCCCGCGGGGCGGCTACGTGGAGATCGACGGCGAGCGCATCGACATCCGCGCCGGCATCCACAGCCTGTCGGGCTACTCGGCCCATGCCGACCAGAACGATCTGGTGCGCTTTGTCACCCGCATGCGTCATCTTCCCGCCGAGGTGCGCCTCATCCACGGCGATGCCGACGCCCGGCATGCCCTGGCCCTTCGGCTTCAGGAGGCCACCGGGGGCAAGGTGACGGTGATGAACGGCTGAGGGCGGGCCGCTGCGACGGTAAAGGCAGGTAAAGCCGGGTTAAAGCGTGACCTGTGCTTCGTGCAAAGCCGGCCCCTCTCGTATCATCGGAAGCGTGATCTGCGGGAGGCGACGGGGCGATGGGCAAGGTGCTGTTGGTGGACGACGATGTGGAACTGTCGTCGATGTTGCGCGAGTACATCCTGCGCGAAGGCTTCGAGGTCGATGCGGTGCATGACGGCGAGGCCGGCGTGCGTGCGGCGCTGTCGGGGGGCTACGGCATCGTTGTGCTGGACGTCATGATGCCCGGGATGGGCGGCATCGAGGCGCTACGGCGCATCCGTGGCCAGAGCCAGGTGCCGGTGCTGATGCTGACCGCCCGGGGCGATGACGTGGACCGCATCGTAGGCCTGGAGCTGGGGGCGGATGACTATGTGCCCAAGCCCTGCACCCCGCGGGAGCTGGTGGCGCGGATCCGGGCCATCCTGCGGCGCAGCCAGGACGGGCAGGCGGCGGCGGAGCCCGGGAACGACACCTTGACGGTCGGGCCGCTGGTGATGTGGCCCCACATGCGCCGCATCCAGTGGCATGGCGCCGAGCTGGGGCTCACCAGCACCGAGTACAACCTGCTGGAGACCCTGGCGCGCAGCGCCGGACGCATCGTCAGCAAGGCCGAACTCTCCGAAAAAGGGCTTGGCCGCCCGCTTGCCCGCTTTGATCGCAGCATCGATGTTCATCTTTCCAGCATCCGCCACAAGCTCGGCCCGCGCCCGGACGGGCGGCCGTGGATCGAGACGGTGAGGGGGCTGGGCTATCAGTTGGTGCGGGAATGAGACTGGGGCGCCTGTTCTGGAAGTTCTTCTTTGCCTTCTGGCTCGCGCTTCTGCTGGCGGGGGGCGCGGTGGGGACGGCGGTGTGGTGGCATCACCAGTCGGAGCGGGAGCAGCCGGCGGGTGAGGATGATCGCTTGCTGGCGGGCGGGCCGCGGGTGGCGGTGGCGGTGTGGGCCGCGGCGGCGGTGCTGGGGCGGGGCGGTGAGGACGCCTTGCGGGGCTTTCTTGCCGACGTGGACGAGGCGCGCTCGCCGCGCCTCCTGGCGGTGGATGAGACGGGCCGGGAGGTGCTGGGGCGCCCGGTCGATCCGGCGGTGCTGGCGCAAGCCCGGGAGCGGGCCGAATCGGACGGCCCCCGTGGTGGCACGCGCCGGGTGAATGACCTGGACGGCAAGGCGTGGCTGCTGTTCGTGCCCGCCGAGTTCGAGGATCGCGCGGGGGCCTTTCCGCGGCCACCGGGCGAACCCCGGCTACCCTTCGGGCGGCGCGGCCCGCCGCCGAACCCGTGGTTGCCCATCGTGTCCGGCCTGGTGGCCAGCGTGCTCTTCAGCGCCCTGCTGGCGTGGTATCTGTCCAAGCCCATCCGCAGCCTGCGCTGGGCCCTGGGTGCCGTGGCCGAGGGACGGCTCGATGCCCGGGTGCGGCCGCTGCTTGGCGGGCGGCGCGACGAGATCGCCGATCTGGCCGAGGATTTTGACCGGATGGCCCAGCAGATCCAGACCCTGGTCGGCGCCCAGCGACGTCTGCTCCACGATGTTTCCCATGAGCTGCGTTCGCCCCTGGCCCGGGTGCAGGCGGCCGTCGGCCTGATGCGTCAGGACCCGGCGAAGCTCGACGTGACCGTGAGCCGGATCGAGCGCGAGGCGGTGCGCCTTGATGAGCTTGTCGGCCAGCTACTGACCCTGTCGCGCCTGGACACGGATCGGCGCGATACGCCGCGCGAGCCCGTGGACCTGATCGATCTGGCCTCGGCCATTGCCGACGATGCGCGCTTCGAGGCCCATGCCCTGGGGCGCGACCTGCGTTTCGAAGGGCGAGGGGAGGCGGAGGCCCTGATCTGGGGAGAGCTTGTTCAGCGTGCCTTCGAGAACGTGATCCGCAATGCGGTGAAGTACACCGCCGACGGGACTTTCGTTGAGGTCAGCGCGCTTGCCGACGGCGATGTCTTCAGGCTGCGGGTGGGGGATCGCGGCCCGGGGGTGCCCGCCGATGAGCTGGAATCCATGTTCGAGCCCTTTCACCGGGGCAGCAACACCGGGGGGGCGAGTGGTTTCGGCCTGGGGCTCGCCATTGCCCGTCGCGCCATCGACGCCCACGGGGGGGCGATACACGCGCTCAATCGGGAGGGGGGCGGGCTGCTGGTCGAGATCACCCTGCCCCTGGCGGCAGACGCGCCGCAAAAGGAATAGGCGCCGCCGCGGTCAAGCTGCTAGAATGCCGGCCGTGGCGGGTCTCCCCGCATTGCAGCGCGGTGAACCTGGTCAGGGCCGGAAGGCAGCAGCCACAGCCGTTCCCTGCAAGTGCCGGGGGTCAGGCTCGCCACCCCGACTTCAAGAAAAAGGGGCGTCCAGGTTGGCGCCCCTTTTTTCGTTCTGCGTTCTTGTCCTCCGTCCGCCGGTGCGCAGGGCGGGGCTGTTAGAATTCCGCCATGGCCTACCAAGTACTTGCCCGCAAGTGGCGCCCGCGCAGTTTCGAGACGCTCGTCGGGCAGGAGCACGTGGTGCGTGCGCTCACCCATGCCCTGCAAACCGGGCGCCTGCACCATGCCTACCTGTTCACCGGCACCCGCGGGGTGGGCAAGACCACCATCTCCCGCATCCTGGCCAAGGCCCTCAATTGCGAGACCGGCGTCACCGCCACCCCCTGCAACCAGTGCGCGGCCTGCACGGCCATTGATGCCGACCGCTTTCCCGATTACGTGGAGATGGATGCGGCCTCGAACCGGGGCGTGGACGACATGGCGGCGCTGCTGGACCAGGCCGTGTATGCGCCGGTGCAGGGCCGCTACAAGGTTTACATGATCGATGAAGTGCACATGCTTACCGGGCATGCCTTCAACGCCATGTTGAAGACCCTTGAAGAACCCCCCGAGCACGTCAAGTTCATCATTGCCACCACCGATCCGCAGAAGATTCCGGTGACGGTGTTGTCCCGCTGCCTGCAGTTCAACCTCAAGCAGATGCCGCCGGGGCATATCGTCGGCCATCTGACCCGCCTGCTGGAGGCCGAGGCGGTGCCCTTCGAGCCCGCTGCCCTGCGCCCCATTGCCAAGGCGGCCAGTGGGTCGATGCGCGACGCCCTGTCGCTGCTCGATCAGGCCATCGCCCACGGGGCGGGGCGGGTGGAGGAGCAGGCCGTGCAGGACATGCTCGGCACGGTGGGCGATGACCACCTGTACGCGGTGTTGCAGGCCTTGCAGGTCAATGATGTGCAGGCCCTGATGGCCGCCGCAGATGGCATGGAGGCGCGGAGCCTGTCCTTCGATTCCGCCCTGCAGTCCCTGGCCGGGCTGCTGCACCGCATTGCCCTGCTGCAGCTCGCGCCGTCGGCCCTCTCCGATGAATTCGAGGCGGCGCGCCTGGCCCCCTATGCCGAGGCTTTCGACCCGGAGTTTTTGCAGCTTGCCTACCAGATCGTCATCCATGGCCGGGACGAACTGCCCCTGGCGCCGGATGAGGCGACGGGCTTCTCGATGACGCTGCTGCGCCTGTTCGCGTTTCGTCCCGAGCAGCCCGCCGCTCTGGGCGGGGTGATGGCGGCCGGTGGCGGTGACGGGCAGGCCCGTAGCATCCCGGCGGCCCCGCGCCTATCGCCGGTGCCTGCTTCGTCCCGCACGACCGCTGCTGCGCCCACGCCTGCGGCACCGCCGACGGTTGCTGCGCCATCGCTGGCAGCCGTCGCGCCCGCCGTGGTGCAGAAGGCCCCGCAGCCGCCCGAGCCGGTGGCGCCGGTCGCCGCGCCTGCACAGGTAAGCGAGCCCGCCCCCGCGGCTTCGGCGCCCCCCGAGCCGCCGCCTGTTGCAGCTTCGGGTTTCACCGCCGAGCACGGCAGCAGTGTTCCGCCCTGGGAGGATCTACCCCCCGAGGCCCATGCGCTGCCGCTGACCCGTCCCGCGCCGGTCGTGGCTCCGCCTGTCCAGGCCACCCTGCCGGCGCGGGCCGAGCCCACACCCACGCCCACGCCTTCGATGCCGCCGCGCGAGGCGCCGCCTGCGGTGGTGGCAACGAGCGATGAGCCCTTGCCGGATACGGTGGATTGGCATGCCCTGCAGGAGCAGGTGGGCCTGGGGGGCTTCAATCTTCAGCTGGCCCAGCACAGCGAGTTGCTGGAGGTGGCGGGCAATTGTTTCCGTCTGCGCCTTGCCAACGACCAGCGGCACCTGCTGCAGATCAACAAGAGCGGTGCCGAGAAACTTCAGGAGGCCTTGTCGAACCACTTCGGGCGCCCGGTGCGGGTGAGCATCGAGGTGGGCGAGATCGCCACCGAGACCCCGGCCCAGCGCAATCAGGCCGACAAGGCGGTGCGTCATGCTGCCGCCCTGGCTTCCCTTGAGCAGGACCCTTTCGTTCGCGAACTGATCGAACGTTTCGATGCGACGCTGGAAGCGGCGTCGGTCAAACCCCTCTAATTCTTACCCGGAGAGCATCACCATGATGAAAGGCGGCATCGCTGGCCTCATGAAACAGGCCCAGCAAATGCAGGAGAACATGAAGAAAATGCAGGACAGCCTGGGCGGCATCGAAGTCGAAGGGCAGTCCGGCGCCGGCATGGTCAAGATCACCATGACCTGCAAGCACGACGTGCGTCGTGTCACCATCGACCCGTCGGTGATGGACGACAAGGAAATGCTGGAAGACTTGATCGCCGCCGCCGTCAACGACGCGGTGCGCCGTGTGGAGTCCACGACCCAGGAGAAGATGGCCGGCTTCACCTCGGGGCTCAACCTGCCCCCCGGCTTCAAGCTGCCGTTCTGACCGCGGTCGGGCGGCGTCATGAGCTCTCCCTCCAGCCTTGATGTACTGATCGAGGCCTTGCGCTGTCTGCCGGGGGTGGGGCCGAAATCTGCCCAGCGGATGGCCTTTCACCTGCTGCAGCGCGATCAGCGCGGGGCGGCGCGTTTGGCGACGGCCCTCGGGCATGCGCTGGAGGTGCTGCGCCACTGTTCCCGCTGCAACACCTTCTGCGAGGAGGATATCTGCAACCGCTGCGCCAATCCGCAGCGGGACGCTACCCAGCTCTGCGTGGTCGAGATGCCCTCCGATCTGGCCATGCTGGAGCAGACCCACAGTTACCACGGCCTCTATTACGTGCTGATGGGCCGTCTGTCGCCCCTGGACGGGGTCGGCCCGCGGGAGCTGGGCCTGGAGAAATTCCTGGCCCGGGCCGGTGATGGTGTTGTCCAGGAGGTGATCCTGGCCACCAACTTCACCAACGAGGGTGAGGCCACTGCACACATGATTTCCGAGCTGCTGCGCAGCCGGGGTGTCCGGGTCAGCCGCATTGCCCGGGGCATTCCGGTTGGCGGAGAGCTGGAGCACACCGACACGGGCACCATTGCCCAGGCGCTGGTGGAGCGTCGCGTGCTTTGATGTCAGAGGGTGTGAATCAATCTGCTGCGCGACCCGATTCGCTACGATTTCTTCACACCCTCCCAGCCTTGCCGGGTGGTCCTGTCCGGCAGATCAGAAACCCAGTTCGCGCACACCCACCGCCAGAATCCGGTTCACGGCGGCGGGGAGCCATGCGCGCCCTTCGCCGGCGATGCGTACTTCGCCGATGGCAATGCGGGGGAGGGCGGGCGATCCGTTGACGACGATGCGTACCCGGTAAAGGGATTCCCGCGGGGATCTGCCAGGGGTCGGGCTCTGCTGCTGATTCGGCAGCGTGGCAATCGGCCCTCCGGCGGCCGCATCGAGGGCCGGATGGGGCAGGGTGGCGCTGCGCGTGGAGTCCACCTCGATCACCTTGCCCTCGAGAATGCCGAAGGGCTGGCCCGTGGGGTGGAAGCGGGCCGCGTCGCCGGGGCGGACCCGGCCGACATCGGCTTCCGGAATGAAGGCTTCAACGACCCAGCCGGTCGGATCGATCACCATGCCGAGTGCCTGGCGGGGCGCAACCCACACCCCGGCGGCGAGGCTGGGGTCCACGTCCACAAGCTGTCCCTTGAACGGGGCAAGCAGTTGCAGGCGGGCTGCTTCGTCGCGGAAGGCGCCGGCTTCGGCGGCATATTTGTCGTGCTGGCCCTGGATTTGGGCGCGCCGTTGTTCTCCGTCCGGCAGGCCGCTCAGGCCGGCCAGCTCCCGCTCGCTGCTTTCCCGCTGACCGTCGGCCCGCCGAGCCGACAGCAGCAGTTCGGGGGATTCCACTTCGACGAGCAATTGCCCGGCATCCACCGGGCCGCTGCCGGCCAGCCGAACCACGCGGCCCGCCAGGGGGGCATGCACCGTGTGCTGGCGCTCCGCGTGGAGCCAGGCGGCACCGGACAGGCTGCCGGGCCAGGGGATCAGACCGGCGAGGATCAGGACAACTGCAGCGATCAGGGCGCCGCGTTTGCGGGACACCGGAATGTCGTTACGCCGGCTTCGCCACTCCCGCATCTCCACGATCAGGGGGCGAAGTACGAACCAGCCGATTTCCACCAGGAACAGCAGGATGCCCAGGGCCTTGAAGAACATGTAATACACCGCGACCGCGATGCCGATGAAGACGCCCAGGCGGTACACCCAGGTGACCAGGGCAAAGGCGATCAGGCCGGCATGCTGACCGGGCGGCAGGCGTTCGGGCCAGGGCTCGTCGAGCCCGGCGAGGTGCCGTCGCAGCCAGGTGCGGGCGAGATGGCCGGCCCGTTCGTGGAGATTGGGCATGTCGAGCAGGTCGGCGAGGATGAAGTAACCGTCGAAGCGCATGAAAGGGCTGGCATTGACGGCCAGGGTCAGCACCCAGCTGGTGGTGGCGAGGAAGAACAGGGCACTGCGCAGGGGGCCGTCCGGCACCAGACTCCAGGCCAGGGTGGCCAGACCAGCCAGGGCCAGTTCGGCGACGATGCCGGCGCTGGCGATGGCCAGGCGCTGGCGCGGATTGGCGAGCTTCCAGCTTTCGCTGGTGTCGGTGTAGAGCATGGGCCATAGCACGACCATCGCCACCCCCATATGGGCCACTCTCACGCCGTAGCGTGTGGCGGTGAGGGCGTGGCCGAACTCGTGCAGGGCCTTGGCGCAGGTCAGGGCCAGGGCAAAGCCGATCAGGCCGCCGGTGGTCAGGTTGTCCACAAAGCTGGTGCGGAAACTGTCCCATTGACGCCCTGCGAGGAGCAGGCCCACGAGGCTCAGCAGCGCGATCAGGATGGCGGTGCCGGGCCGATAGAGCCAGTCCAGCCGCTGGGCGACGCGCCCCAGCCAGCCCTGGGGGCGGGCCAGGGGCAGACGGAAGAACAGATAGTGGTGGAGCAGCCAGGTGAGGGGGGCGTGTTGCTGGCGTGCGGCCCGCTCGGTGAGGCTCCGGACCCCCGCCTGGGTGGCGATGCGCAGCAGGCTGTGGCGCTCGAGGAAGGCGGTGAGGGCTTGCAGGTCACCCGTGTTGGGCAACAGGGTGGTTTCCGACTGGATGGACTCGACCACGGCGGCGGGCGAGCCCAGATCCCAGCGGGCGAGCATTTCGAAGTCGAGCCAGCCGATGCGGAAGAAGCGGTTGCATACCGGGTCGTGGATCATCCACGCCGGGGAGCCGTCGCCATTGGCCGCAGCCGGCAGCAGGCGCAGTTCTTCCCGCAGGGGGGGGAGCAGGGGCGTCACAGACCGGTCCACTCCCGCAGGCTGGCGAGGGGGCGGCGCAGCACATAGTAGGCCAGGGGGGCCCAGTCGCCCGACACCCGCGCCGTACCCTTGAGGCCGATGCGCGGGGTTTCGCTGTCGGTGAAGCGGCCGCGCAGCCGGTAGGACGCCACCCCGTCTGGGCTGGTCACGGCCTGATAGCTGGTCTGCAGAAGTTCGCCATCCAGGGGGGAGAGGGGCTGGGTGTGCAGGAACAGGCGCAAGGGGGCGCCGGCTTCGAGGTTGAGGGCGTCGCCCACCGGTAGCCAAACCAGTACGCCGGCATCGCGGGGGTCGGCCAGTTGCATGACCCGCTCGCCGGTCTGCACCGGACGGCCGAGCCAGTCATTGGGGTCGCCGAAGACGGCAATGCCGTCCCGTTCGGCGCGCACTTCGATTCGCCCGAGCAGTTCGGTGATGGCAGCGAGTTCGGCTTCCTTCTCCTTGACGCGGCCCAGGGCGGCGGCCATCTCGGCCTTGCTGCGGGTGTCGTCGAAGGCCTTCTGCTGGGCCACCAGTGCGTCGGCCTGGGCGATGGCCAGTGCCTTGAGGGCGACTTCGCGACGGTTGGAGAGGGTGGTGTCGTCCAGGGAGAAGAGAGCTTGGCCGGCCTTTACCGGGACATTGGGCTGCACATGGAAGGTCTTGATCACGCCATCCTGCGGCGCGGTGACAGCCGGGGCATGGAGGGCCACGACTTCGGCGGGCGCCAGGGTGGACAGGCGGACCGGGATGAGCAGGCTGGCGGCGAGGGCCAGCGCCGTCCACCGTGCGGCGCGCGTGCTGCGCCAGCGTCTCAGGCGTTCGACGATGCCCGGTTGGCTGCGTGACAAGGCCCAGGCGCAGTATCCATAGGTGGCATGGAGGCGGGCCACGAGGGCACTCTCGTTGTCCAGCCAGGGCTGCTCCCGGGCGTACAGGGCCAGCCCGACCGGGGTGCCATCCGGGGCATTCAGGGGGACGGCGAGCAGATGTCCGGGCAGCCATTCGCTCCAGCCTTCGGCGATGTCTTCGGGTGCGTCGACAAGATTGAAGGGGGTGGGCGCCTCAAGGGCGGGGAGCTGGCGCACGTAGCGGGACAGCCAGGTGGTGTAGGGCGAATCCTCGGCCACCGACACCAGCCCCGAGGCCGCCGAGAGGCGCAGGGTGCCGAAGGCGTCGCACAGAAAAAGGGCTGCCTGACGGTAGGGAAAGAGCGCCAGGCTTTCGTTGGTCAGGGTGAAGCCGAGGGTCGTCAGGCGGGTCGCCGCCCGGGCGCGGCCCTCCAGGTAGAGCAGGGTTTCGAGGGCCGGCTGGTTGAGCAGGGGCGGCGGCGTATCGGGAGCAGCCACGGGTCAGCGGGGAGGGAAGACGGCCGTGCCGCTCATGCCCGGGAGTAGTTCCGGGTAGCTGCCGGCAAGGGTGGCTTCGAGTTCGACGGTCTGGCTGACTGAATCGACCCGGCTGTTCACGGCACTGACCCTGGCGGGGTAGCGCTTGCCGGTTTCCTCGATGGCGACTTCGAAGGCGAGCCCGGTCTTGAGCTGGCCCAGCCAGCGCGAGGGGGCGTTGAGGCGGAGCTTGAGCGGGCCGGACTTCACCAGATCAACAAGGGGCTGGCCGGCGGTGACGCTCATGTGGCTGCGCACATGCACCTTGGCCGTGCGGCCGGACCAGGGGGCGGTGATGCTGCACTGGCTCACCTGAGCCTGTTGCAGGGCGACCTGGGCACCTGCCTTTTCGGCGGCGCTGACCGCCAGGTTGATCTCCACGTCACCGGCCTGCTGCAGTGCCTGCATGCGCTTTTTTGCGTCAAGTTGTTCGACGGCGGAAGCCAGCTCGGCCTTGGCGATGCGCAGGCGGGCATTGGGTTCGTCGCATTCCAGGCCGATCAGCAACTGCCCGGCGCCGAAAGTCGAGCCGAGAGAGGTGTTGAGGGTCCGGATACGCCCCGGGATGGGGCTGGCCAGCGTGGTTTCCCGGTCTGGGGTGAGGAGGACGCGGATGGTATCGCCGGCCGGGGCAGCCGCGGGGGCCGTGCTTGCAGCCCGGGGCGCGGGAGGCGTCTGGGCTGCGGCCGGCAGGGTGCCGGCCACGGCCAGGCCGAGGAGCAGAAGGCGGGTGAAGCTCACTTGGCCTCCGTCGCGTTGCCAGTCTGGGTGGCGAGGGCAAAGGCGTCTTTTTCGGCTTTGCGCAGGTGCTCGCCGATGCGAGCGCTGAGGGTTTTCAGGTCGTCCTGCTCGAAGTTGTCGGGCAGGGGGTCGAGGCCCACGGAGTTGTAGATGCGGCCGTAGGCGATCTGGGCGTTGGCGTAGGCGTTGGCGCGCTGGTAGTTGCCGAGCAGGGCGCGGGTCTGGGTGCGCACGGCTTCCAGGTCGCTGTCGAGGCGGGCGGTCACGGAGGCCTTGGCGTAGTCGGCGAGGCGCTGATCCACCTGGGCGCTGGTGTCGGCGATCTGCAGGTCGGTCATGGCGAGGCGGTAGCGTTCGACGCCGACGCGGACCTGGGTCAGGATGGCCATGGCCAGGGCCATACGCCGGGCTTCGTCGGTCTTGACCTGCTTCTCCTGGGCCTTCTCGAGGGAGGGCAGGGCGGCGAGGCGCATCAGGTTCCAGGACATGCGCAGCCCGCCCTGGATCCAGCCTTCGTTGTAGAGATACTTGTTGGAGTCGTACTGGGGGCCGACATCGAAGGTGACGCCGGGCAGCATGGAGAGCAGCTGCTTGCGGGCTTCGTCGCCGGTGATGCGCTTGCGCAGGTCTTCCTCGCGCAGCTCGGGGCGTTGGGCGAGGGCCATGTCTTCGAGGGCGCGGACGTCGGCAGGGACCTGGGGCAGCGGGGCTTCCCGGTTGTCGGCTACGGTGAACGAGGTGCCCGGCGGTACGTTCATGAGGGCGGCGAGCTCGCGCTTGGCGTACTCGAGATCCTGCCGGCGCAGGTTGAGCAGGGAGGTGGCATCCAGCAGGGCGCGCTGGTAGTTGAGCGCCTGGACCGGCGGGATGATGCGCTGGCTTTCGGCGTCGCGGGAGCGCTGGAGGGCATCGTTGGCGCGCTTCAGGACTTCTTCGGCCTGGGCCGACAGGCGCTGGGCGCCGAGAGCGCGCCAGTAGGCGGCGCGGACGTCCTGGAGCATGTTCTGCACGACCTTGCGGCGCCGCTCCTCGGCGATCAGGAACTGGTCGGCCTGCTGCCGGGCGCGGTAGTAGGAGACCCCAAAGTCGAGCAGGTTCCACGAGAACTCGGCACCGGCGAGCCAGTGGCGGCGCTCTTCGGAGGTGGAGGGGCGCAGGGACTGGAGGCGGTCTTCGATGCCGATGCTGGTGCCGCCCGAATCGTTGTTGCGGGCCCGGTAGCCCGCGGTGGCCAGCAGCTGGGGCAGCATGTCGTAGCGGGAGTAGTCCGCCAGACCGAAGGCCAGGGCCGACTCCATCTTCTTGAGGCGGTAATCGAGGTTGTACTTGAGGGCGCGGGCGAGGGCTTCATCAAGGCTCACCGGTGCGTCGATGGGGGCCTGATCGGCGTACATCTGCGCCGTGTCGGCGCTGATGCGGTTCTTCACTTCGTCCTGGCTGACGAGGGTCGGCGTCACGGAGCAACCGGCGAGGATCAGCGCGGCGGCGATGGCGCCGAGACGGGGGAGTGCGGCGAGGCGGCGGGTGGCGTTCATGGCGGTCGGCTTCATGGTCGTGGAGGTCATTGTCGGTGGTTTCCTGAATCAGCGCTTGGCGCTGGGCGCCAGCGGGATGCGGCTGGTCTGGGCGGCACGCGGCCGCAGGTCGGACGCGGCGTTGCGGATCTGGCTGCTGAAGCCCTCGGCAGCCTGCCGTGCCGGAGCGACGGTGCGGGCTGGCGGCGGGGCGTCGGGGGTTGCCGCTGGGGTAGCCGGTGCGTCGATGGTCGGCGCCGGGGCGCCGATGGCAAACGGGTCCATCAGGGTGCTCACGCCGGCGGCGGCCGTGTTGCCGCGGCTGGTGCTCTGGGCATCGGCAATCTCCGCTTCGGCCTGGCTGAGGCGTACCGAGTGCTGGACGTGGAGGGCGTGGGTGGTGGCAATGGGCTCATGGCGCACGGCGTGTTGTACGTAGAGCGCATGACTGTCGCGCAGGTAATCGCCGAGGATGGCGCTGCGCACTTCACCGACGGTCGCGCGGTCTGCCAGGTTGTGGACGATGCCCGAGCCGATGCCCCGTTCGATGCTGACGTCGGCGACGCCGGGCAGCACGTGAAGGGCGGGGACAAAGGGCGGGAACAGCCGGGGTACCGGCCAGCGCTGTTCCGAGGGCTGCGAGAAGTAGTCCAGCGGCGAGAGCGGATCCGGAGTGCCCGTGGGCGGGGTGACATCCGGCTTCGGCAGGATGACGTCGGGTGTGATCTCGACCAGGGCGGTGAAGGTGTTGGGACTGACCTGGAAGAGCTGACCGTCGAACACCGAGAAGTCGAAGGTCTGGGTGCGGGTGGCAGTACCCGGCACCAGCACCAGCTTGCCGGCGATGAGGTCGGCGATGCTGATGACCTGACCCGGCACCACGGGCACGCCGTCGAGGAGCAGCCGGGCGTCGGGGGGGAGGGTGTCGATGCGTACCGACGCCATCGGGTCCTGGTCGGGGTCGGCGTAGCCGAAGTCGGCCGGGCTCAGGGGCCGGTTCTGCCCGTCCTTCAGGGTGACGGTCTTGTCGGTGCCGGTGGGCGGATCATTGACCGGCTTGACGGTGAGGGTGACGGTGGCGGTGGACACGTCGCCGTCGGCGTCGGTGATGGTGTAGGTGAAGCTGTCGGGGCCGTGGTAGTCCGGGCTCGGGGTGTAGACGAAGCTGCCGTCCGGGTTGACCACCACGCTGCCGTGGGCCGGGTCGGAGGCCTTGGCCCAGACGTTGCCACCGTCGCCGGAGGGGGTGTCGTTACCGGTGAGCGTGCCGCTGAGGGGCGTGTCTTCCCGGGCTTCCAGGGCGTCGTCCACCGCGATGGGGAGGTCGTCGACCGGCTTGACGGTGAGGGTGACGGTGGCGGTGGACACGTCGCCGTCGGCGTCGGTGATGGTGTAGGTGAAGCTGTCGGGGCCGTGGTAGTCCGGGCTCGGGGTGTAGACGAAGCTGCCGTCCGGGTTGACCACCACGCTGCCGTGGGCCGGGTCGGAGGCCTTGGCCCAGACGTTGCCACCGTCGCCGGAGGGGGTGTCGTTACCGGTGAGCGTGCCGCTGAGGGGCGTGTCTTCCCGGGCTTCCAGGGCGTCGTCCACCGCGATGGGGAGGTCGTCGACGGGGGTGATCTGGATGGTCACGATGGCGGTGTCGGTGCCGCCATGGCCGTCGCTGATGGTGTAGGTGATCACCGCCGTGCCATGGAAGTTGGGGGCCGGGATGAAGTCCAGGGTGCCATCCGGATTGACGGTGACGGAGCCCTGCTCGGGCGGGATGGTGGCGGAGGTGACGGTGAGGGGGTCGTTCTCCGGGTCGGAGTCGTTGGACAGCACCGGAATGCCCCGCAGCGGTGTGTCTTCGGGGGTGACGAGGATGCCGTCGTCCACGGCGACGGGGGGATCGTTCTGGCCATTGATGGTGATGGTCAGGGTTGTGCTTGCGGTGTCGCCGTCCTTGTCGGTGATGGTGTAGGTGAACACCTCGGTCAGGGTGTCGCCGGCGCGCATGGCCGCCACCGTGGGGTGGGTGTTGTCGAGGCTGTAGGTGTAGCTGCCGTTGGCGGCAAGCGTGAGGCTGCCGTAGGCGCCGGCCAGGGGGGCGCCGAGGGTGCCCGGGGTGGCGCCGAAGCTCACGTGGCTGACCGGGCCCGGAACGACGTCGGCGCCCAGTCGGTCGGCGGCGTCACCGGCGGAGCCCGCCGCAAAGACGTTGCCGCTGGTGGTGGTGGGGGCGGTGGTGAAGCCCTCGTTCACGCTGTTGGTGTCGGCGTTGGCGCTGGGCTGGTCATCGACGATGCGGATGGTCAGGGTGCCGCTGGCGCTGCTGCCGCCGGCGTCGTTGATCTCCAGGGCGAGGACGTCGGTGCTCTCGTTGACGCCCGGGGTGGTCTGATCGGCGCTCAGGGTGTAGGTGTAGTCGAGGGTGCCGGAGGTGGGGATGCCGCCCACCGTCGTGTCCACGGTGAAGCCGGTCAGGGTGAGCTCGCCCTTGCTGGTGGTGATGGTGACGGGCGTGGTGCCCAGGGCGTTGATCTGCGCCAGGGTCACCAGGGTGCCGTCGATGCGGAGGCTGTCGAGGCCGTCATCGGCGCTCAGGGTGATGCTGCCGGTGCCGGTTTCGCTGGTGTCGGCCACGGTGGTGAGGCCTGCCTCGAATACGGTGGTCTCGCCCGTTGCAGCGCCGTTGCCATCCACGGGGGTGATCGACGGGCCGCCGTCGGTGACGCCGTCGATGGTGATGGTGAGCTGGGCGACGTCGCTGAGGGCGCCCGGATCGGCCAGGGTGTAGCTGAAGACTTCGGTGAGGGTGTCACCGGTCTTGAGGGCGTTCACCACCGGGTTGGCGTTGTCGAGGGTGTAGCTGTAGCTGCCGTCGGCGCCGATGCGCAGGCTGCCGTAGAGGCCGGCGATGATGGTGCCGTCGGCGCTGGTGGTGCCTGCTGCGATGGCGCTCATCACGCCGCCGCTGGCTTCGGTGCCGGTGCGGATGCCGGTGATGCTCAGCTCGGCGTTGGTGTTGTCCAGGTCGCTGTCCTGCCCGGGGGTGCCGGGCTTGACGTTGCCGGCCACCGACACGCTGCCCTCGGTGATGCTGTTCACGTCATCCACTGCCACCGGGGCGTCGGGGACGGAGACCACGTTGAGGGTGGTGGTGAGGGTGTTGGAGAGCTGGGTGCCGTTGCTGGCGGCGTCGCTGTTGGCATCCCGCACCTGCCAGCTGATGGTGCGCTGCGCGGTGGACGGGTTCTCGCTGGCGTTGCTGTAGCGGACGGTTTCGAGGGCGCTGAGTACGTTGGCCAGGTTGGTGGCGGCACCGCTGAGGGTCAGGGTGCCGGTGCCGGCGTTGTAGCTCTGGGTCCAGCCGGGCGGCAGGCTGCCGGCGGCCAGGGTGTCGCCGCTGCCCAGGCCGGCGCCGATCTGCACGGTGGCCGACACCATCTGGGTGTCGTCCACGTCGCTGAGGGTCCAGCCCGAGGGTTCGAGGAGCAGGGCGGGGTCGTTCTCGGTGAAGGTCCGGGTCGAGCCCGCGCCACCCAGGGCCGGCGTATCGTTGATCGGCACGATGTTGATCAGCCGCGTGGTCGTGCCGGTGCCGGTGCCGGCGCCGCTGGAGCCGCCGTCGCTGAGGCTGTAGGTGACGGTGCGGCTGCGGTTGGCGGGGGTGTCGTTGTTGTTCGGGTCTTCGCTGGTGCTCAGGTAGGTGAGGCTGCGCAGGACGCTCTGGTAATTGGCGGTGGTGTCCGTGCCGGACAGGGTGAGGATGCCGGTGGCGGCGTTGTAGCTGGCAGTGATGCCGGTGCCGGTGGTGTCCACGGCGAGCACGTCGCCCGGGAGGAAGCCGCTGGTGAGGCTGATGCTGCCGCCGCTCATCTGGGTGTCGTCGGCATCACTCAGGGTGATGGCGTTGTCGACGCTGAGGGCCGGGTTGTTTTCGGTGTAGATCTTGGCACCGCCGGCGGACAGCACGGGCTTGTCCACAACCTGGTTGATGTTGATGAGGATGTTGCCGCCGCCCGACAGCTGGCCGCCGCCGCCCTGGTCCTGCCCGCCGCCCGCGGTGCCGCTGCCGGTGGTGTTGGGGTTCTGGTCGTTGATGGTGTAGGCGAGGGTGACGGAGGCGGGCGGGGCGTCGCTGCTGTTGCGGTAGGTAACGGCCTGCAGCACGCTGTCCGCAATGGCGGCGGTGGCGCTGCCGTTGAAGGTGACGGTGAGGGTGCCGCCGGTGTTGGTGAAGCTGCCCACCACCGTGCTGCCGTTGCGGATGTTGGCGCCGCTGAAGTTGATGCCGGTGGTGCCGCTGCCGGTGACGCCGAAGACGTCATCGGTGTTGGCGCCGCCGTTGCGCTCGATGCGCAGCACGGCACCGCTCCAGCTCGGGTAGATGTCCAGTTCCGGGTCCACCAGGGTGGCGTTGGCGTCCACCACGATGGCGGCGCCGCCTTCGCTGTAGGTGTTGGCCGACGTGGCGTCGAGGCCGGCGATGCTGGGGGCTTCGTTCTGGTCGGTGGTGATCAGGGTAAAGGTGTTGGTGGCGGAGGTGGGGCCGCTGACGCCGGAGGGCAGCTGCGTGCCGCCGTTGTTGCCATCATCCACGGTCACGCGGAAGGTGATGGCGCCATTGACGTTGGTGTCGGTGGGCACGTAGCTGACGGTGGCCAGTGCGGCCAGCAGGTCGGCCCGGTTGCCGGTGAGAACCAGGTTGCCGGTGCTGCTGGTGACGCTGAGGCCGATGGTGGTGCCGACCTGGATGGTGCCGTAGTTGGCTGCGCTCAGTTGGGCGTTGAGGGTGATGGTGTAGTTGTCGACACCCACCTCGAAGCCCGCGGTCGCGTTGCTGATGTCGGCCGCGTCGTTGAAGCTGATGGTGTTGCCCGCGCCGATGAACTCGAAGCTGCCATCGGTGATGAACTTGGTCCCGCTGGGCATGCTCAGGGTCGGCGCGTCGTTGACCGGGCGGATGGCGATGGCGATGGCGGTGCTGTCGCTGCCCGTGCCGCCGCCGTCGACGCCGGTGTTGCCGCCGTCGTCCACCGTGAGGCTCAGGGTGTCGTCGCCGTTGTAGTGGGTGGCGCTCTGGTAGTAGAGGTTGCCCAGGGCGGCGTTGAGGTCGGTGGCGGAGCCGCGCAGGGTGACGGTGCTGGATCCGATGGCGCCGGCCGTGACGCTGAGGCCGGCCGGGGTGCTCGAGCCGCTGCTGCCGAAATAGATGTGGCTGCCGGTGCCGGCCGTCAGGGTGATGGTGTTGGTGGTGCTGGAGAAGGCGTCCGGGTCGGAAAAAGACAGGCCGGTGATCTGGCTGCGGACGTCCTCATTGACGGTCTGGTTCGGCGTCGGGTTGGTGATGACGGGCGGGTCGTTGGTGTCGGACGCGGCAACGGCAAAGACCACGCTGGCCACGTTGTTGGTGGCGTCGATGGGGGTGCCGTCGACATTGGTGGCACCGCCGTTGGCGCCGGCGGTGAGGGCGCCCGAGGCGTCCCGCAGGCGGTCATCCACGGTGACCTTGATCTTCAGGTTGGCCAGGTCCGGGTCGGAGCCGTCGGTGGCGGCGCGCAGCTGGTTGAGGGCGGCCTGCACGTCGGCCAGGCTGCCCTGGAAGACGACGGTGTTGTCGCCTGCTGCGTTGGTGACGATGACGCCGGCGGGCAGGGCGCCGCTGAAGCTCAGCACGCCCGCGGCGAAGGGGGCGTCGGCAGCGGTGAGGAATTCGGCCGTGACCTGCACGAAGTCCTGTTCGCCGGCGCCGATGCCGCCGGCTACGTCCAGATCGGCCAGGGTGATGGCCGGCAGGGCCACCGGGGTGATGGCCGAATTGACCACCAGGCTCGAGCCGGCGGCGGTGATGGTGGGCTTGTCGTTGGCCGGGTTCAGCTCGATGTTGTAGCGGGACGGGGCGGGCGTGCTGCCCTGGGGCACCGAGCTGCTGTCATTGGAGACGAAGTCGCCGTCGCTGACCACGTAGTCGAAGAAGTCGGCCGAGGTCTCGCTGCCGTTATGCCGGTAGGTGATGCGCCCGCTGTCCAGGTCGGCCTGGGTGAATACCGAGCCGACGGAGAGGACGGCGCCGCTCAACAGCAGGCTGCCGTTGGCGGGGGCGGTGGTGATCCGGTACTGGCGCTGTTCGGTGCTGTTGTCGGTGTCGCCGTATACCAGGTGGGCGACGTTGTTGGCGGGCAGGGTGGGGGTGCCTGCGCCGGTGATGCCATTGGTGTTGGCGTAAGCCAGGGCGCCGCCGATGGTGGCCGTGGCGCCTTCGGTGATGGCCCCGGCCTCGCCGCTGATCAGCTGGGACTTGTGCTGGTACTGGTGCGCATCGTTGATGGGCGTGAGGGTGATCGGGACGATCAGCTCGGTGCCGGTGCTGGTGTGATTGGTGGCCGTGGCGGTGCCCGCGGTGATGCCCTGGTCGTCGATCGGGACGAGCCGGAAGCTGTCGGTGAAGTTCTCGCTGCTGTCGTGGGTGTAGACCAGCTTGCCGGCGGCGAGCTCGGCTGCCGTCACGTAGTCGCCCACGCCGATGGCCACGCCGTTGAGGGTGAGGCTGCCGTGGGTGACGTTGCCGGTGATCTGGAAGCGCAGGGTGTTGTCGACGGCGTAGCCGGTTTCGTTGTCGGAGGCCGAGTTGTCGGCGTCGGTGAGGACGATGTTGGCCGGCGTGATGGTGATGCTGCTGCCCTCGGGCCCGAAGATGCGGCTGCCGTTGGTGGCGGTGGGCGTGTCGTTCTGGGGCGTGATGGTGAGGGTGAAATTGCGGACGGCGGTTTCGGTGGAGCCGTCGGAGACCGAGTAGGTGAAGACGTCGTTGAAGTCTTCGCCGCCGGAATGGACGAAGGTGACGTGCCCGGCATTTACGTCTGCCTGGGTGAAGCTGTCGAAGTACGCCAGGGCCGCGCCGTTGAGGCGGATGCTGCCGCTGGTGGGCAGGGACAGGACGCGGTAAGTCAGCTGGGCGGGTACGGTGTCCGGGTCGGTGGCGGTGAGCTGGGTGTTGTCGAGGGTGATGGTCTGCCCTTCGAGCAGCGCCGCTGCGTTGCTGCCGCCGGTGTTGGGCACGTCATTGACCGGCGCGGGCGGGGGCACGGGGTTGCCGTCGACGCCGGTGCTCTGCACGTTGATGCTGAAGGTGTTGACCGCCAGGGCGTCGGTGCCGGGCACGTAGATGCCGCCATCCCGGGGGGTGGGGTAGATGCGGCGATCGCCGTCCTTGACGGTGAAGCTGATGCTGTCGGTGCGTGGCGTGGCGGAGAGGGTGATGTAGACCAGTCGTCCGTCGGTGATGTCCTGCTGGGTGAAGGTGGCGCCCGCCACCAGCCGGGTGCCGCCGAGGCTGAAGTAGCCTTCGGCCGGATTAGGGACGGCGGTGAGCGTGTAGGTGAGGCTGCTGTCAGGGGAGTCGGTGTCGGTCACCTGGAGCATCGCCGGGGTGACGGTCAGGCTGGTGCTGGTGCCGGTGAGAGTCTGGGTGACGTCGGTGGTGAGCACCGGGTCGTTGTTGTTGCCGATGACCCCGATCTGGATGGTGGTGTCCTGGGACAGGGGGACGCCGGTGCCGCCGCCACTGTCGGTGATGCGCATGTTGAAGCTGTCGGGCGTGCCGGTGGGCTCGCTGCCATCGTGGCTGTAGGTGAGCTTGCTCAGGTCGGCCACGATGAAGGGGCTGCCTGCGCTGGCGCTGGTGACCGCTACGCCATCGTATTTGAGCGTGCCATGGGTGGGCAGGCTGGTGATGCGGTAGCTGAAGACGGTGTCGTCCGGGTCGCTGCCCGAGATGGCGCCGCGGGGCGTGGACACCGGCGGCACCAGGTTGGTGTTGGCGGTGAGGCTGACGTCCTGCTCGCCTTCGAAGACGGTGACCGTGCCGGCCACGCTGGGCGCCTGGTTGACCGGGGTGATGGCCACGGTGACCACCTGGTTGGTCAGCAGGCCACCGGCGCCGTCATCGACGGTGATGAGGAAGGTGTCGTTGGTGGGTGCCAGCACCTGGTTGCCATTGTGGGTATAGCTGAGCTGGGCGATCTGGCTGACGGCGAAGGTGGAGCCGACGGACAGCTCGTTGCCGGCCAGCTTGAGCACACCTTGACCCGGCAGGCCGGCGACTTTGATGATGACCTGGTTCTGGGTGTTGTCCACGTCCGACAAGCCCAGGTTGATCTGGGTGAAGCCCACCGCACCCACGTTGGTGGCGGCGCTGAAGCTGGCCGTGCCGCCTTCGGATACGCTCAGGGGGGTGCCGCCCGTGAGCACCGGGACGTCGTTGGTCGGGGTGATGGCCAGGTTGACCGTGCGGTTCGCCGAGGTGCTGCCGTCGTTGGTCGCGATGGTGAAATCGGCGGCGCCACTGGCTTCCGCCAGACCACGGAAATTCATGCCGTTGATGGCGGCGTTGACGTCGCTCAGGGTGCCGCTGAAGCTGACCGAGCCCGTGCCGTTGCCGGTGAGACCGATAAGCCCGGTGGTGCTGGCGAGGGTCAGGGTGCCGGTGGTGGAACTGAGGGTGACGGTCTGGTTGTTGCCGTCGCCATCGGCAAGGGTGATGCCGCTGATGGCGATGTTGCTGTCTTCGCTGCCGCTGCGGGTGGCGCTGATGCTGTCGGTGATGGTCGGGGCCGCCAGCAGGCCGTCTAGCCCACTGAGGGCGAGGGCGCTGGCTTCGATGGAGCCCGATGTGGCTTCCAGCATGGTGTCGCCACCGCTGCCGACGGAGCCGGTGAGGTCGGTGGAGGCCGCCACGTCGGCGCCGGTCAGGGCCGCCAGGCGGTCGATGAAGGCGGTGCCCTGACTTGCCACGTCACAGCCGTAGATCAGAATGTCGGCGCTGGCGCTGAGGTGGCTGCCGATGTCGGCCAGCTCGCTGCGGAAGACTTCCAGGCTGGCGGTGTCGAGGCTCTCGTTACCCAGCACGATCTGGTCGGCCGAGCCGTGGCTGACGAGGTGCAGGGTGGTGATGTCGTCACGACTGCCCAGGGCGTCGGCGATCTGGGCGAGGCCGGAGCGGCTCGGGTCGAGAACCAGGACTTCGCTGCCGGCGGGCAGGCCGGCGACGAGGTCCTGCCAGCCGCGCACGGCGGGGTCAACAATCACCAACTCGGTGCCGCCCGCCCGCCCGGCAGTATTGCCTGGCAGTTCGGCCGTGGCGGCCTGTCGCTGGCTGTCTTCGTGGGTGTCGGTGGTGCTGGCGGTGTCGTCGTGCTGGTCGATGGTGACCGGCGCGGCGCCATCGAAAAGATGGCGGGGTTCAAGAGCGAGACGGTGGGAGACGGGGCGAAGCGACTTCTGGGCGACTCTTGTGGACATTTCAACACCTCGCGCCGGGCGGCACGTTTGTGATTATCGGAATGGGAGCGTGGGTCGTGCGAATCAATGCACCCCGATGAGCTGGGGGGTGAAATCCTTACTGGCAGCGGCGCTGCGCATTAGAGTTGAATATCGACAGCCGGGCCGCATACTTTAGGGTTCAGGTCGGGTTGATGACAAGATTTAACACGGCCCGCATGCATATTTTGCCGGCAATCCAAAAAGGGAGAAAGATCATATGAAACCCATGCAGGGCGTGAAGGTGCTCGAACTCGGTACCTTGATCGCCGGGCCCTTTTGTACGCGCATCCTTGGGGAGTTCGGGGCGGATGTCGTCAAGGTGGAGTCGCCCGATGGCGGTGATCCGCTGCGCCAGTGGCGCAAGTTGCATCAGGGGACGTCCCTGTGGTGGTCGGTTCAGGCGCGCAACAAGAAATCCCTGACAGCCAATCTTAAGCACCCGGAGGGGCTGGCCATTGTTCGTCAGTTGGCGGCCGAGGCTGACATCGTGGTGGAGAACTTTCGCCCCGGCGTGCTCGAGAAGTTGGGGCTGGGCTGGGATGTGCTGTCGGCAGCGAATCCGGGGCTGGTGATGGTCCGCCTGTCTGGTTTTGGCCAGACCGGCCCCTACAAGGACAGGCCGGGCTTCGGGGCGATTGGCGAATCCATGGGAGGGTTGCGCTACATCACCGGCTTTCCGGACCGGCCGCCGGTGCGCACGGGGATCTCCATCGGTGATTCGATTGCTGCGCTGTGGGCTGCGATTGGCGGCCTGATGGCCCTGCGGCACCGGGAGGTGAATGGCGGCGTGGGCCAAGTGGTGGATGTGGCCCTCTATGAAGCAGTGTTTGCGATGATGGAGAGCATGGTGCCGGAGTTCGATGTGGCTGGTTTCGTGCGCGAGCGGACGGGGAACATCATGCCCGGCATCACACCGTCCAATACCCATACCACCCGAGATGGGCGCCACATCATCATCGGCGGCAATGGCGATGCGATCTTCAAGCGTCTGATGTTGGCTGTGGGCCGGCCTGATCTCGCTGACGATCCGGGCCTGGCCAGCAACGCGGGGCGGGATCTGCGGGCGATCGAACTTTACGGGGTGATCGATGCCTGGGTGGCGGCCAGGGATGGAGACTGCGTGCTGGCTGCCCTGGAGGCGGCCGAGGTGCCGGCCAGTTCAGTTTACTCTGTGGCCGATATGTTCCGTGACGCCCAGTTTGCGGCGCGGGGCATGCTGGAGCAGGCGACTCTGCCCGATGGCACGCCGATGCGGATCCCCGGTGTGGTGCCCAGACTCACTGAAACCCCGGGTTCAACCGAGTGGCTGGGGCCGGGACTGGGCGAACATACGGATGAACTCCTCGCCGGCCTCGGGTATAAGCCGGAGCGCATCGCTGCACTTCGGGCCGACGGGGCAATTTGATGCGCGTATCTCATACGCCGACATACTGCTACTCGGGCAGGTCCTCAAGCCGCGTTATCATCGGGGCATCAACCTTCCACTGGAACAGTGCATGCCTACCATCCTCGTGACCGGCGGCGCCGGCTATATCGGCTCGCATACCTGCGTCGAACTTCTTGGCGCAGGCTATGACGTGGTCGTCATCGATAATTTCTGCAATAGCAAGCCCGAGGCTCTCCGGCGGGTCGAAGACATTGCTGGCCGCAAGCTGCTCGCCTTCTACAGTGCCGACGTTCGCGACAAGAGGGCTCTGCGCGACTTGTTCAAGGCGCACGCCATCGATGCGGTGATCCACTTTGCTGCGCTCAAGGCGGTGGGCGAATCCGTTGCCAAGCCCTTGATGTATTACGACAACAACATTGCGGGCACGGTGGCGCTGACCGAGGTCATGGGCGAGGCGGGGGTCAAGTCCCTGGTGTTCAGCTCGTCGGCCACGGTGTATGGCGATCCGGCCAGCGTGCCGATCCGCGAGGATTTTCCGACCGGTCCGACCAACCCTTACGGGCGCACCAAGTGGATGATGGAGTTCGTGCTGTCCGACCTGGCGGCGGCCGATCCGGAGTGGCGGGTGGCGCTCCTGCGCTATTTCAATCCGGTGGGGGCGCACGCCAGCGGGCGCATTGGGGAGGATCCGAACGGGCTGCCCAACAACCTGATGCCCTTCGTCAGCCAGGTGGCTGTGGGGCGCCTGCCGCAGCTGCGTGTGTTCGGTGGTGACTATCCCACTCCTGATGGTACCGGGGTGCGGGACTACATCCACGTGGTCGATCTGGCCGTGGGGCATGTGGCGGCGGTGCGACGGCTGACGGAACGCCCCGGTGTGCTGACGGTCAACCTGGGTACGGGGCGTGGCTACAGCGTCATCGAGGTGGTCAAGGCCTTCGAGAAGGCCAGCGGTCGCCCGGTGCCCTACGAGATCGTGGCCCGCCGCCCCGGCGACGTGGCCCAGTGCTACGCAGAGCCAAGCCTGGCCGAGGAGGAGCTGGGCTGGCGTGCAAGCCGCGGTATTGATGAGATGTGCGCCGATTCCTGGCGCTGGCAGAGTTCCAATCCCCAGGGGTATACCGATTGAGCAAAGAAGATCTGCCCGTGAGTGACGCCCTGAATGTGCTCGGCGGCCCTCTGCTGGCCTGCAGCTATGACCCCTTGACCGGCTGGATGCGGACGGGGTGCTGCGAGTCCGACCCCGATGATCTCGGTCGCCATCATGTGTGCGTGAAGGTGACGGCCGAGTTCCTCAAGTTCAGCGCCCTGCGCGGCAATGACCTGTCCACGCCGCGTCCGGAGTATCGATTTGCCGGTCTCAAGCCCGGTGATCGCTGGTGCCTGTGCGCCCTGCGCTGGCGCGAGGCCTGGGAGGCCGGTGCGGCGCCCCCCGTGGTGCTGGCGGCAACCCATATGGCTGCACTTGAGGTGATTCCCTTCGATGCCCTGCGGCGTCACGCCCACGAGGGTTGATCGTCGGCAAGCCGGTGAGCGATGCCTACTCCCCCGCGGGCCACGCGGCGGGGAGAGGCTTTACTGTCCTGCCACCCACTCCAGCAATGCATCCTGGGTGTCCCGGGCGGCGCCCGCGTTGGGGTGGTTGATCATCAGCACCACCACGTAACGTCGGCCGCTGGCACCCAGTACGTAGCCGGCGAGGCTGCGGACACCGTCGAGGGTGCCGGTCTTGATGTGGGCCGCGCCGGCGCTGGGGCTGTTGGCCACACGGCGTCGCGCGGTGCCATCCCGGCCGGCAATGGGGAGCGAGGACACCAGCTCGGGCATTGTCCGGCTGCGCCAGGCGGCCTGCAGCAACTGCCCGAGGCTGCGGGCCGTGATCCGCTCCCTTCGCGACAGGCCGGCACCGTTTTCAATGACCAGTCCGTCCGTGGTGATGCCGGCGGCCTTCAGGCTGGCTTCGACGACCCGCGCTCCCGCCTCCACCGAGTCTCGCCCCGGTTCGGCCTGGGCGCCGAGGGTGGCCAGTACGTGGCGGGCGATGACGTTGTTCGACCATTTGTTCATGTCCCGCAGGACTTCCGGCAGGGCGGGGGAGCTGGACTCCACCAGGAGCGGTACGTCGGGGGGCAGGCTGCCGTCGCGGAAGCGGCCCCCGATCTCGCCACCCAGCTCGCGCCACAGGGTGCGGAACAGGCCCTCAAACAGGCGCTCCGGGGGCAGGGGGGCAAGGTTCCAGTCAAAACCGGCCGTACAGCTCGGGGGCAGGGCGCCCTCCAGGACCAGTACGGTGCTACCGCCACTGTCCCGGGTGCTGGCGCTGAGCTGGCTGGCGGGGTCGGAGCAGGCGCCCTGGGTGCTCCTGCGGATGCGGTTGTCGATGAGCAGCCCGGCTGGCGGAAGGTCGAGCGAGGCCCGGGCGCCCGTGGGGGTCGGTTCCAGGCGCAAGGGGATCGATCCGTAGTCCACGTTCAGGGCGCTGGCGCCGACGTTGTAGGGCCGGAGGGGGCGTTGATCGAAGGCGCCGGGGTCGTGGGGTGGAAGCTTGAAGTGGCTTCTGTCGGTCAGCACGTCACCGTCGATGCGCCGGATGCCCCGCGAGCGCAGTTCGCGCAGCATCAGCCACAGGCGCTCCCGGGACAGGCGGGGGTCGCCACCACCGGCGACGTAAAGGTCGCCTCCAAGGGCGCCGTCGCGGATCGGGCCGGCTGCCGCCAGGCGGGTCTTCCAGGTGAAGGTCGGGCCGAGCTGGTCGAGGGCGGCGAAGGTGGTGACCAGCTTCATCACCGATGCGGGATTCATCGGTTCGGAGATCCGGTGGCTCATCGTCGTGGCGCCGCTGTCCACCTCCTGTACCAGCAGGCTCGTTGCCGAGCGAGGTATGCCGGCCCGGGCCAGGCTGCTGTCGAGACTCGCCGGCCAGAGATCGGGCGATGTGGCCGCGGAGGTGGCGGTGGCCAGGGCCATCAGGATCAAAAAGGTGGGGGCGGCGGGCATCTGGGATGGGGAAAAGCGGCGGAGTCGGTACCGGATTATGCCTCCCCTGTCATGCCGTGAGCCTGTTGCAGTGCGAAATGCGAAGGCTTCGTGGGGGGCTTTTCGCGCCTTTTTGGTGCCTTCCGAGAATGCAGGATTACGATAATTCCCAATGCTGGCGCGGGTTTAGCTCACTAGCCCTTTTTTTGGGTAAGGGTTTTCGCTATACTCCGCAGGTTTTCCGTATTGCGATCTTCGAAGTCTCTTTTATTGAGGTTAGTGGGCCATGAGCGTGGATCAAAAAGTGGATGCAGGTCGGCGCCAGCTATTGCTGGTGACATCGGCTGCGGGGGGGGTGGCTGCTGCGGCGGCTGCCGTACCGTTTGTCGCGAGCCTGACACCTTCCGAGCGAGCAAAGGCAGCCGGTGCGCCGGTTGAAGTGGATATCAGCAAGCTGGCGCCGGGTCAGATGATGACCGTCGAGTGGCGTGGCAAGCCGGTGTGGATCATCAATCGTACCAAGGAGATGCTGGACTCCCTGAAGAAGACCGAGGGTGAAGTCAGCGATCCGGCCTCCGACAAGCCGATGCAGCCGGAGTACGCCAAGAACGAAACCCGTTCGATCAAGCCGGAGATCCTCGTGGCGGTCGGCATTTGTACCCACCTGGGGTGCTCGCCGTCCGACAAGTTCAAGACCGGTGCCGAAAGCGGCGTTGCCGCCGACTGGCCGGGTGGTTTCCTGTGCCCCTGTCACGGCTCCACCTTCGACATGGCCGGCCGGGTTTACAAGAGCAAACCCGCACCGGACAACCTTGAGATCCCGCCGCACAAGTATGTGGCCGATACCAAGATCGTGATCGGCGAAGACGGAAAGGCATAAACGATGACCACCAAAGCTCAAGCGGTAATCGACTGGGTTGACGAGCGTTTCCCGCTGACGTCTTCCATCAAGGGGCACCTCACCGAGTACTACGCCCCCAAGAATTTCAACTTCTGGTACTTCTTCGGTTCCCTGGCCCTGCTGGTCCTGGTGATCCAGATCGTCACCGGCATCTTCCTGGTGATGCACTACAAGCCCGACGCCTCCCTGAACGCCGCTGGCGTGCCGGTGGCCTTTGCGTCCGTCGAGTACATCATGCGTGATGTTCCCGGCGGCTGGCTGATCCGCTACATGCACTCCACCGGCGCTTCGGCGTTCTTCATCGTGGTGTACCTGCACATGTTCCGCGGCCTGCTCTACGGTTCTTACCGCAAGCCCCGCGAGCTGATCTGGATCTTCGGCACCCTGATCTTCCTGGCGCTGATGGCTGAAGCCTTCATGGGCTATCTGCTGCCCTGGGGGCAGATGTCCTTCTGGGGCGCCCAGGTGATCGTTAACCTGTTCTCGGCGATCCCCGTGATCGGCCCCGATCTCTCCGTGGTGATCCGCGGTGACTTCGTGGTGTCCGACGCGACCCTGAACCGCTTCTTCTCCTTCCACGTCATCGCCGTGCCGCTGATCCTCATCGGTCTGGTGGCTGCCCACATCGTTGCCCTGCACGAAGTCGGCTCCAACAATCCGGATGGCGTCGAGATCAAGAAGAAGAAGGGGGCCGATGGTCATCCGCTGGATGGCATCCCGTTCCACCCCTACTACACCGTCAAGGATATCGTGGGCGTGGTGGGCTTCCTGATCGTCTTCTCCTTCATCGTGTTCTTCGCACCTGAAGGCGGCGGCTACTTCCTGGAGTTCAACAACTTCATTCCGGCCGACCCCCTGAAGACCCCGCCGCACATTGCGCCGGTGTGGTACTTCACGCCCTTCTACTCGATCCTGCGTGCGGTGACCTATCCGCTGTTCGGTATCGATGCGAAGTTCTGGGGTGTTGTCGCCATGGGGGCTGCGGTGGTGATCATTGCCTTCCTGCCGTGGTTGGACCGTAGCCCGGTGAAGTCGATCCGCTACAAGGGCGGTCTGTTCAAGGCCATCCTGGCCGTGTTCATCGTGGCCTTCTTCATCCTCGGCTACCTCGGCGTTCTGCCCCCCACCCCGGGCCGCACCCTGGTGTCCCAGATCTGCTCGGTGATCTACTTCGGCTTCTTCCTGCTGATGCCGTGGTACTCCAAGATGGACAAGTGCAAGCCCGAGCCTGATCGGGTGACCGGTTAATGAGAATGAAAGCCATGAAAAAACTTTTGACGTCTCTCCTGTTCGCGCCGCTGCTTGCCTTTGCAAGCGGGGCCGAGCTGCACCTGGACAAGGCTCCGGTGTCCACCGACCCGGCAGCGCTGCAGAACGGCGCGAAGCTCTTCGTCAATTACTGCCTGAACTGCCACGGTGCCAGTTACATGCGCTACAACCGGCTGCAGGATATCGGTTTGTCCGAGCAGGCCATCAAGGACAACCTGATGTTCACCGCCGACAAGGTCGGCGAGCCGATGCGCATTGCCATGCAGCGTGATGAGGCCAAGGCCTGGTTCGGTGCTGCGCCGCCGGATCTCACCGTGATCTCCCGTTCCCGTGCTTCCGAGTTCGGTAGCGGTGCTGACTGGCTGTACACCTACCTGCGCAGCTTCTACCGTGACAGCGAACGGCCGACCGGCTGGAACAACGTGGTTTTCGAGAACGTGGGCATGCCCCATGTCCTCTACGAACTGCAAGGCGAGCAGATTGCCAAGGTGACCGAGAAGGATGACGGCCATGGCGGCAAGGCCAAGGAAATCTCCCTTGAGTTGGCCAAGCCGGGCAAGATGTCCAAGGATGAGTACGACAAGGCGACCGCCGATCTCGTCTCCTATCTGGTGTGGATGGGCGAGCCGATGGCCAACACGCGCAAGAGCATCGGTACCGCCGTGATCGCCTTCCTGGGCGTGCTTTTTGTTCTTTCCTATCTTCTGAAGAAGAACTACTGGAAGGACATTCACTGATAGGCGGAAGGTTTCGCCGATGCAGTCACTTGCCGTCACTGAGCAAGACGCACCACGCGCCCGTCGCGTGGTGCGTGATTCCGAGTATCCGTGGGGTAACACAACGATGATGAATTTGTATTCCGGAACGACAGATCCTTTCAGTCACCGGTGCCGTATCGTGCTCTTTGAAAAGGGCATGGATTTCCAGGTGATTGATGTCGATCTCTTCAACAAGCCGGAAGACATCGCCGTCATCAACCCGTACAACCGGGTTCCCGTACTGGTTGATCGTGATCTCGTGCTGTACGAGTCCAACATCATCAACGAGTACATCGACGAGCGTTTCCCGCATCCCCAATTGATGCCGCCCGACCCGATCATGCGTGCCCGGGCCCGTCAATTGCTGCATACCTTCGAACTGGAGCTGTTCTCCCATATCGAAGCCCTTGAGAAGAACCCCAAGGGTGCCGAGAAGGAGAGAGCCCATGTTCGCGATCAGCTGACTCAACTGGCGCCGATCTTCACCAAGCAGAAGTTCCTGCTGGGCGAGGAGTTTTCGATGCTGGATGTGGCGATCGCCCCCTTGCTTTGGCGGCTTGACCACTATGGTATCGAGCTTCCGCGTTCGGCCGCGCCGCTGATGAAGTACGCGGAGCGCATTTTCAGCCGTCAGGGTTTCATCGATGCGATGACCCCGTCGGAGAAGGTCATGCGCCGCTGAGTCCGTGTCAAAAACCAGGGCCGTGCTTTGCCGCACGGCCCTGGTCACCACCTGATATCCCCTACCTGTGGCCCCGCTTTTGGCCCCTTTCGCTTGAAGGTTTCGGTCATGAGTGAAATCTCTACCAAGCCCTATCTGATTCGTGCCATTCACGAATGGTGCGTTGACCAGGGGCTTACGCCTTACCTTGCCGTGGCGGTTGATGGCCGTACCATGGTGCCGCGCAGCTTTGTCCAGGACGGCCAGATTGTTCTCAATATCGGCCCGGATGCGACTCAGAGCCTCGTCATGGGTAACGAACTCATCGCCTTTCAGGCTCGTTTCAGTGGTGTAGTGCAGAACATCTCCGTCCCGGTGGATAACGTTTCGGCCATCTATGCCCGGGAGAACGGACACGGGATGGCCTTCGAGCTGGTTCCGGCGCTTGACCATGGGGGTGAGGAGGTGCCGACGTCCATGGAGCTGACGGAGTTGTCGGATGATTCTCCGGAATTGGAACCACCTCCCGATCCCGGTAAGGGCGGGCTTCGCAGTCATCTCAAACTGGTCAAGTAGTCTCCTGAGCGCTTAGTCCACCGACAGCGCGACCCGAATTGGCCCCCGTTGTGCTCGCCGTACCCCGTGTACGGCTGCGTGTTTCTCGGCGCGGGGTCGAAACGCTCTCCACGATTTCTTCACGCGCGCGGAGCGGGATCGGCGCGGCGGAGCTTGATCTGGCTCAGGGTGACGTGTCTCGACAGGGTTTATCGTAGTTCGCAATTCATTTTCTTGAGGAATTCCCCCATGGCTGCCATGGAATGGACTGACAAGCTGGCGCTCGGACAGGTGCAGATGGACGACACGCACCGGGAGTTCGTGGATGCTTACAATCGTCTCCTGTCGACCTCGGGGGAAGCGCTGCTGGTCGAAATGGATGCATTCATTGCCCATACGGTGGAGCATTTCGATCAGGAAAACCGCTGGATGGCGTTGATCGGTTTTCCGGGGTGCCACAAGGCCGAGCATGATCGTGTGCTGGCGGTATGCAACGACGTTCGCAAGCGGATGGCGCTTGGCGACACGGCGCTCGGACGCCAGCTACTACAGGAGCTGCCGATCTGGTTTGATAACCACGTGGCAACCATGGATTCCGCTTTGGCGGCCTACATCGAGGCCGTGGGTTTCGACGTTCAGACCGGCGAGATCCGCAAGCCGCCCCAGGATAGCTGTGAAGACGGTTCTTCCGGCTGCTGCACACCGCCGGTTCTCAGCCCCGACAGCCAGGCAGCGTGATTCCGCTCCTGCCCTTGCAGGGGCATGAGGCCAACCCCGCCGGGCCTTGGCCTGACGGGGAATCCGCGCGTCCCTGTGCGCTGGTGTTGCTGCACTTGGCGGGTTGGCAAGTTGCTCCCAGGCGCTAAAGTCCTTGGCTAGTGTGACGATATGACAGGCACTGAATTCCGCCGGTGGTCATGCAATGTCCTTTGTCCGAGTCAATAGTGGAGAGGTCGAGGTCGGGCGGCCCGTTCCCTGGTCCCTGTACGATGATCGTCGCCAGCTCTTGCTGGCCCGGGGGGTGATTGTCGAGACTGAGTCCCAGAAGCAGGCGCTGATGGAGCGTGGCCTGTTTCGCAAGCTTCAGGTGAGCGAGACGCGTCTCAATTCGGAGGCGGGTGAGCGTCCGTCCGACGACATGTGCAGTTTCGACGAGATCAAGCTGGATATCGGCGACACCCTGCAGTTGCAGACCCAGAGTGACAGCGGCCAATCTCGCTACTATGTCAAGCTGATCGGTTATCTCAAGGGCAAGAGCATCCTCGTCACCACCCCGACTCAGGACGGGAAGGTTCTCCTCATGCGTGAGGGGCAGAGCTTCGTTGTACGAATGTTCTCCGGAAAGAGCGTCTTTGCTTTCGGGGCGACGATATTCAAGGTGGCAAATGTCCCCTTCCCGCATCTGCATCTGACCTATCCCAACAGTGTCCGGGGCCTGGTGGTAAGGCGCGGCGCCCGCGCGAGGGTCAACCTGATTGCTGCGGTCGTCGGCGGAGACGGGCGTTCACACGCCGCGTCTATCGTCGATCTGAGCACGGGTGGGGCGATGCTGACCGGGAAGTCACCGATGGGTGTCAAGGATGATCGGCTGACGATCAAGTTCCGGGTGGTCGTCAGTGAAGTGGAGCAACTCCTGACGATTCCTGCCGTGTTGCGTTCCGTTCATGCCTCGGCGGCGACCGAGGGTGTGGCACCCCAGATTCAGCACGGCGTGCAGTTCGAGGATCTGCCCCACGCCGAGCAGGTCGTCTTGTCAGCCTTCGTGTATCGAATCCTGTTCGAGGAGTCGGCCGACGGCTGATTTCGGCACCGCGCCGTTCAGGTGCGGAAGGGGAAGTCCGGTTCGGGCGTGCGCCCGGTGATGATGTCGGCGAGCGCCCGCCCCGAGCCGCAGGCCAGGGTCCACCCAAGGGTGCCGTGGCCGGTATTGAGATAGAGATTGTCGATCCGCGTCCGCCCGATCAGGGGCACGTTGCTGGGCGTGGCCGGCCGGAGCCCGCACCAGTGCTGGGCCTGTTCGATATCCGCAGCGCCGGGCAGATGCTCTTCCAGCCAGTTGACGATGCTTGCGCTGCGTGCCGGATTCGGGCTGAGGTCGAAGCCGTTCAACTCGGCCGTGCCGGCTACCCGAAGGACGTTACCAAGCCGTGAACACACGATGCGCCGCGACTCGTCGGTCAGGCTGTGTCTCGGTGCGCGCTCGGGGTCGATGATGGGTGCCGTGATCGAATATCCCTTCACCGGATAGATGGGCAGCCGTTCCCCGAAGCGTGCCACCAGGGCCGGGCTGTAGCTGCCTGCCGCGATCACCACGGCGTCGGCCTGCAGGACGCCAGCCCTGAAGTCCGAGTCAAGCAGGCGGATTCCGCGGATCCGCCCCCGCACCATGTCGAAATCGTAGAGACGGGCATCGTAGATGAAGCGGACGCCTGCCGCCTGAGCCCGTGCGGCAAGTTCGCGGCAGAACAGGTGGGCGTCGCCGCTTTCGTCATCCATGCCGTGCAGAACGCCGGCGAGGCGCGGGCGTAGTGCGGCCAGGGCCGGTTCGAGGGCGGTCGCCTCGTCCGGCGTGAGCGTTCGGGTGCGAATGCCCATTGCCTCCAGTTCCTTTTGACGTGCAGGGACATGCTTGAAGTCCTGTCGGCTCTGGAACAGATGGAGGATGCCCGCTTCGCTGGATGCGAATTGAATGCCGGTCGCCGTCTTCAGCGCCTGCAACTCCCGTCGGCTGTAGGTGGCAAGATTGGCGATGGCCAAGGTGTTGCGCAGGGTTCGTCCGGGCAGGCATTCGCGCAGGAAGCTGGCGGCCCAGCGCCATTGTTTCGCGTCTGCCCGCAGGCGAAAGAGAAGGGGGGCGTCCTTGCGGCCAAGCCAGCGCAGGATGGTGGCCGGTGCCGACGGATTGGCCCAGGGCTCGGGGTGGCTGATGGAAACCTGACCGCCGTTGGCGAAGCTCGTTTCGAGTCCGGGGCCGGGTTGCCGTTCCACGACCGTGACCTTGCAACCCGCCTGGGCGAGATACCAGGCGCTTGTGACGCCCGCGAGGCCGGCGCCGATGACCAGAACTTCCATGATGCCTTGTGATGAGTGTGACGGAGAAGGTCGGATATTCGCCTTTGCGCAATCCAGCCCGCAATCATAAACGACGAAAGGCCACGATCCGGGCGATAATCGGGACTTTCACAGGTTATTCCGGAGAGTCGAGCCATGCGTCGTGTCACGCTTACCCAATTTCTGATCGAACAGCAGCGCAAGGGGTTGATGAGCGCCGATCTGAGGTTGCTGATGGAGGTTGTTGCCCGGGCCGTCAAGGCGATTGCCGTCAATGTCTCGAAGGGGGCCCTGGCCGGTGTGCTGGGGGAGGCGGGCAGCGACAACGTGCAGGGGGAGGCGCAGAAGAAGCTCGATGTGATCGCCAACGACATTCTGATCCAGGCCAACGAGTGGGGGGGCCATCTGGCGGCCATGGCTTCGGAGGAGGTCGAGGAGATCCGCCCGATCCCCGGTGAGTATCCGAAGGGGGCCTACCTGTTGCTGTTTGATCCCCTGGACGGTTCCTCCAACATCGATGTGAACATTTCGGTGGGCACCATTTTCTCGGTACTGCGATGCCCGGAGGGTACCAATGCCGCCACCGAAGCGGATTTCATGCAGCCGGGGAGTGCCCAGGTGGCGGCGGGCTATTCGGTGTATGGCCCGTCCACCCAGCTGGTGCTGACGGTGGGCGAAGGTGTCCACGGCTTTACCCTGGACCGGGAGATGGGCAGTTTCATCTACACCCACCCGAACATGACAATTCCCGAGGACACCAAGGAGTACGCCATCAATGGGTCGAACGAGCGTTTTTGGGAGCCGCCCGTCCAGCGCTATGTGAACGAGTTGAAAGCGGGCAAGGATGGCCCGCGGGGGCGTGATTTCAACACCCGCTGGGTGGCGTCCATGGTGGCGGATGTGCACCGCATCCTGACTCGTGGGGGTATTTTCATGTATCCCATGGACGACAAAATGAAGGATAAGGGTGGCAAGCTGCGGCTGATGTACGAGGCCAACCCCATGGCCATGATCGTCGAGGCCGCAGGGGGCGCGGCCTCCACCGGTCGAGAGCGCATCCTCGATGTCAAACCCATCAAGCTGCATCAGCGGGTGCCGGTCATTCTCGGTTCGAAGAATGAGGTCGAGCGGGTCGTCGCGTATCACCAGGAGGCCTGACGGCGCGTTTCCGGCGACCCCTCCCGGCTTTGCACGACGGGGTTGAATCGTTTTGCTCCGGAGCAGTCGAACCTGACATGGGCCCGTGCCGATCTCTGTCAGGTGATGTCATGACCGTTGCTTCCGATTCCAACCCCTCTTCCGAGGCTGCATTGGCGGCTTTGCGTCAGGCCATGGAGGGGATGACGCGCAGCCCTGAGGCCGAATGTGTCAGGGCGTTGCTGGACGATGCGCAGGCCTTTGCAGGCGAGGCGGGGCGCATCTCCGATCTGGCCGGGCGCTTGGCGGCAGGCATGCGCCGGGCGCGGCATCGGGCGGGCGGTGTTGACGCGTTGATGTGCGAGTTCTCCCTCGACAGCAATGAGGGCGTGGCGCTGATGTGTCTGGCTGAAGCGCTCCTGCGCGTGCCGGACAACGATGCCCGGCTCCGTCTCATCCGCGACAAGTTGCGCGCCCGCGACTGGTCGGCCCATGTGGGTCACAGTCCATCCCTTTTTGTGAATGCGGCGGCCTGGAGTCTTGCGCTGACCGGGCGACTCCTTGCACCGGACGAGGTGCCCCATGTCTCGGGCGCGCTCGCCCGCATGGCCAGCCGCGGGGGCGAGGTTCTGGTGCGGGAGGCCATGGATCTCGCCATGCGCCTGGTCGGCCAGCAATTCGTGCTCGGCGAGACCATCGAAGCGGCGCTTGAGCGCGCCACCACCGGGGCCGCTTCCGCATACCGGTATTCCTTCGACATGCTCGGAGAGGCGGCGGTGACGTCCGACGAGGCGGCACACTACGCGGCAGCCTACGCCCATGCCATCCAGGCCATCGGCAGCCAGGATCGCTGGCGCGGTGTCCATAAGGGCAACGGCATTTCCATCAAGCTATCGGCGCTGCACCCCCGCTATGGCTGGTCGCAGCGGAGCAGGGTGATGCATGAGCTGGTACCGCGGGTGCGCCAGTTGTGCCTGTTGGCCAAGCGTCACGACATTGGCTTGACCATCGATGCGGAGGAGAGTGAGCGGCTCGATCTGTCCCTTGATGTGCTTGCCGCGCTTGTGGCGGATCCGGCGCTGGCAGACTGGTCGGGTCTCGGGTTCGTTGTGCAGGCTTACCAGAAGCGGGCGCCAGCGCTCATTGACTGGCTTGTCGGGGTGGCGTTGCGGCATCGCCGACGCCTTATGGTTCGACTGGTCAAGGGGGCCTACTGGGATACCGAAATCAAGCGCGCCCAGCAGGATGGTCTGATCGACTACCCGGTCTATACCCGCAAGGTGCACACCGACGTGGCCTACCTGGCCTGTGCCCGTCGTTTGCTGGCGGCGCCCGGGGCCGTCTTCCCCCTGTTTGCCACCCACAATGCCCATACGGTTGCGTCCATTCTGGAGGCGGCAGGTCCGTTCCGCCCGGGGGACTACGAGTTTCAATGCCTGCATGGCATGGGGGAGGGACTGTACCGACAGTTGGTGGCTGCCGAGGATCCAGGGCTGCGGCGACCCGTAAGGGTGTATGCCCCGGTCGGCAGTCATCGCACCCTGTTGGCTTACCTGGTGCGTCGCTTGCTGGAGAACGGTGCCAACACCAGTTTCGTCAACCGGATCGGCGACGATGGGGTGCCCCTCGCCGATCTTGTGGCCGATCCACTTGAACGGGTGCGCGCAAGTGCCGGTGAACCCCATCCGGGGATTCCATTGCCGGAGAATCTGTATTCCCCACGGCGCAACAGCCGAGGTTTTGATCTGGCTGCGGCAGCCGTTCGGCGGGCCTTTCAGGCTGCATTAGCACGGAGTCGCGAAGCGTATCCGGAGGTCGGGCCGCGGGTGGCCGGCATTGATCCCGCCGGGATGCCTGCGTGCGTGGAGATCCGCAGTCCGGCCTGTCAGGCGGATCGTGTTGGTGGGGTACGCTTCGCCGTGCCCGCGGAGATCCAGGCGGCGCTGGAGGCCGCAGGGCTGGCCGCGGCCGACTGGGGGGCCAGCAAGGTGGATCACCGCGCCCTGTGCCTTGAGCGGGCAGCCCAGGCCTTCGAGGCCCGTACCCATGCCCTGGTTGCCCTGGTGGTGCGGGAAGCGGGCAAGACCGTTCCCGCCGCCCTCGGTGAAGTCCGCGAGGCGGTGGATTACTGTCGTTACTATGCCAGTCGGCTGCGTGCAGGTGACCTGGATGGCAGTACGCCGCTGGGTGTGACGGTGGCCATCAGTCCATGGAATTTTCCGCTGGCCATCTTTGTCGGGCAGATTGCCGCGTCCCTGGCCGCCGGCAATACGGTGATTGCCAAGCCGGCAGAGCAGACGCCGCTGGTTGCCGATCTTGCCGTGGCTCTTTTCCATGAAGCCGGGGTGCCACGCCCGGTCCTGCAGTGCCTGCCCGGGCAGGGTGGGGTGGGCGCCGCGCTGGTGGCGGATGAGCGTGTTCGGGGTGTCCTGTTCACCGGGTCCACCAAGGTTGCGGCGGCCATCCATCGGCAGCTGGCAAGCCGGGGGAGTGTGCCGCTGGTGGCGGAGACAGGTGGAATCAACGCCATGATCGTTGATTCCACGGCACTGCCCGAGCAGGTGGTGGGGGATGTGCTGGCGTCCGCCTTCGATTCTGCTGGCCAGCGCTGTTCGGCCCTGCGCCTGCTGTGCCTCCAGGAGGAAATCGCCGACCGGGTGCTGAGCTTGCTGGATGGTGCGATGGCCGAGTTGCGTATCGGCCTGCCCGATGATTTTTCCACGGATGTGGGGCCGGTGATTGACCTTGCGGCGCGGCTTCGCATCGATGCGTATGTGGATGTGATGCGCGCCAATCGCCATCGGATCCTGAGTCGCAGCCTTCCCGACGAATGCGCGCAGGGGTGGTTTGTGGCACCCACTCTCATCGAGATTCCATCGCCGGATGACTTGCGCCAGGAGGTCTTTGGCCCGGTCCTGCATGTCGTTCGTTACGAGAGCGCGTCCCTGGATGCAGTGCTCGATGCCATCGGCGCTCAAGGCTACGGCTTGACCCTGGGCATCCAGTCGAGGATCGATGATTTCGTCCAGCATGTCATCGGACGCATGAAGGTGGGCAACATCTATGTCAATCGAAGCATGATTGGTGCGGTGGTGGGGGTGCAGCCTTTTGGTGGGGAGGGGCTTTCCGGAACGGGGCCCAAGGCCGGCGGGCCGCTGCTCCTGAGGCGGCTGGTCCGTGGCGCACCACCGCCACTGGTCGATCTGCCTCGCCCGGTTCGCCCGCTGCTGGCGACGCTCGCGTCGTGGGTTGCCGATGATGGCGCTCCCCTGGATGCGACGCTCCGGGCCCGCTTGCTAGGTTCGATCGAGACCTACGAGCAGGCGTCCTTGGCCGGGGTGTCGCTGCCATTGCCGGGCCCCACGGGGGAGGTCAACACGTTGACTTTCCATGCCCGCGGGACCGTGCTGGGTGTGGCGGACTCACCGGGGGGCTGGCTGCTCCAGCTCGCCGCGGCGTTGGCCACCGGCAACCGCCTGTTGCTGCAGGAAGGGGATGATGTCGAGGCCTGGTTGCGCACCCTGCCGCAGGCCCTGCGGGCGGTGGTGGACGCGCACCCCCAAGCCCTGGCGCAGCCATGTGCCGCCGTTCTTCTGGATGTGCCGGTCGCTCAGCCCTGGCGGGATGCGCTGGCCCGGCGGGAAGGGCCCATCCTGCTGTGCCTGGAGCCAGAGCCCGACTATTGCCTTGAGCGCCTGATCGTCGAGCGCTGTGTCAGCGTGAACGTGACGGCAACGGGCGGAAATGCCAGCTTGTTGCAACTTGGGGAGGCTTGAACGGCACATTGATCGCCACAATCTCCTTCGCCAGTGGCTTGCAGCCGCGGCGTCGCGTGGCGTGAGGGCCTTGAAGAAGGCGGGTCCCGATGGCCGCTGTCCGGCTGTTAGAATCAAACGGTGTCGCGCCTTTTCATTTTCCTCCGTCTGCTGTGTGTATGCCTTGCCATGACCGGAGGTGCGTCGGCCCGCGCGGCAAACGCTGCTGTCGAGCTCCAGGTGCCTGACGCTTTGCGTCCCCTGCTCGAGAAACATCTTGATTTTCTTGAGCTTGCGCCGGATCAGTTGCTCGATGCCGGCGGCCGTGTTGCCCTGATGCGGCGCGCACGCAAGGAAATCCGGGAAATGCTCGCCACCGAGGGCTATTTTTCACCGACGATCGAGCGGAAGGATCTTGAGGATGGGCGTCTTCTCGTTGTTGTGACACCGGGGGGGCGCACGCATATCTCTTCCGTCGATCTGCGCTTTACCGGCGATCTGACCGGGGGTGAGGGGGATCGGCCGGCGCGCCTTGCCGCGCTGCGTAACGCGTGGGGGCTCCAGGCGGGCCAGCCTTTCCGGCAGGCGGATTGGGATGCTGCCAAACAGCGGCTGCTCGATGCCCTCTCCACCCGCGAATACGCTGCCGCCAGCATTGTGGATAGCCAGGCGGTGATCAACCCAGATACGGCCAGTGCTGAACTCAAGGTCGAAGTGGACAGTGGCCCTGTGTTTCGCTTCGGCCCCATGGAGGTCAGCGGACTTGCCGACTACGATGCAAGCCTCGTGGAACGCTATCGCCCGCCCGAGCGTGGCGAACCCTACAGCCAGGAGCGTCTCCTGCGTTTCCAGACGGCCCTGCAGAACACCAGCTATTTTGCTTCGGTGGTCGTCGATATTGATCGCAGCACACCTACGCCCGAGGCGGTTCCGGTGCGCGTTATGGTCATCGAGGCCAAGCCCCGGCGCATCGGGTTTGGTAGCGGCATCAGCAGTAACACCGGCTATCGGGTCGAAACCAGTTATCGGGACGCGCACTTCATGGGTCAGCCCTGGACCCTGGTGAGCGGTGTGCGGGTCGAGCAGCGCCGTCAGCTGGGCTATGCGGACGTGTTCTTGCCGCCGTCCCTGTCCGGGCACCTCGATAGTTTCGGCGTGCTTGCGGAGCACACCAACATCTCCGGTTTGCAGACCCAGCGCCAGTCGATTGGCGTGGTCCGGACGATTCCGCGGGGCAGTATGGAAAACCGCCTGGCACTCAATTTCCAGCATGAAATCCTGACCCCCGAGGGAAGCCTCCGGTCAAGCCGTTCTGCGCTCACAGCCAACTGGTCATGGACCTATCGGGCGGTGGACAACATTGTCGATCCCCGGCACGGGCAGGTGGTGAATTTCCAGCTTGGCGGTGCATCCCGGGCTTTCCTGTCGGACCGCAATTTTGTGCGCCTGTATGGGCGCTACCAGCACTTCTTCCCGGTTGGAGAGCGGGATGTCCTGATTCTCCGGGCGGAGGGCGGGATGACGTTGGCGGCGTCTCGGGACGGTGTTCCCCAGGACTTCCTGTTTCGTACCGGTGGCGCCCAGACCGTGCGCGGCTACGCTTACCAGAGCCTTGGCGTGACCGAAGGAAGCGCGACGGTGGGCGGACGCTATCTGGCCGTGACCAGTGCGGAATACGTCCATTGGTACGAGGGCAACTGGGGCGTTGCCGCGTTTGTCGACGCCGGCAACGCGAACGACGAGCGCGAGCTGTTCAAGATGAACCTCGGTTACGGGGTCGGTCCCCGCTGGCGCAGTCCGGCAGGGCCGATAGCCGTCGATCTTGCCTATGGTCAGAGTGATCACCGGGTCCGGCTTCAGTTCGCCGTCGCCATCGCCTTCTGAATCAGGGGCGGGGGAACAGATACAGGCGAAACCCGGATGTAACGAGGCCTGAACCCAAGGTCCACTTTTCAACTGGAGCCCTCATGCCTAACCGACTTCAGCACCAAACCTCACCCTATTTGCTGCAGCACGCCGACAACCCCGTGGACTGGTGGCCGTGGGGCCAGGAAGCGCTTGATGAGGCACGCAGGCAGGACAAGCCGATCCTCTTGTCCATCGGCTATTCCGCCTGTCACTGGTGCCATGTGATGGCCCACGAGTCCTTCGAGGACGAGGCGATTGCCGCGCGGATGAATCAGCTCTTCATCAACATCAAGGTGGACCGGGAGGAGCGACCGGATCTTGACCAGATCTACCAGTCGGCCCATCAGATGCTGGCCCGGCGCAACGGGGGCTGGCCGCTGACCATCTTCCTGACGCCGGATGGGGTGCCGTTTTTCAGCGGAACCTATTTCCCACGAGAGTCCCGCCACCGTCTGCCCGGTTTTCCGGAGGTGCTGACGCGTATCGATGAGGCGTTTCGAACCCAGCGCGCAGCCATTGTCGAGCAGAGCCATGGGGTGGTGGCGGCGCTTGCGCGCCATGACGGGGGCGTGCGCGCCCACTCCGCGGATTTCTCTCCGGCGCCGCTGGACGCTTTGCGCGATACGCTTTTCTCCACATTTGACCGGGAAAACGGCGGTTTTGGTGGTGCGCCAAAGTTTCCTCACCCGGTGGACCTGGAGTTCCTGCTTCGTCACCACGCGGCGAGGGGAGACGATGCGGCCCGCGATATGGTGCTCACGACCCTGCGCCATATGGCCGAAGGGGGCATCTTTGACCACCTGGGGGGTGGCTTTGCCCGCTACAGCGTTGATGATCGCTGGAACATTCCGCATTTTGAAAAGATGCTCTATGACAACGGTCCGCTTCTGGCCTTGTATGCCGATGCCTGGCAGATGACCGGGGAACCCCTGTTTGCGAGGGTGGCTGAGCAGACCGCCGAATGGGTGTTGCGGGAGATGTCCCTGGAGGGTGGCGGCTTCGCATCCTCGCTTGATGCCGACTCTGAGGGGGAGGAGGGCCGTTACTACATCTGGGACAGAGCCGAAGTCAGGGCCCTGCTGGACGAAGCCCGATTCTCCATCGTGGCCCGCCACTACGGCCTGGCGCGCCGCCCCAACTTCGAGGGCGAGCACTGGCATCTCCATGTGGCCGAGCCCCTCGAGCGGATTGCCGAAGATCTTGGCATCGGCGAGGCGGAGGCTCGGGCACTGCTGGATGAGGCCCGGAAGACGCTCTTTGATCGCCGGGCCTTGCGCGTCCG
>Ga0209097_10000422_pt1 | contig 43227 bp, 42 predicted proteins | sample AD_UKC052_MetaG_FD_184419 | JGI IMG/M metagenome (GOLD analysis project Ga0209097, IMG submission 184419) | Active sludge microbial communities of municipal wastewater-treating anaerobic digesters from USA - AD_UKC052_MetaG (SPAdes) (version 2) | ecosystem: Engineered > Bioreactor > Anaerobic >... | reverse complement strand
CCATAGTCTCATTTCCAATGATTTTTGGATTTTTTATAGCATCCAAAGCCAAATTTATCGTTGCAATTGGTGTTTTGAATTCATGAGTCATATTATTAATAAAATCTGATTTTATCTCTGATATATGACGCTGACGAATTAACTGATTCAATGCACTTGTGTAAGCAATGATAATTATGAGCGTAAAAATGATGGATAACAATGTTATACCAACCAAATCCGAAAGCAAAAATTTCTTTTTATTAGGAAATGAAACTAATAATTGATATTTATTATTTCCTTCATTATCCGAAAATATTGGAATTGAATAGGTATTATTTGCATCATAGACAAACCCATCCGATTTTACTTTAGTGGCTAAACCACTGCTAAAAACTCCAAATTCAAATTTTGTATTAACACCATATTTTACTAATTCTTTCTTCAATAACTTTTCTAAATCTTGTTTTGAAACTCTTTCTTGTAAAGGCATTGTGGAAGCAATATCCTTAAAGAAAATTTCAAATTGCGCTTTATCTAAAACATCTAAACTTCCAGATTTTTCAATTTTGACATCAGGTGTCATATCTTGCTGAACACTCGAATTATCAATTTTATTGGTATTATAAACTTCGGTAACTCGTTTAGAATTAAAGCTTTTAAATTTTACACTATCTAATTTTTTTCCAAAAATGGAAGAAGTTATATCAAAATTTTCTTCTTTTAAAACACTTGAATAAACTGTTGTTGTGTTATTCTCGTGATTCTTTTGAATATAATAAAATTCTAATAAATCTACCTTTTGAGGTATTTTTCCTGTGCTATCCTTATACCTATTGTACTTATCAAAAAAACTATAAGCTTCTTGTTCTTGCAGTTTATCGGCCACGGTTCCAATTACCGATTTGACATGAAATTTAAATTGCTCGTCATTATTTTTCAACGAGGTGTTAAACCAATATACTTGAACTAAAATTATCCCGATTAAGGATAAACTCATCAACAAAACCAGTATTTTAAAAAACAATTTATTCATCGATACAAAATTAGTATTTTAACAGTATAATTAATAATAATTTAACCAAAGATTAACAGCGTTCCCTATGATTATTAAATCTTCAAAATTTTAAGAATTTTATCAATTTCTGTTTTTGTAGTTTTAGGATTAACATTTTCGACGACAAAATCACTTTTGGCAATGCGTTGATCATCATTCCACTGCGCATTTATTCGCTTTAAAACTTGTTCTCGTGTAGTTTTGTCACGTTGTATTACACGCTGAATCCTTGATTCTATTGGCGCTGTAACTGTTATTATCAAATCACAATTTTTATAACTTCCACTCTCAAATAAAATGGCAGCTTCATAAATAACATACGGAGCGTTCTTGTGGTTCAAAACCCAATTTTGGAAATGCATTTTTACCGCAGGGTGAATAATAGCGTTGAGTAGTTTTAATTTTTCAGGATCATTAAATACAATTTGAGATAATTTTTGTCGATTTAAATAAGCATCATCGAATATAGAATCACCAAAAGTTTTTTTAATTTCAGCTATAATCTCTTCCGATTGCATGATTTTTCTAGCTTCATCATCAGCAATATAAACGGGAATATTCGCCTTCCTAAAATGATTGGCAATAGTTGTTTTTCCGCTTCCGATGCCTCCTGTTAATCCAATTATTTTTGTCATTTTATTTTTTAAAAAATAGCTCTGGGAAAGCTTCTTGCGGTTTTTGATTTAGAATAATGACTTTAATAAACGATTCGATAAATCCTGTTCCATATCCATAAAATTGCTTCCAAACTGCTTTGATGGATAATAACCCAACTTTGAAACTTTTATTGTTATAGGTTGATACCAAAAAAATCATCAAAAAATACCCAAAATACAATTGGAGAAATACGTCATACGTGAAAATCAACAAAATCACTGCAAAAAGCAGACCAATTATAAAAACCGATGGGAAGAAAAAAGTGAGCTTGTTGTATTGTGGATACCAACTATTGAGGATGGGTCTGGCTTTGCCAAATTTATTAACTTGAATAGTAAATTTTTCCCAGTCGATTCTTCTTTTGTGATAAACGTATGCTTTGGGAAAAAGTTTGGTTTCAAAACCTAAATTCCACAATCGGATGGATAAATCAGGATCTTCTCCTGGATGAATATTTCCAAAACCATTCGATGCTTCGAAAGCTTTTCGGGACAATCCCATATTGAAACTTCGGGGTTGAAACTTATCAATTTTCTCCGAACCACCACGAATTCCGCCAGTAGTAAGAAAAGAAGTCATCGCAAAATTAATAGCTTTTTGAATATCCGAAAAACTATCTAAAGCCGCATCTGGTCCACCAAAACAATCAACATAATTTTCTTTTAGTGCCTTAGCAACTTCAGTCAAATAGCTTTTTGGAATAATACAATCCGAATCGAAAATAATAAAATAATCGCCTGTTGCTTTTTTCATTCCGTAATTTCTAGAATCGCCAGGTCCTGAATTTTCCTTGAAAGAATAGGATAAGTGCAGTTTTCCGGCATATTTGCGCACCACATCATCACATCGCAAAGTTGAACCGTCTTCTACTATTACCACTTCGAAATTATCAGTATAATCCTGTTGCGATAAACTCTCTAAAAGCTCATCCACTTCATCCGGACGATTGTAAACGGGTATGATTAAAGAAAACAACATAAACAAAAATTAAGGTGCAACGATTGGATAAAAAATTTTTAACAAAGATAAACTTTTATCCATAAAAAAACCACCACGCAGTGCGTGATGGTTGTACTATTTTTGAAACAATATTTATTATACTATACTAGGAATTCCTACCATTTCATTAGCATCTGCTTTATAATCGACACCAGCGAAATCGAACCCAAAAAGGTTTAAGAAATCTTTTCTATATCCTTCTAAATCTCCTATTTCTGCTAAGTTTTCGGTTGCAGCTTTTTTCCATAAAGTAGCCACTTTTTCTTGAACATCGTCACGCATTTCCCAATCGTCCACTCTAATTCTACCTTTTTCATCGGTAGGAATTGGTTTTCCAGTGTACAATCTATCTTGGTATAAACGTTGGATTTGTTCGATACAACCTTCATGAATTCCTTCTTCTTTCATTATTTTATACAACAAAGAAATGTACAACGGAATCACAGGAATCGCTGAACTAGCTTGAGTTACCAGAGCTTTATTCACCGATACAAATGCTTGTCCATCGATAGATTTCAAACTATCCGAAATAGTGAAAGCAGAAGCTTCAAGATGATCTTTGGCACGACCAATTGTTCCTTTTCTATAAACCGCTTCGGTCAATGATGGTCCGATATAAGAATAAGCAACCGTTTTAACTCCCGGAGCCAAAAGATTTTCAGCCTTCAGCGCCTCAATCCACATTGCCCAATCCTCGCCGCCCATTACGGCAACTGTGTTGGCAATATCATCGTCTTGGCAAGGTGCAATACTAATATCTGTAACTACTCCTGTATGAAAATCGACAGTTTTATTCGTGTAAGTTGCTCCAATTGGTTTCAAAACCGAACGATGCAAAACTCCTGTAACAGGATGCAAACGAACAGGCGAAGCCAAACTATAAATAACCAAATCCACCTGACCCAAATCCGCTTTTATCAAGTCTAAAGTTTGTCTTTTAATTTCGTTAGAAAAAGCATCTCCATTGACACTTTTGGCATACAATCCTGCCTTATTAGCTTCAGTTTCAAAAGCTGCCGAATTGTACCAACCTGGCGAACCCGGTTTTCCTTCTAATGGAGGTTTTTCAAAAAATACACCAATTGTTGCAGCGTCAGAACCAAAGGCTGCTGTAATTCTTGAAGCCAAACCAAATCCTGTTGAAGCTCCAATTACTAAAACCTTTTTGGGACCGTTTATAGCTCCTTTCGATTTGATGTAATCTATTTGGTTTTTTACGCTTTGCGCACATCCAACTGGGTGCGAGGTTACGCAAATAAATCCTCTCATTCTTGGTTCTATAATCATATATGTAAAAATTATTCTGTTATTCGGTATTTTTAAGTTGACAAATATAAGTCATTTCTTCAATTCAACAAGGCTTTTGCGTGGTTTAATGCGGAATCCGAAACTGTAGTTCCTGATAACATTTGCGCAATTTCGACAACACGCTCATCATTGGACAATAATCGCAATTCAGACTGAGTATCCTCACCAACGGTAGCTTTTGAAACCTTGAAATGTGCCGTTCCTTTAGCCGCAATTTGAGGCAAATGGGTAATGGCAAAAATTTGCATTGTCTGGCTCATTTCTTTCATGATTTCTCCCATTCTATTGGCAATTTCTCCAGAAACTCCGGTGTCAATTTCATCAAAAATCAAAGTAGGTAATTTTGAATATTGTGCCAAAATTGCTTTGACAGCCAGCATAATTCTCGACATTTCACCTCCTGAAGCTACTTTTTTCAACAGTCCAAAATCGGTTCCTTTATTGGCAGAAAACAAAAACTGAAGTTCATCTTTTCCGTTTTCAAAATAGATTGAAGAAGCATTTAAATCCATTTTAAAACGAACATTAGGCATTCCTAAAGTTTCTAAAATTGAAATTAGTTTTTGAGATAATACAGGAACTGCTTCCACCCTTTTATCATGAATAGCAGAGGACAAGGTATCTAAAGCTTCTGTTTTTTGTTGAATAGAATCCTTAAAAGAAGCAATTTCTTGCTCTAAATTTCCTAATTCTAATACTGAATTCTCCAATTTGGTTTGAACCTCTAGCAACTCATCTACGGATGTAACTTGGTGTTTCTTTTGCAAATTGAAAATCAATTGCAACTTCTGACTTATTAATTCTAGTTGTTCTGGATCGTTAATGAGTTTTTCTGAACATCGATTTAATTCTACCGAAATATCATCAAATTCAATTGTAAGACTTGTAATTCTTTCTAATAGTGAAAAATATTCAGGTGAAAAAGAAGCAATTTTTTGCAAAGAAACCTTGATTTCCTTCAAATTATGCATCACTCCTATTTGTTCTTCGTTGGCAATAGCCAAAGATTTATCGATAGATTCTTTAATAATTTCGACATTATTCAACTTTTCAAAATCAACTTCAAGCGTTTCTTGTTCGCCTGATTTCAAATTGGATTCTACTAATTCGTTTAATAAGAAAGTGTTGTATTCTTGCTCTTTGTATGATTCCGCTTGTTTTTTAAGCAACGAATTCAATTTCGTTTTATCGGATTTATAACTTTTTAAAACCGTTTGATATTCTAAAATACTGTCTAGATTATTGGCAATAGCATCGATAATTTCGAACTGAACTTTTTCTTCTGAAAGCTCTTGGGTTTGATGTTGCGAGTGAATGTCTATCAAAAACAAACTCAAGTCCTGTAACTCTTGAAGATTTACTGGGCTGTCATTGATAAAAGCCCTAGATTTTCCCGAAGGTAGAATTTCACGACGAATGATAGTTTGGTTTTCGTAATCTAAATCATTGGCTTCAAAAAAGGGAAGCAAATTGTATTTTGAGATTTCAAAATGAGCCTCGATGACGCATTTTTCTTCTTTGTTTTTAAGCGATGTTAAATCGGCTCTCTTTCCTAGAACCAATCCTAAAGCACCTAAAATTATGGATTTTCCCGCTCCGGTTTCTCCTGTAATTATCGAAAAACCCTTAGAAAAATCGATAGACAATTTTTCGATTAGAGCATAGTTTTTTATCGACAGAGAGGTTATCATTTATATAATTTTTGAAAAAGAATGGTAAAAATTAAAAATAAGGAGGCAAATACTATTTAATATTCACCCATTTACTGGAGTTCAACGGTGAAGTTTTATTTAAACTTTCGACTAAATCAACAATTGGGATATTGGGTCCACCTGAAAAAATAGAAACAATTTCATCGGATTTAGCATCAAAAAAGACACGAGTCAAGAAAGCATTTGGCTTCACCGAATTAAGTTTTCCAATATTTAGCAATGATAATTTAATTTTTTCTTTAGCTGCTTTTAAATCCTGAGTCATTATATCTAAACCCGAATGGTATAAAAACAAAGATTGACGAAGATCATTATATACTGGTGATAATAAATCATTAACCAAAAAATACCTGCTGTTGTTTCCATCTGATAGACTCCAGCCCTTGTAACCACTTTGTTGCGCAACATTTGCAATGTTCTGAGCAGTTTCTAAAAAAGGATTTCCACCCATAGGGATGAAAGTATCTGTGTCCAACCCTATAATTATATGACTGTAAAACGAAATTACTGAAACTAAATTCGACTCAAATTCAGCAGGATTAAATATTAGTGGTTGGAACTCGGTATAATTAAAACTAAAATCTTTATCATTATAATTAAAAACCGGAGTTGCATAAGAGGAATTATAAACAAGTCGAGAGGATTGAACTTGGATTGTAGCAGTATATTTATCAGATTCATAAGAGGAAAGTGTAATATACATCGAACAATTTATCTTTTCGTTTTGTTTAAATATTTGTCCAGTCCACTGTGTTTGATTGACAAATTCGCTCAAAGAGGTTTGCAAGGTTTTAAACACTTGCTGATTGGCGTTTGGCAATTTTTCGGTATTTACGGTAACGGTACAGTTTAACTCCTGAGATTGAGCAAAACCAGATAAAAGTAAAAAGATAAAAACAATTATTCTATTCATAAAAATGGGCGATTACTTTGTTTAAAATATCATCGGCAACGGCTTCTTTCGATTTCAAATCCATTGGTTCTATCTTGAAATTTTTGTCAATAAAAGTAATTTTATTGGTTGGTTTTCCAAAACCTGCTCCTTCATCTTGCAAAGAATTAAGAACTATCAAATCTAGGTTTTTTTTCTGAATTTTTGACTTTGCATTTTCAATTTCATTTTCAGTTTCCAATGCAAAACCAATTAAAAACTGATTGGTCTTAATTTCGCCCAATGAAGCCAAAATATCTTTTGTCTTTTCGAGTTCGATTGATAACTCATTGGCCCCTTTTTTAATCTTATGAAGCGCCATATTCTTTGGTTTATAATCTGCCACTGCAGCTGCTGCGATTGCCACATCTACATCAGCAAAATATTGATGACAAGCATCATACATTTCCTGAGCCGTAACAACAGGAACCACTTTTATCAAATGATTTTCGATTTTTAAATGTGTAGGTCCAGCTACTAAAATTACCGAAGCTCCTAAATTTGCTGCGCTTTGAGCAATATCAAAACCCATTTTCCCTGACGAATGATTTCCTATAAAACGTACAGGATCTATTGCTTCGTATGTGGGACCGGCGGTAATTAGTATTTTTTTTCCTTTGAGTGGTAATTTACTCTCTAAATCGGCTTCTAAAAAGGCAACAATATGTTCGGGTTCGGACATTCTTCCTTCGCCCGATAAACCGCTTGCCAGTTCGCCTGTTTCAGCAGGAATCATCGTATTTCCATACTGTTCAAGTATCTTAAAACTAGCCAATGTAGATGGATGAATATACATATCCAAATCCATTGCCGGAGCAAAATAAACCGGACATTTTGCCGATAAATAAGTGGCAATTAAAAGATTGTCACAAATACCATTTGCCATTTTAGACAAAGTATTTGCCGTTGCGGGAGCAATAATCATCAAATCGGCCCAAAGACCAAATTCGACGTGACTGTTCCATTTTTCGTCCTCTTCATCCTGATTGTAAAAACTGGAATAAACAGGATTTTTTGATAAAGTAGATAACGTAAGTGGCGTTATAAAATCCTTAGAAGCAGGTGTCATTATCACTTGGACATGTGCACCTGCTTTTATAAAAAGTCTGACTAATGTAGCTGTTTTATAAGCTGCAATTCCACCGGAAACTCCCAGTAAAATCTTTTTTCCGCTTAAAACTGACATTATAAATAATTATTTGGTTCCTTCTCTGTGGTAGATTTTTCCTTCTAACCACTCTTGAACTGCTAAAGCGTGTGGTTTAGGCAATTTTTCGTAAAACTTAGAAACTTCAATTTGTTCTTTATTTTCAAAAACTTCTTCTAGACTGTCATTGTAAGTAGCGAACTCTTCCAATTTTTCGGTCAATTCTTTTTTGATTTCAGAATTGATTTGGTTTGCTCTTTTGGCCATAATAGTTATAGCTTCATACACATTTCCTGTAGGCTCTTCTATAACATTTTTATTGTATGTTATTGTATTTACCGGAGCATTTGTCTTTCTTAAATCCATTACTTTGTTTATTATTTAGTGAAATTTTTTAAATCGGTTTCAATACGAGCAAACATTTCGTCGGCTAGTTTTTTGTATTTTGTTTCTGGTTTAAATTTTATTAAACTAGAGTAAGCTGTCTTAGCAATATTTAACCTTTCTTCCATTTTATCAGGCACACTGTTTATTGCTAGTTGGTAAGCTGAATCGTATTTATAGAAAAGAGCATCTTCTTTATATGGTGTTCCTGGATAATCCGAAACAAAATTATCAAGTGCCACCATTGCTGCTTTATACTCCATAATGGTATTGTACTGCTTGGCATTTTCAAAGACTTTTTTCTCTAATTTATCGTTTAATTCTCTTAGAGTTTTATTGGCTTCTGGCAAATAGGTCGAATTTGGATACGAGTCTATAAATCCTTGCAACTTTTCTATAGCCTTAAAAGTATCTACTTGATCTAAACTATAAACTGGCGAAAGTTTCGAAAAACATTTAGCTCCTAAATAAGCTGCTTCTTCGATTTTTTCGCTTTTTGGATAACCCGAAGTAAAACTTTCAAATTGATAGGCTGCTAAATAATATTGTTTTGTTTTATAATAGGACATCGAAAACATATAAAATAATTTTTCAGCTTGAGGTTTCCCTCTGTATGATGGAGCAATTTGCTCTATTAGCCTGATAGCATCCGCATATTTTTCTGCATCATATAATTTAGAGGCCATTTCAAACTTTACAGCTATATCCTCAGATTTTAATGCTTTTTGATATTCTCCACAAGAAGCGAAAAGAACAACAAAAAGTAACAACGATACTATTTTTTTACTCACAATTATTATATTTTTTTTGATTTTGTGACCCGAAACATTTTGGCGAACAGATGAAACAATCTTCGAATTCATTTTTTACTTTAATTTGCAACCTATTAGAAAACTAGAGCTTTTAAAAAAAATACAAAAGTTTAGGGCGCAAATTTAGGTATTAATTTAGCCACTACAAAATATATTTTTTTTTACTAAATAGAAGAGTTTAAGTCAGTTTATTGATTTTTTTGACAAATTGATCGATTCTATTTCTAAGAGATTCATCTACTTTTACTAATGGTAAACGAACATTATTTTCTGCTAAACCTAGTGATTGAAAGACTTGTTTGATTCCGGCAGGGTTTCCTTGTTCGAAAATCATATCAATACAATCCGAAAAAAGGTATTGAATTTTGAATGCATCATCAACTTTTCTATTCAATCCTAAACGAATCATTTCGGAAAATTCTTTTGGAAAACCTTGAGCAATTACTGAAATTACACCAGAACCACCTGCTAAAACCATTGGCAAAGCAATCATATCGTCGCCTGAAAGCACCAAAAAATCTTTAGGCTTATCTTTTATTAATCGCAAAGCTTGAATCATATCACCAGCTGCTTCTTTTATTGCCACAATGTTTTTGAAATCATTTGCTAATCGAATTGCTGTTGATGGCAAGACATTACTTCCTGTTCTGCTAGGAACATTGTATAATATCACAGGAATTGGTGAAGCCTCTGCAACGGCTTTAAAATGTTGGTATATTCCTTCTTGAGTGGGTTTATTATAATATGGTGATATCGAAAGAATAGCATCGAATTGCGATAAATCTCTTGTTTTTAATTCCTCAACAACTTCGGCTGTATTGTTTCCTCCTACTCCAAGAACCATTGGTAATCTTCCTTTATTGGCATCGATAACAGTTTGAATGACAAATTCCTTTTCATCCTTATTCATAGTTGCATTTTCCGCTGTTGTACCCAGGATTACAAGATACTCGACACCACCATCAATAGAAAGATTTACTATTCGTATTAATGCTTCTGTGTCTATTGATAAATCTTTTTTGAATGGTGTTGCAAGGGCAACGCCTGTCCCAATTAATGATTGCATAAATTTGTTTTATATTTTGTTTAATATTTTTAAATATCTGAATAATTCATGAACAAAAACAGTATGATTTTCGGCATTGGTATTAATCATTAAGTGATTTAATTTCTTATCTACTGACGAAAAACCAACTTTAAATTGTGCTCTTGAATGGTTGGTCACTTTTTTTAAAAAAGCTTTTTCAATATCGTAATAACTTATTAATAAATCGAATTTTTCTTTAATAAATTCTCTTACGACTGGTTCAGTAATTTGTGCATTCCAATTTAGATGTTTGATTCCAAAAGTTGGATGAGAATAAGCTTCGTTTTTCTTCCATTTATCTCTGTAAACAATGATTTTCATGTTGCTTTCAGAAATTCCATTCGCAATTATTTCCGCAATCAAAGCTTCTTTTTCTAAAAAATAACTCTCATCAATAAGCAAACCAACAGTTTGAACAGAACTTATCTCCTTGCTAATCTTAGTGTTATGTAAATTATTTTTTAAAAATTTTAATAAAAAATAATTCTTTATATAATTTAAAAACATACTACTTTTACCTGATTACAAAATTAATTAATTAAGTCTCATTTCAGATGGTAAATCTAAAAAAGTATAATGGTGTTTTAAAACTTTTTGTTATATTCTTAACACTTTTTTTTGTTGTTTCCTGCGCAAAACAAAGTTATTATGTTTCAAAAATTGAAGGTAAACGAATCACAATTACTGATAAAGAAACACAAAATCAGCAAATTGAAAATTACGTAAAACCATATAGAGAACATATTAACAAAGACTTGGACAGCGTTTTAGCCTATTGTCCAGTTACATTAGACAAAAGCGATGGGAAATGGCAAACCACAATTGGAAATCTAATGGCCGATGTCACTTTGCAAAGAGGAAATTTAGTTTTTAACACTCGCGAAAAAAAAGACATCGATTTGTGCATTCTCAACAACGGTGGGATTCGCGCTATACTTCCAAAAGGAAATGTTACTACCAGAACTGCTTTTGAAATAATGCCTTTTGAAAATAGTCTTGTTGTTATAGCATTGAAAGGGGAACAAGTTTTAGAATTAGTCGATTATTTTATTGCAACCGAAAAGCCTCACCCTTTATCAGGAATTACCTTCACCATTGGAAAAGATAAGGTTGCCAAAAACATTTTAATTCAAGGAAAACCAATCGAAAAAGACAGTATTTATTATGTAGCAACCAATGATTATTTATCGAATGGTGGCGATAATATGAACTTCTTTAAAAAAGGAATCCAAAAATACGATTTATATTATAAGTTAAGAAATGTCCTCATTGATTACTTCAAAGAAGTAGATACGATTCCGGTAATCAAAGATGTGAGAGTTAGTGTTGAATGATATTTTAGATTGCAGACTTCAAAAAAATAAAAAATGAAAAGAAGAGATTTTATCGAAAAAACAGCTGCTAGTACGGCATTATTAAGTTTAGGATTGTCGCTTAGCAGTTTTAAATCAAATATCAAACACATCACAATACTTCATACGAATGATGTTCACAGCCATATTGACCCATTCCCAAAGGATGATCCTCGAAATCCAAATATGGGCGGCGTGGCAAGAAGAGCGTCGTTGATAGAAACCATTCGACAAGAAAATCCAAATGTTTTGCTACTTGATGCTGGCGATATTTTTCAGGGAACTCCCTACTTTAATTATTATGGTGGCGAATTGGAATTCAAATTGATGAGTATGATGAAATATGATTTATCAACCATAGGAAATCATGATTTTGACAATGGTGTCGATGGTTTGACAGCCCAAATGCCTCACGCAACTTTCGAATTTGTTTCGGCTAACTATGATTTCAAGAACACTTCGATGGATGGTTTTGTAAAACCTTTTAAGATTTTTAATAAAAACGGAATCAAAATTGGTGTTTTTGGCCTTGGAATCGAACTTCAAGGTTTGGTAGATAAAGGAATGTCTAAAGAAACTGTCTACAATAATCCTTTGGAAATCACCCAAGATATGGTTCGAATTCTGAAAAAAGAAAACAAATGCGATTTGGTTATTTGCTTGTCACACTTGGGTTATAAATACAGCAAAGAAGATGCAAATAAAATATCCGATTTAAAACTGGCCGAACAAACTAAAGATATTGATTTAATTATTGGTGGTCACACCCATACTTTTCTTGACAAACCCACTATTGTAAAAAACTTGGATGGAAAAGAAGTATTGGTTAATCAAGTAGGCTGCTACGGCATCAATTTGGGCCGAATTGATTTTTATTTTGATAATGATAAGTCTAAAATTGCCAAAGGGAAATCAATTGTTGTTTAATCTTTCGATTACTATAACAAATTTATAAAACGCATAGTAGGCTGTCACATTCAAAATCATTGCCAATGGTCTAAAGCTAATTGGCGAAAGGTCTGAGAGATAATATTTCTCGATAAAAACAATGAAATATTGGGTAACCGATAACAGTCCAAATATAAAAAACCAAATAGTATTCTTTTTACTATTGTTCATCACATAATCGGATAAAGTTATACCGGCAATTATGGAGATCAAAATATTTTGGATAATTAAAATGCCATAACTTCTTTGCGTTAACTCCGTTGTTATAGACAATAAATAAAAGAAAAAAAACAAAAAAGGAATCATTGCTAAGAACAAAGGAATAAAATCCTTTACTTTTATCAGTTTTAAAATATAATAAATCATCAGTAATCGATGTATAAAAAAAACAATCAATCCCAGAAATAACATTATCTCAGTGTCATAAATAAAAAAAACATTTGTAATCAAAGAAAACAATATTGCTAAGAAAAAAAGTGAATCTCTTTGTTTAGAAATATTCCAATAAAGCACCATCAACACTATTGAAATTGATGGTTTGAAAATAAAGAGAAAAGGTTTATACAAAAATAATTCAGCTATCACCTCTACAGTGGCTATAGCAAAATACAATACTGTAATTAATTTTTCGAGTTCCCTATCTTTATTAAACATTCTCATATTTATTTTTTTGAAGGTATTTATCATTTTCTATAAAATAAGTCACCATAAAAAAGTATGAGAAAACTTGAACGAATATATGAATAAAACTAAAGGCATACAGACTTAAATAAAATTTATTAATTAGAAAAAAAACATCTGCAAGCATAAAAGAAATACACATTACTACTAAATTTAAAAAAGTAAGGTTTGGTTTTTTTATATAATTTGTAATAGAAACAAAATTTAAAAGACTCAAAATAATTCCATAAAGTATATACAACGACAAGTCGAATTTCATTTTTTCGAATTTTAAACTTAATATCGATATACTTATTATAGCAATAAAAAAAAACGTTAGAAAGATTGGAAGAATATCAGTTTTATTGAATTTTAAACGTCTAAAATCTTGATAAGTAAGTTTCAACAACAATGTATTAACTATCAAAAAAGAGAATAAAGCTCCCAAAGGCGAAACATCAAAATTTAATAAATTGAAAATATCTCCTATAAAACAAAATAAAAAAACTAACGCTTTGGTCCAAGTAATTTTATATTCATTTGTAATTAAATAATAAATAAATACCAAGGGTACAATTGTTGATTTTAAATAAAGTACGCACAAATCATATTCTAATACCTTAAATAAAACAACAAAAATACAAGCCGTAAAATACAAAATGAGTGAAGGTCTATTCAGATTCATTTATCATTTTTTTAAAATCACTTTCTGAAATAATTGCAATATTTAATTTATTGGCTTTCTCCAATTTTGACGGTCCCATATTAGCTCCAGCTACCACAAAATCGGTTTTTGCTGAGATGGAACTTCCCACTTTTCCGCCGTTGTCTTCGATAGTTTTTTTCAAATCATCTCTCGAAAATTCTTCGAAAACACCTGAAACAACAAATGTTTTTCCAGAGAGTTTATCCGTTGCATTAGGATTTACAATTTCGAAGGTTTCAAATTGCAGTCCGTAACTTTTTAATCGGTCAATGATACGTCTATTTTCTTGATTATCAAAGAAATCAATTACACTTTGCGCTATTCTTTCCCCAATTTCGTCAACCAAAACCAAATCCATCAAACTGGCTTGACTCAAAGCATCAATACTTTTATAATGCTTTGCTAATTTCTTAGCAACGGTTTCTCCAACGAATCGAATGCCAAGAGCATACAAAACACGTTCAAAAGGAACTTTCTTAGAATTCTCAACGCCATTAACTAAATTTTCTGCCGATTTTTGAGCCATTCTTTCCAACGGTAAAATTTGCTCCACGGTCAACTCATACAAATCAGCATAATTATGAACCAATCCGTTGTTGAATAACAAAGCTACCGTTTCTCCCCCAAGACCTTCTATATCCATTGCTTTTCTGGAAATAAAATGTTGGATTCTTCCAATAATTTGGGGTGGACAGCCATAAAAATTAGGACAATAATGATTGGCTTCGCTTTCGCCACGAATCAATTCCGTTTGACATTCTGGGCAATGCATAATATATCTTGTAGGTTCCGAATTATCTGATCGTTTGCTTAAATCAACGGCTATAATTTTCGGAATAATCTCTCCTCCTTTTTCCACAAAAACAGTATCGCCAATTCGAATATCCAACTTTTCGATTTGGTCAGCATTGTGCAAAGAAGCACGTTTCACGATGGTTCCAGCCAATTGTACTGGCTCTAAATTTGCCACAGGAGTTATGGCTCCCGTTCTACCTACTTGATAAGAAATCGAATTTAATTTTGTTGAAACTTGCTCTGATTTGAATTTAAAAGCAATTGCCCAACGAGGCGATTTGGCGGTAAATCCTAATTCTTCTTGGTGTTGGAAATCATTCACTTTTATGACAACTCCATCCGTTTCATAAGGAAGACGGTGTCTTTGAATGTCCCAATAATCAATAAAGTCAAAAACTTCTTCTAAACTTCGCGCCAATTTGGATTCTTTTGGCACTTTGAAACCCCAATTTCTGGCAGTTTCTAAGCCTTCGAATTGCGAATTGAAAGGCAATTTGTTTCCGATTAGAAAATAAAGTAAACAATCCAATGGTCTTTTCGCAACTTCGGTACTATCCTGCAATTTCAAACTTCCCGAAGCGGTATTTCTTGGATTGGAATAAGGAGTTTCTCCAATTTCAATCAATTCCTGATTCATTTTTTCGAATCCAGCAAAAGGCAAAATAATTTCACCTCGAACGTCAAATTTATCTGGAAAATCACCTTTTAACTTTAAGGGAATAGATTTTATAGTTTTGATATTATTGGTAACATCATCGCCTTGAACTCCATCTCCACGCGTAACGGCACGTTTTAGTTTTCCGTTTTCATAAGTGATACTAATTGATGCACCGTCGTATTTTAGTTCGCAAGTGTATTGCAGAGGAACCTCGCCTAACACTTTTTGAACCCGTTTTTCCCAGTCTAATAATTCGTCTTTGGAATACGAATTATCCAAAGAATACATTCTGTGATCGTGCTTGACCGTTTCAAAATTTTTAGTTATTGATCCACCTACACGTTGTGTTGGCGAATTTTCATCAAAATATTCGGGATACTTTTCTTCTAACTCTTGAAGTAGTTTTAGTTTCAAATCAAATTCTAAATCGGAAATGGTGGGCGTGTCCAACACATAATAATTGTAGTTGTGTTGGTTTAATTCTTCTCGTAATTTTTGAATCGTTTTTTGAATTTCCATAGAAAATAAAATTGGCTATTTTAGCTTTTAAAATAAAAGACTAAAATAACCAATTTATATAGAAAAACGACACTATTACGATTCAATAATCGAAATAATTTGTTTGAATAATTGTCCATCGCTCAAAAACGCTCCTTGCTGAATCAATTGAAAAATAGAACTATTGCGTTCTTCAGTAAATACTTTTTTTCCGGTTTTGATTTCAATTGTATCAGTAAACATATTGTCGCTCAACCATTGCAAACCTTCTTTGGTCAAAAAATTGGTTTCAGGAACCAAGGATTTTAATACAATAGACTGAATATCATTATCGAAACATTGAAAAAGAAAAATATGATTTTTGGAAAAATGTTCTAAATATTGGGTTCTACCCAAAACGCCTTCCCAAACTAAATCAGAGAAAACGTCCAATTCGTGCTCTGCAACTTCTGGTTTTTCAATTTTGATTTTGTCCCATTCCGCTTTATCAATAGCTTGAGTAGCTAGGAAATTGATAAATTCTTGGTGCAATTCTTCGAATTGTTCTTTGGTTAATCTTGAGTATTTCATGGAAAGTTAGAAGTTTGAGGTTAGATGTTAAAAAAAAATCAAAAAAAAATCCCAATCTCCTAAGAGTTGGGATTTTTAAAATACTTTTAAAATTATGCTTTTTCAGCAATAATTTCATAAGGTAATTCAACTACTACATCTCTGTGTAATCTGATGCTTGCAGCATATTTACCAGTTCTTTTAACAATACCGCTAGTGATAAATTTTCTTTCGATAGTTTGTCCTGCTTTTTCCAAAGCTTCAGCAATATCGATGTTAGTTACCGAACCAAAAAGTTTTTCACCACCCGCTTTTGCGTATATTTTGATTTCCAATGCTTTCAAAGTTTCAGCCAATGCTTTTGCATCTGCAACTACTTTAGCTTCTTTGTGAGCTCTTTGTTTCAAGTTTTCAGCCAATACTTTCTTTGCAGAAGGTGTAGCCAATAGTCCAAAACCTTGTGGGATTAAAAAGTTACGACCGTAACCGTTTTTTACATTTACCACATCGTCTTTAAATCCTAAATTTTGAACGTCTTTTTTTAATATAATTTCCATGTTGTTGTCCTTTGTTATTAGAAGTTAGGTTTCGATTCATCGAAAACCAACAACTGAGTTTTTTAAATATTATTTTAGCAAATCCGCCACGTATGGCATTAATGCTAAGTGACGTGCTCTTTTTACAGCTACTGACACTTTTCTTTGGTATTTCAATGAAGTACCTGTTAAACGACGAGGAAGAATTTTTCCTTGCTCATTAACGAATTTCAATAAGAAATCAGCATCTTTATAATCAATATATTTGATACCTGATTTTTTGAAACGACAATACTTTTTAGTTTTGTTAGTTTCTATATTCAAAGGAGTAAGATATCTGATATCTCCGTCTTTTTTTCCTGAAGCAGATTGTTGTAATGTTGCCATAATAATTAAGCTTTTGTAGATTTAAGTTTGGCTCTTCTTCTTTCAGCCCAAGAGATAGCATGTTTGTCAAGACTTACAGTTAAGAAACGCATAACTCTTTCGTCACGTCTAAATTCAGTTTCAAAAGCAATTAGGACTTCTCCTGCTACTTTGAATTCGAATAAGTGGTAGAAGCCACTTTTTTTGTTTTGGATTTCGTAAGCCATTTTTTTCAGACCCCAATCCTCTTTCGATACCATTTCAGCTCCTCTACTTGTAAGAAAATCTTCAAATTTGCTTACTGTTTCCTTTACCTGAACTTCAGATAAAACGGGATTTAAAATGAAAACAGTTTCATAATGATTCATAAATTTTTTATTTAAAATTAAATTGGCCGCGAAAGTAATCATTTTTTTTTAATGTACAAATAAAATTAACTTTTAATCGTCATAAGGTAAAAAAAGCCGATAAAAATTAGGTTTTTTGAATTTCATGTATTACTTTTACTATCCCGAATCTTAAATAATAACAATTATGAAACTAAATTGTGTCGTTGTAGATGATAGTTCCATTCAGAGAATGATTATCACAAAGTTAGTAAATAATCATCCCAATTTACATTTAATTGGAGATTTTTCTAACGCAATTGAAGCAAAAGGATGCATGACCATACACAATGTGGACTTGATCTTTTTGGACATTGAGATGCCTGTGATTAGTGGTTTCGATTTTTTGGATGGTTTAAAAACAAAACCCCAAATTATTTTTATCACTTCGAAGGCAGAATATGCTATGAAAGCATTTGATTATGATGCAACCGATTATCTACAAAAACCTATTGCAGTAGATCGATTTAATGCGTCTGTAAAAAGAGCAATGGATTTGTATTTGCTGAAATCAGAAACTCACGAAGAAGATGGCGAGCACATTTTCATTAAAAGTAATCTAAAAAAACTAAAAATCTTTACTTCCAAAATTAAATGGATTGAAGCTTTTGGTGATTATGTAAAAGTGGTTACAGAAGACGATAGCAATTTGGTGCTTTCGACCATGAAATCTTTCGAAAAAGATTTATCGAAAGACAAATTCGTCAGAGTACACAAATCCTACATTATCAACATTGATAAAGTAGAGCGCTTCAACAGCAGATTTGCTGAAATTGGAGTTACAAAAATTCCTTTGAGCAGGCACAAAAAAGAAGATTTAGTGAGAGCCTTGGCAGTCAACTAATAAAAATCAACATTTACAGCTACTTTTATAGCTCTGTATTGTGAGACAACATCAAAACTATTCAGTATTTTCTGGATAGTTTTTTTTGTGCCTTGCAAAGACTGGTTGGTCGGAATTTTTATCATTATGGTTCTAATGTATTCGTTCCTAATTCTGGAAATTGGCGGTTCTTCTGGACCAAGAACAGGAATTGTAAAATTTTGTTTCATCACTTGATACAACCACATCGAACCTTCTTTGAGTTTGTCGAAATCCCTGTGTTTCAATGTTAACTTTATAAGCTTAAAATAAGGAGGATATTTATAGATTTGCCTTTCATACAATTGCTCCTTATACATACCTATATAATTATTATGAACTACTTGCTGAATGGTATTGTGGTCAGGATTATAGGTCTGAATAATTACTTTTCCTTGTTTTTCCGAGCGTCCGGAACGACCTGAAACTTGTGTCATCATTTGATAACTTCTTTCGAAAGCCCTAAAATCGGGATGATACAACATATTGTCGGCATTCATAATGCCCACCAAACTCACGTTATCAAAATCCAATCCTTTGGCCAGCATTTGGGTTCCCACCAGAATTTCGATTTCACGATTTTTGAAACTATCAATGATTTTTTCGAAACCAAATTTCCCCCGAGTCGTGTCTTGATCCATTCTCCCTACTTTCGCATTTGGAAATAATTCAATCAACTCCTGCTGAATTTGTTCGGTTCCAAAACCTTTTGTGGTGAGATGAACGCTTGTGCAATGGTGACAATTTGTTGGTTTTGCCATCGAATATCCACAATAATGACAACGCAACTGATTCTTGTGTTTGTGATAAGTTAAACTCACATCGCATTGCGGACATTGCGGCACGTGACCACAAGTCAAACATTCAATAATTGGCGAATAACCTCTGCGATTTTGAAACAAAATAACTTGTTCGCCTAATGACAAAGCATTTGTGATTTCCTCAATTAAAGTATCGCTAAAATGCCCCGACATTTGCTTGCGGAAATATTTGTCTTTCAAATCCACCAATTCAATTTCGGGCATCTTGACATTGCCGTATCTTTTAGAAATTTCGACTAAACCATATTTCCCGGATTGAGAATTAAAATACGTTTCAATACTTGGTGTGGCGGAACCCAAAAGCACCTTGGCTTTATGACTATTTGCCAAAACTATCGAAGCATCTCGAGCGTGATAGCGCGGTGAAGGATCGACTTGTTTGAAAGTTTGCTCGTGTTCCTCATCGACAATGACCAATCCTAAATTTGAAAATGGTAAAAACAAAGCCGACCTTGCTCCGATAACAATTTGCGCTTTTGGTGACTGTTCCAAAACTTGTTGCCAAACTTCTACCCTTTCGTTATTGCTGTATTTGGAATGAAAAACGGCTACTTTATTACCAAAATAATCACGCAACCTTCCCACCAATTGGGTTGTTAAGGCAATTTCGGGCAATAAATACAGAATTTGTTTTCCTTCCTTTATATATTGTTCGATGAGTTTGATGTAGATTTCAGTTTTTCCGCTGGAAGTTACACCGTGCAAAAGACAGACTTCTTTTTGGACAAAAATTTCCTTGATTTCTTCAAAAGCAGTTTGTTGAGCATCGCTTAATTGAAGTTGCTCTTCTTTAGTTTTTCCGGAGAAATTAACACGATCAACTTGAATGTAATATTCCTCGAAAATTTCTTTATCGATTAATGCTTTGACAATTGTCGAAGTGGATTTTGCTGATTCAATTAACTTTTTTACGGTAATTGGCTTTTTCTCCGAAGCACTCAATTGAAAATAACTCAGAACAATTTCTTTTTGTTTATTGGCATTTTTAAGGATTTCTAATAGTTCGCCCAAACCTTCATTTGTCTCGTATTTGGAATGCAATTTTACATATCGAATGAGTTTTGGCGTATAAGTTTCCAACATTTCTTCTTGAAGCACCAGAATATTTTTGTCTATCAATTTTTGGATAACGGGAAAAATATTCTTCTTATTCAAAATACTCATTATATCTTGAACTTTCAAGGAACTTTGTTGCTGCAAGGCTTGATAAATAAGAAATTCATCATCCGAAAGCAGACTTTCATCTACAAACCCATTCTGTTTCTGAGAAATAATAGTTTCGCTTTCCAGCAAAAGTGCCGATGGCATTGCGCCGCGATACACATCGCCAATAGCACACATATAATAAGAAGCAATCCACTGCCAATGTACAATTTGGATTTCGTTGACTATGGGTTTATCGTCAAGAATTTGGTGAATTTCCTTGGCGTCGTATAAAGTAGGTTTGTTTTCGTGAATTTCGATAACCAATGCCGTGTAGATCTTACTTTTGCCGAAAGGCACCGCTACTCGCATTCCTTTTTGGATGTAATTATACTCAGCTTCTGAAACGCTGTAGGTAAAGGTCTTGGCAAGAGAAAGCGGTAAAATTACTTCGACGAAATGCATTATCTATATTGGGATTTCAATTTTGAATACTATTAATTCGATTCTTCGGCATTAATTTTTACGACTTTTTTCTGCTTCAATTTATTTATAGACGCATCTAATTCAAAACCTAAAAGTAAAATGGCGCAGTTGATCCAAATGTAAAACATCATAATCAATAATGTCCCGATGGAACCGTACAATTCGTTGTATTTTGAAAATCGCAACACCCAAATCCCAAAAACATAAGAATCCAAAATTACCAAAATTGTAGTAAAAACGGAGCCTATTGAAATAAAAGCATTATTTTTAGTGTGCGTAGTTCCAAACTTGAAAAGTATGGATATGGTAACCAAAATCATTAGAATCACAAAGACATATCTTCCTAAAATGATTAAAGGTATCCTATCGCTTAACACATCCTGAATGATTGTCATTTGGATAAGAACTTCAAAAACGATAATTATTGTAACGGTCAACAACAACAATACCGACAAAACAATAGACATTCCTAAAGCAACCAAATATTGGTGCAAAAACCCTCTTTTGATGAGGACGTGCTTCGAGGATTCGAAACCGCCCAGAATGCCGTTCAACCCGTTTGCCATCAAGAAAATAGACAATATAAAACCAGTAGAAAGCAATCCCGATTGACTATTATTTAATATATCATTGATAATTACATAAATGGCATCATACGTATTGGGAGGAACGCCATCCTTGACAAACTCCAGAAAATCGGCCTGAAATCCTTCGATTGGAATGAAAGGAATAAGATTCAATATAAACAAAGCAAAAGGAAACAAGGCCATAAAAAAGCTAAATGCAATCGCACTAGCGTGATAAGAAAAGGCACTTTCGGCAATTCCGAGACCGTACAATTCTAACAAATCGTAGAAAGACAAACCTCCCAATTTGGGTAATTTTATCTTTTTTAGCGGACGAACCAGATTGCGCAGTACAGGAATTTTTTCTATCCTTTCTTCTATTTCTTTACTCATTTTTTTAGATTACTAAAAGGCTTTCAAACTTAAATCCATGTTATAAATTGAATGCGTTAACGCTCCAGACGAAATAAAATCAACACCGCATTCTGCATAACTGCGAATGGTATTTTCGTTGATATTTCCAGAAGATTCTGTTTGACATTTATCCCCAATTAAGGCAACTGCTTTTTTGGTGTCTTCAAAATCAAGATTGTCTATCAGGATTCTATAAATACCTTCTGTTTCGAGAATTTCCTTGATTTCGTCTAAATCTCTGGCTTCGACGATGATTTTTAGGTCCAAATTATTTTCTTTGAGGTAGGCTTTGGTTTTGGCTATTGCCAAAGTAATTCCCCCCGCAAAATCGATGTGGTTGTCCTTGAGCATAATCATATCATACAATGCAAAACGGTGGTTTTCGCCTCCACCAATTTTCACCGCCCATTTTTCGCAAGCACGGAAACCTGGTGTTGTTTTGCGTGTATCCAGAATTTGTGTTTTGGTTCCTTGAAGCAAATCGACATAACTTTTGGTTTTTGTGGCAATGGCACTCATTCTTTGCATCGAGTTGAGCACCAATCTTTCGGATTTTAGAATGGCTTGAGAACTTCCTGAAACATGAAAAACTACATCTCCTTTTTTTACAGGAGTTCCATCTGTGATGAAAGTCTCTACTTTTAGATTACTATCGACGTATTCGAAAATCATTTTGGCGAAAGCCACGCCAGCAATAATGCCATCTTCTTTGACAATAAGTTTTGCTTTTCCTGTCGCCGAAGCCGGAATACAGGCCAAAGAACTATGATCGCCATCTCCTACATCCTCACGAATGGCATTTTGAATAATGAGTTGTAGTTCGTTGTTAAATTGTTTTTCGCTAATCATTTTACTATAAAATTTACAGAATGCTAAAGTATGATTTTATTTGGTCATTAGAAAATTTGAAGATTTGGAAATTCAGAAAATTATAGTATTGAAGTTTACTTGTTTTCTTGTAGTAAGTCGCGGGAATTGGGGAAAATCTATAAAGCACAAATTAGTTTGAAAAATTAAAACCCTTGACACGACTTGTAGTAAATTATATATATATTTGATAATTGATATTTAGACTATATTTGTCAGACAAAGCAAACCGATTTTGGATGGATAAGTCTGATGTGACAAGCTTATTTACAAGTAATGCCTAATTTAACAACCAACTATGAAAATAATAACTTTAATATTCATAATCCTAACTTTTTTTGGTTGTCAAAAAACATATGAAAAAGAAGAAGTCAAAGCAATTGAAGAAATCACAAATGATTATCTTAAAAAAAATGATTTAGATAAATATTATTTGAAGCCTCACGATTTTTTTGGAAAACCTACAGTTCCAAAAGCAAATATTGACACACTTGATTTTAAAGTGTATTTATCAGATGCTTTAATGCCTATAAACCAAATACGAGAAGACAATAAATGGATGTTTAAAAATAATGATTTTAGCAAATCTGATTCAATCATTTTTCACGGCATTATGAATTCAAAAAAATTTAAAGAACTTGAATATCGTGAATATGATAAATCAAAAATAAAACTTATAAAACCATATAAGCAATTCGACGAAAATATTAGGCCAGAAGATGATTATTCAAAAATCCTTTTTTCTAGAGTTTGCTTCGATGAGAAAATGGAAAATGGAATTGTAGTAATAGATTATTTAATTGGAAATGAAAGTGGATATACAAGTGGCTATAATATGGCTTTGCTTATAAAAAAGAAGAACAATAAATGGAGCTACGTAAGCAGAAGATAAATAAATTAGGCATAACAGCTAAAGTTTCGTTGCCTCTCTAGCATGATCAATGAAATTCGCTCTGAATAGAAACGGTCACAAGAATAAAGCCAATGAAATTCATTAAAATAGTGGATTTAAAAACTCCGTTGAAAACTGCTTATGAAAAAACAAATCATTATCCTATTTAATCTTCTTATTTACAATTGAATAGTTTTTATTACATTTACCAAACATAAGATTATAACCCCCAGTAATTTAATATCAAATAACCTATATTTTTTTCAATCAATTTAAGTTAAACCAGCTTATATGAATAAAAATAATACCATTTTGATAGTAGAGGACGAAATGATAATTGCTGCTAATATTTCTTTGCAACTCACTCATTTGGGCTATGAAGTAACAGGAATTATTCCAAGAGCGGAAGAAGTATTGCCTAACATCCGACTGCATGTTCCTGATATTCTTTTGTTGGACATCAACCTAAAAGGCGATATCGACGGCATTCAACTGGCGCATTTAATTCAAAAAGAATTCAAAATTCCAATCATTTATTTGACTGCTAATGCAGACGAAGCACATTTTGAAAGAGCCAAAGAGACGAATCCGTACGCTTTTATTTCAAAACCTTTCAAGAAATTAGATTTACAACGCGCCATAGAATTGACCATTATCAGGATTCAGAACGAAACCGAAACCGAGAAAACTATTCCTATCGACAACGAAATCCCTTTTGTACTCAGTGATTGCATCTTTGTGCGCAGTCATAATAAAATGGTTAAAGTCTGTCTAAATGATATTTTATTTATAGAAGCAGAGCGGAATTATTGCAAAATTCATTGCAAAGACAAGGAACATTTGCTGGTGACTACCTTAAAAGATTTAGAAGAGAAATTGACTTCCAATAATTTGCTTCGCATTCACAGGTCGTTTATTGTCAACCTTTCCCATATAGATGAAATTGCTATGAGCCACGTGGTTATCGCTAAAAAAGCGATTCCATTGAGTGCTGAATTAAAAAAACAGTTGTTGCAACGCATTCAAAAAATTTAAACCTTTTTATTGCAAGTCTATGAGAAAAATCTACTTCCTCCTCATCCTTTTTTCACAGATTGTTTTCAGCCAAAACAACAGCCTTGTTGACTTGCAAAAAAAATTAGATGCTGAAAAACGAGCTCCCATCAAACTGGAAATTATAAACGAGATGGTGGCAATAGCTTTTAACGGAGATATTGAACAAGCATTGGCTTATGCCAAAAAAGGAGTGCAGTTTTCGGATAAAATTGGCGATAAAAATTGGCAGCCTAAATTTTATGAAATGGAGGGAAGAATGCACGCCAACTTATTGCAATTGGATTCTGCATCGCTGTATTTTGACAAAGCTATGAAAGGCTATCTTGCCATAACTGACAAAAAAGGTCAAGCCACTACCCTATTCAAAATGGCTTGGGTTTTGAAAAAGAAAGGCGAAAACGAAAAAGCATTACAGAAAAATTTACAAGCCTTAAAATTGATGGAATCTTTAGGTGATAAAGCCGGAATTTGCGATGCACTTACCCGAATTTCCGAAGATTTAACCATTCAAAATCGATTATCGGAGGCATTAAATTATGCTGAAAAAGCTATCGCAATTGCAGATGCCAACAACTTAACTACTGAAAAATTCTATGTCAATTTCAATGCTGGAAATGTTGCTATGGCATTAGGAAATTACAAACAATCGCTTGATTATTATAATGCTGCTGCCAAAATTGTCCAAAAAGAGAATTTAGGAATAGCCACCCAAGCTGATGTCACCAACTCCCAAGGCAATGCACTCAAAAGATTAGGCAGATACAAAGAAGCATTGATAAATTATAAAAAATGTTTGGCTCTAGCCAAAGAAGCCAATTATCCCAATGCCATTGCAGCTAGTTTTGCTAATTTGGGCGAAATTAATATGCTTTTAGGAAATTATAAAGAAGCGTTGGGCTATCAACTAAAAACCGTTCAGTTGCAAGAACAGGAAAAAGATGTGTCCAATTTGGTGGAAAACTACCATCATGTAAGTACAATATACAAAGAACTCGGAGATTATAAATTGGCTTTAGACTACAAACAAAAAGCCTATAATTTGCGTGACAGCATTGCCTCGGTGAAAAGTGATGAAGCGATGTCAAAACTTTTAACACAGTATGAAACCGAAAAGAAGGAAGATACAATTGTCACGCAAGAAAGTAAAATTTCACAACAAAAACTGATTCAGCGATTGAGTTTTGTACTTGTAGCTTTGTTAATCATACTCTTGCTTTTTGGCTTCATTGGTTTGCGCAACCGAAACAAAAGCAATCGTTTATTGGCTATAAAAAATGCGGAAAATGAATTGCTTTTGAAAGAAATTCATCATCGGGTAAAAAATAATTTGGAAGTAGTTTCGAGTTTACTGGCTTTGCAATCGGCACAAATTGATGATCCAAATACCAAAGATGCGATGTCTGATAGTCGTAATCGGGTGAATTCAATTGGCATCGTTCACCAAAAACTGTATCAAGGCAGCAATTTGGGGGCAGTTGAGATGAAAGATTATTTACTCAACCTCAGCGAAAGCATATTAGACAGTTTTGGAGCTGAGAAACAAATCGAATTGAATTTGGCTATGGATAAATTAGATTTAGACATAGACACAGCGGTTCCGTTAGGCTTAATCATTAACGAATTATTGACTAATGCCATAAAATATGCTTTTCCGAAGGAAGAAAAAGGAACCATAACCATCATATTAGAAAAACAAAACACCAACTTGCTTCACCTTGAAGTTGCCGATAATGGCGTTGGGAAATCGGGTATTACTCACGGAACTGGTTTTGGCGGACAACTTGTTTCCCTTCTTACGCAACAACTCAACGGCATTATGACCGAAAAAAGTCAAAATGGAACCACACTTATTTTTGATTTTAAATTAAAAGCAGCATAAAATTGTGTTGCGCTTTTTGAATCGTGAGTTACAAATAAATTCATGTAATTCTATTCTGCTTTTTCTGTCTTCTCAGTTATAATTTCTCTTTTCTATCTTCTTTCCCCGATAAATAAAATTGACCCTTTGGACACAATTATACCCCATTCGTCCTAAGTCACGATTATATCTGTTTGATATGTATTTATTTAGACTAAGAATAAATAATTATTCTGCTAACTTTAAACAGTAAAACTATGAACAACAATTTCCATTTTAAGATGAAGAATATTTTTCTTCTCTTATTGTTTATCCCTTTAATTGGTATAAGCCAAGTCAAAAATGTGATTTCGACCAATCGAGTATTCCCTAAAGTTGACAAAGTACTCGAATTTGAAAAAGCTCTAGCAACTCATGCACAAAAGTATCACACAGGTGATGTGAAATGGCGTGTATTCCAAATTCAATCAGGACCGGATGCTGGAGGGTATCATATCGTAGAAGGTCCCAAAAGTTGGGAATCTGAAGACACCCGAGGCGATATCAATGTAGCGCATAACAATGATTGGCATAAAAGTGTAATGATCTATTTAACCGATAGAAATTCAAGTGGTTATTCTGTTTACATCGATTCATTGAGCACAGTTGCTGTGGGTGATTTTTCTGATAAGGTTCAAGTTACCCATTTGTTTCCTAAACCAGGTTGTGGTGGAAAATTATCCACAATGATTAAAAATTTAAGGAAGGCTTGGGCTGCTGATGGTGTATCTATTGCTGTTTATGAATCCAATGGTTCTGGTGCACCACAATTTGCATTAGCCAGAAGATACAAACAAGGATTGAAAGAAAAAACAGAAGGATACAGAAAACCATTTGTTGAAACTTACGAAAAAATACATGGTAAAGGTTCTTGGTCAATTTTCAATGATAATGTCAGAGAATATTTAAATGAACAATGGAGTGAATTAATATTTCTACGAGCCGATTTGAGTTCTAAATAAAAACAATTAAAAAACAAATCATGAAAAATATAAAAAACACAATGCTGACAGCAATAGTAATGCTAACTGCAACTCTTACAATGAATGCGCAAAATCAGAGGTTTTCTATTCATGCTGATTTTGTAAAACCATCCATGGAATCAGAATATGTTGAAATTACCAAAGCTTTTGTGGCTGAATGCAAAAAACACAATTTGCAAAACTCGGATTGGACACAATTACGAATGGATAATGGTACTTATATTTCTTTCGAAGCTATTCCAAATATGGCTGCATTAGATGTAGATACTTTTGCCCCTTTAGTAGAAAAAATGGGGAAAGATAAATTTAACGCTCTTTTTGATCGCTATGCTAAATGTTATGACAGACACGGCAGTTATATTATTACTCGAATCGAAAATCTTACTTACATGCCAGAGGGAGCAATGGCTGCACAGGAAGGTCAGAACTATAGAAAATACCATTATTTATATGTTACCCCTTCGACTGCTAAAATGGTTGCAGAAAAAATGAAAGCCATAAAAGAGCTGTATGCTAAAAAAGGTTCCAAAGAATATTACCGTGTCTATCATAGCGGATTTGGAACTTTGGGTGAATATTTTCTTGTTGTAATTTCAGCAAAAGATGAAATATCGTATGCAAAACAATCTGATGAAAATGAAGCACTCATAGGAGAGGAAGGCAAAAAACTTTTAGATGATTTATTCAAAAATATTTCTCGATACGATCCTGTAACTGGCTACATCCGTCCAGAATTGAGTTATACCGCTAAAAAATAAAATAGCAACTAAAAATTACAATTATGAAAAACCTATTTATACTAGGACTTGCAATAGTGTTATTCACTTCGTGCAATCAAAAACAACGGTACACCCAACAATCGGCTGAAATCGATACTTATAAAAAAGTGATGGAGGATTATAAAACACAAAATTGGGAAGATTATCCACTTCATTATGCAGATACTGCCAAAATTGCAAATAATGTTGTAAAAGAAAAAGCTCAATCGGTAACAGAAGCTATTGAAAAAGCTAAAGGTGATGCCAAATTATTTGACTGGAAAGTGGAAGATATCGATTATGAAATGGTGGTTACAGACAAAGGTGAAACTTGGGTAAACTATTGGGGCATTTGGAGTGGAACAATGAAATCTACAGGAAAAACATACGTAATACCTTTTCATAATACAGCTCAATTTATAGATGGAAAAATTGTTCGAGAAGACGGTTATTGGGATAATTCTGAAATTGTTACCGATATGTTAAAAACCCCTGAAACCACAAAAAAATAACATCTGCATTTAATTAATAACAACTAAAAAAATTAAAACCATGAAAAAATTAACATTGGTAGTATTACTGTTCACTATGAGCATTAGCTACGCACAAAAAAAATCAAATGGAACTGTTTACATCAATCATCCCGCAATTGATGTGGTTGATGCCTATACCAAAACGGTGAATAGTGGTGACTTAGATAAATTAGATGCTTTTTTTGCAGACGATTTCAAAGCATACAATTCCACTACAGACAATCAATATAGCAAAGGTACAGATAAAACAGCTTTTGTAAAACGAATAAAATCGTGGCGAGAAAACATCGATTATTTCGCAATTACACCTGCAAACGGAGCCTATCCAGATGCTATTGAATACAAAGACGATGCTCAAAAAGATGTGGTTTGGGTACAATGCTGGGACGAAGTCAAAGGGGTTCATAAAAAAACAGGCGTAAAAATAAACATGAATTTGCACCGATTATTTGTTATCAATAAAGCCAATAAAATTAAAACGATCTTCATCTATGACAATCCTCAAGTCTTTGACGAAATAGATGACAGCTTCACCGAAAGAACCAATGGAACCATTTACAACCATCACCAAAACATCAATAATGTAAAAAATATGTTGTTTGCTTTTGAAAACAAGGATTTAAATAAAAGCTACAGCTATTTTGCCGATAAGGCCATGTTTTCAGACGTCAACAGTATGGATAATAAATCTATTTCATTAGACGAACAAAAAGCAATTGACAAAAAAGTTATGGATGCGTTTGATATCGTTGGATTGGAAGTCGTTGGTTATCCAGATTATATGCATTATGAATTAGGCGATTCGGGTGTGGTTTATTCTTGGTGGACATGGCATTTGATTCGCAAATCAGACAAAAAAGAAATTTCGTTACCGATGCACTACCAACACAATGTTGATAAGGAAGGAAAAATAACCCGAGAAATGGCTTATTACAATGCTGCATTGTTGAAATAAACAAAACCGAATCAATTTAAATAAGCGTATGCAATTATTAATTCAAAACCTCACGGGTCAAAAAACCTGTGAGGTTTATTTAAACCGAATTAAAAATGAAAAAAGTAGGCATTATAGGTGGTTCTGGTTTCATAGGAAGCTATATCACCAAAGCATTTTTAAATAACGGGTTTCTTGTAAAAGTTTCGGCGACGGATATAAAAAGAGAAGATAAATACCAACATTTGGTGACCTTAGACCATTCGGATCATTTGCACATCAGCGAATTGGATGTAATGAACAAATCGGCATTACAAGATTTCGTTTTCGATTGCGATATTATTATTCATGGCGGAACTCCTTTTATTTTAGACTTTCAAGACGCAAAAAAACAACTGTTTGACCCAACTATAAAAGGCACCGAAAACTTTTTGGAAGTAATCAGTAAAACTCCTGGAATCGAAAAAGTAGTTTTTATTGCTTCGGTTGCTGCTTGGAATACCAACTTCCCATTGCCAGCAGGAACTAAAAGTTTTACAGATACTTTTGATGAAAACGATACCCGATTCACTAGCACCGAAAGTCATCCGTATGCACAAGCTAAATTTATGGCTAACCAAGTCGTAGAAAAATTCATCAAAGAAAATCCCAATTTATCATTCGAAATCAGCACTGTTTCACCGGTAATGGTGTTAGGAAAATCAATGTCTAACAGAGAAGATTCAACATCATCCGCCATCCAATATTTAATCAAAAAGAAAATTGCCCCTGACGATTTCTTTCAAGCACTTTATGATAACGATGTTCCTTTTGCTATTGTAGATGTGGAAGATGTTGCCAATGCTACTTTTAAAGCTGCAACCACCCTTGGATTACACGGCAAGGATTATTTATTGTCCAGCGAAACCTATAAAGTTTCAGATATAAGTGCCATGCTCAATCATCAAGAACCCAAAGAAAAGGCAAGTATTATTTATAAAAACGATTTGGCCAAAAAAGATTTAGGAATACAATTCAGACCAGCAAAAGAAACTTTAAATAATTATTCAAATTAAAACATATCAAAATGGAAAGAAGATCATTTATCAAAAGCACTTCCTTATTTGCAATTGCAATAAGCACAACAGGTTTTATTCGTTTTGACGGCACTCATTATATTGGTGATTGTGAAACAACCAGCGATATTATAGGTCCATTTTATAGACCAGACAGTCCAATAAGGAACAACTTGACAATTATTGGAGATTTAGGTGAAGCCATTGAGTTAAGTGGAAAGATTTATCATAAAGATTGTAGCACACCCTATAAAAAAGCCAAGATAGAATTATGGCATTGCGACGCAAAAGGACTTTATGACAATTCATCTGATCAATATCGCTATCGCGGGACTTCATTCTCTGATGAAAATGGCAATTATTCTTTTAAAACTATTTTACCTGTTCCATACGATATTGGTGACGGAAATTTTCGTCCAGCACATTTTCACCTGATGATTTCAGCAGGAGGTTATCAATCTTTAGTGACTCAACTTTATTTTACAGGAGATGTCAATATCCCCAATGATGAATACTCTTCATCGCCAACGGCTAAGAAAAGAATATTAAATATTGAAAACTTAAAAAACGGAACCAAAAAAGTTGTTTTTAATATTGGTATGTCCGAAAATTTATTAGCAGAATCCTCAGCTATAGATAAATTAGTTGGTACTTATATAGATGAAAAAGATTCAAAAAATAAAAATGAATTTTTCAAAAAAGACAATACACTTTGGATGAAAAACAAATTATTTGGAAAAAATTTAGATTATATCGGCAATAATACTTTTACACAATCTGGTATTAATCCAAAATTGGAACTAACTTTTCATTTTGAACTATTGTCTTCAGGCTCATCAAAACTAACTATTTCATTTGTAAATAAGGAAGGGAAAAAGGAAACTAAGGTTTTGCTAAGGGAAAAGATATAAACACTTTTAATAATAATCAGACAAAAACGATTTAGGAATCCAATTCAGACCCGTAAAACAAACTTTGAATAATTATTCAAATTAAAATTATACCAATGCATTCAACCAAAGACATTCCAATAAAAACCAACAGCAGTTTACCATCACTTTCAGAAAATACTTTTTTCAGATATTTCAGTTTTGTTGCGCTGTATTTTGCACAAGGAGTTCCAGAGGGAATGCTTCTTTTCGGAATTCCGGCTTGGATGGCGATGAATGGTAAAACACCGGGAGAAATTGCCAGTTTTGCAATTGCTTGTGGAATTCCGTGGAGTTTTAAATTTATAGTTGCACCACTGATGGATCGCTATACATTTTTGCCAATGGGACGCAAAAGGCCTTGGATCATTTTTGGACAATTAGGATTAATGGCAAGTTGTATTGCCATGGCTTTTGTTCCTGATCCATTAAACAACTTAAATCAATTTATGTTTGCAGGCTTTGTGGTTTCGTTCTTTGGTGCTTTTCAGGATGTTGCTACCGATGGAATGGCGGTTGATATTGTTCCAACCGACGAACAAGCTCGTGCCAATGGTTTAATGTGGGGTTCAAAGATTATAGGTGTTTCTACTTCATTAGCTTTAGGCAGTTGGATATTAAATGAATATAATTACACAACGGCCATACTGATGCTATCGGTTATGATTGGGGTTATTGTAATTGTGCCAATATGTTTAAGAGAACGTGAATGCGAAAAGATTTTGCCTTGGACATCAGGCACAGCATCCCCAGAAACTAAAAAAACGCAATTAAATAGTTGGTCCACTATTTTTAAATCCCTTTACAGTGTTTTTAGTTTACGCAACTCAGTGATACTAACTCTAATGTTGTTTATAGCTCAAGGTTCTTACAATTACATTGGCACCTTACTCCCCATTTTTACAGTAAAAGAACTTGGCTGGACCAATGTTGTCTATTCGCAATATTATGCCACTGCAAAATTAATTGGCGGTATTGGCGGTATGTTTATTGGTGGTTATTTGATTGATCGCTTTGGAAAAAAACCCATGATGAATATTTATTTTTTCCTGATGATACTTTTAACTTCTGCATTGGCTTTTTTAAAAACGTATTGGATAAGCACCAATTTTATTTATGGATTCATGTTGTTGTATAATGTGGTTTACACTTTTGCATGTATTGGAATTTTTGCTATGGCCATGCAATGTTGCTGGAAAAAAGTTTCGGCAAGTCAGTTTACGCTTTATATGACATTATCCAATCTTGGACGTATTGTTTTTGCTGCCTTAATAGGTCCAATCAAAGGAAACTTCAGTTGGGAAATTACCATTTTCTCCTTTGCGATTATGATTGCAATGGCTTGGTTTCTTCTGCAATTTTTAAATATTAATAAGCAAGTAGAACGAATTGTAGCATTAGAAAATGAAGATGTCCAAAAACAAGGAATGTTGGTGACTTTAACTGAACCTTAAATAGTGATACTAATTAAAATTTAAACCAAAAATGGAAGAATCTATTACTAAAGTTAATCGTGCAAAAAAAATCCGATTTGAAAAATCTGGATATTATTTTATAGGCTTAGTAGCTATTATGTTCTTAGGTTTTTGGCCTACTTACTTTTCCAAATATTTTGATGGAACAGCCAACTTCAATTTATATTTTCATTTCCATTTTATGATGGCTTCACTTTGGATAGGCTTATTGATTGTACAACCTTTACTTATTAAAAGAAAGAAACTGGCTGTTCACAAGCAAATTGGTAAGCTGAGTTTTATCATCTTACCCTTGTTTATCATTTCGGTCATACTATTGAAACATCATCAAATTGGTGGAAAAGTTATCGAAGGATTGGGGGCTAGCTTGTGGTTGCAATTGAAAGATATCGTTATAATTAGCTTGATGTACACTATTGCAATAGTGAATAAACATAATATCCAAATTCACGCTCGTGCAATGATTGCGACAGGTATTGTATTTATAGAGCCCACATTAGGACGTTTTATTATTATAACAGTTTTAGAGTCAAATTTTATACTTGGGCTTGGAATAACAGTAGCTATAATGTACACTCTCATTATTTCGCTAATTATCATCGAACGTAAACAAACCAGCGGAAGATGGGTTTTCCCGCTTTTATTATTGTTATTTATGGTATTTCATTATCTAATTTTCAATCAGGTGAGCTTTCCTTTTTGGGATGCCTTTGCAGAATGGTTTGTGAAATTAGCTATAACTTAAACTTCTCATTCTCCAACAGAATATAACTTAAAAACAAAAATCATGATTAAAGTAACCGTACTCTATGGACAATCAACAGATAGTGCAGCATTTGAAGATTATTATGCCAATAATCATATACCGATAGCTGCAAAAATGACAGGACATGAAAGATTAGAACTTACCAAATTTTTGAATGCCGCAGATGGTGAAAAACCAGCTTACTATCGGATGGCTGAATTCTGGTATGCTAATATAGAAACCATGCAACAAGCAATGGGCTCTACAGAAGGACTAGCTACTGCTGGTGATCTTGCCAATTTTGCTACTGGAGGTGTAACCTTATTGGTAGGAGAAGTTGAGTGATAATTCAACCCATACTAATTAAATATCAAAATCTGAAACGATGAAAACAACAAGCTTCTTACTCCTTGCTTTTGCATTATTTGGAAAAGTAAATGCTCAAAATATCAACTTTACTTTTAATCATATCGCATTATCCGTAAAAAACCTTGATGAATCAGTTGCTTTTTATAAAGATATATTACAACTCCAGGAAATTACCAATAAAACCAAAATGGAAGGCATTCGTTGGTTTTCTTTTGGAGAAGGAAAAGAATTACACCTTATTTCGTTCCTTAAAGAACCTGTGATCATCAATAAAGCGGTTCATATTGCCTTGACAACTTCGAGTTTTGATGCTTTTGTAAAAACATTGGAAACTAAGAAAATCCCCTATTCTGACTGGCCTGGAATTCCTAATAAAGTAAATATGAGAGCTGACGGAATCAAACAAATTTTCTTTCAAGACCCAAACGGTTATTGGATTGAAGTAAATAGCGTAGGAAATCGCCACTAACAACGAGTTTGTTGCAAACAAACACCAATAAGTAAAAGGCGATAACATATATGACCGCTGAAAAATAAAAATTACATATATGAAATAAATAATTTCAAAATCAGAAAAGCCGAAAACTGAATTAAAAAAGTAGGCACATTTAAATTGAATCAAGATGAAAATTACATTTACAATGATTGCCATACTGGCAATGTTAACTTTCACTTCTTGTAAAAAAGAAAGTGACAAAGATGCTACAAATGAAGCTACTGTTTCAGATACTTTAGCTACAGTAGCAGACGAGCCTCCTGTATTTGAACCCTTCAAAGTAATGGCAGTAACCCATGTCGTAAAAGATTTTGATAAATGGAAAAAAGGATTTGACGAAGATGAAATGAATCGATCTGCTAACGGTTTAACTCTTCGAGCGTTGGCAAGGGGAATCGATAATCCTAACAATGTATTTATATTTTTGAATGTGTCCGACTTGCAAAAAGCCAAAGATTTTGGCGCTAGTCCAAAGCTAAAAGATGTGATGCAAAAATTGGGTGTAATGGGCAAACCCGAAATTATTTATGTAGATGTAGTGCGTTTTGAAGAATCGCCAACAGAATACAAGGACCGAATAAGAATTAGCCATAAGGTAAAAGATTTTGATACTTGGCTCAAAGCGTATGATGCAGAAGGTACAGAAACCAGATCTTCAAACGGTCTAATTGACAGAGCCATTGCAAGAAATATTGAGGATCCCAATATCATTTACGTCACTTTTGCAGTAAGCGATATGGCTAAAGCTAAAGCAAGATTAAAAGATCCCGCACTCAAAAAAATCATGTCCGATGCTGGAGTAATAAGTGAGCCCGTTTTCGAATTTTATAAGAGTGTAGAGTAAAAACCTACCTTTATTAAATTTTCCTTCTTAAAATACTAATTTTGAGAAGGAAAATTTTTATCTTTTCGGACCAATTCAATACCAAGAACCAAACTAATTGATTAAAAATATGAACACAATCCAACAACGAATTCAATCTATCGATATCCTACGAGGTATTGTGATGGTAATCATGGCGCTTGACCATGTTAGAGACTATTTTCACATTTATGCTTGGACTGACGATCCGTTGAATCTGGAAACTACAACTCCAGCACTTTACTTTACAAGATATATTACCCATTTTTGTGCTCCAACGTTTGTTTTTCTATCTGGAGTTTCTATTTATTTACAAAGTTTGCGAAAATCAAAACCAGAATTGAGTGCTTTTTTAATAAAACGCGGCTTGTGGTTAATTTTTGTTGAATTGGTGATTGTCTCTTTTGCTTGGTCATTCAATCCTGCCTTTGAGCGCTTTCCGCTTGCGGTGATATGGGCAATTGGTGTGTCTATGTTTATTCTTGGTTTTCTCATCAGATTACCCTATAAAGTCATTTTAGGGTTGGGATTACTAATCGTTTTTGGGCACAATTTATTAGATTTTCCCGAAGCTACAATTGGTTTTAATGGCGGTTTTTGGTTGGATTTATTACACAGTAGTAAATGGACTTCATATCAAATCATCGGGAATAGTAAATTAATTATTGCATATCCTTTTCTGCCATGGCTTGGCTTGATGATGGTTGGATATTGTGCTGGGAAACTTTTTTCACCTCAATTTGATACTGCTCAAAGGAAAAAATTGTTAACCCAAATGGGAATTGGATTATTAGCTTTATTTTTCATTTTGCGTGGCATCAACGTTTATGGAGATCCTGTAGCTTGGTCACCACAACGAAGCGATTTGAACACTTTTTTTTCATTCATGAATATCCATAAATATCCACCATCGTTGTTGTATATGTGTGTTACCATTGGTTTTGCCCTACTACTTTTGCCCTTTTTAGAAAAATTACAAAATAGGTTTACCAAAATAATGGTCGTTTTCGGTCGAACAGCTTTCTTTTATTATATTTTGCATTTATATTTGATACATGTTTTAGCTATGATTAGTTTTTATATTCACGGACATACTTTAGAAAAAATAGCTGAAACAGATAGTGTATTTAAATGGAAATTTGTTGTTCCAGGCGAAGGTTTTGATTTGATTGGTGTTTATGCTGTTTGGATTTTTGTAATTGTTTGCTTGTATCCAGTTTGCAAATGGTACGACAATTATAAAACCAATCACAAAGAAAAATGGTGGCTTAGTTATTTGTAAATTTAAAACCTAAAACCCTTTCAAATCTTTGAACTCTGAAAGGGTTTATAAAACATAAAAACGTCAAGAATTGAAAAAAGAAAACCTATGAATATTAATTCTACTATTGAAATTCGTGAAGCCAAATTTCCTAATGATATTGATTATATCAAAGGATTATGGACAGATTATCTAACTTGGGGAAACGACAAAATGCAATTACTTTATGGCGTTCATCCACATAATCCAACCGAGGCCGTTAAAGAAGATATTAAAAACATAGACAAATTTCTACCACCGAATGGGCGTTTAGTACTAGCTTTCATTGATAATAAAGCTTGTGGGATTGGTTGTCTAAAAAGCATTAATAACGAAATTGGTGAAATCAAACGAATGTATGTTGATCCCACTTTCAGAAAGATTGGAGCTGGACGAGCCATTCTTCAAGGATTACTAAATGCTGCAAAAGAAACAGGTTACCAAAAAGTGCGACTAGATAGTCCAATATTTATGGAAGCTGCTCATTCCCTTTACCGAAGTTTTGGGTTTAGAGAAATTCCAGTGTATGATGAGGTTGAAATCCCAGAGGAATTCAGACAGTATTTGTTGTTTATGGAAATAGATTTAGTATAGGTTTTTGTAAATAATTAGACAAACAAAAATGGTGGTTGAGTTATTTGTAAAATAAAAACTAAACAAGTACATTTATCCAATAGTAACCCTACATGAAAAAAAGAAAATTCCCTTCCGCTCAAACTATTTTATTGGTAATTGCCGCATTTGTAGCACTACTCACTTGGATTATTCCTTCAGGAAAATACGATAGTTTACTTTATAATAAATCAGACAACACTTTTATCATTGAAAGCAAGGGAAATAAGACCTCTATTCCTGCCAATCAAAAATCATTAGACCAACTGAATATTAAAATACCTCTCGAAAATTTCACGAATGGAGCGATTTATAAACCCATAAGTATTCCGAATACCTATGAAAATGTGGAAGCTAATCCGCAAGGTTTTTTGGAGTTTGTAAAATCACCCATCAAAGGAATAATCGAAGCTTCGGATGTTATTTTTCTAGTGCTATTTATTGGTGGATTAATCGGGATTATGAATCTTACCGGAGCTTTTGACGCTGGAATTGTATGGATGTCAGATGTTTTGAAAGGAAGGGAATATATTTTGATAATTCTAACCACAACATTAGTCGCATTAGGCGGCACTACTTTTGGTTTCGCCGAAGAGACATTGGCTTTTATACCGATTTTAATCCCTGTTTTTATTGCAGCCAAGTATGATGCAATGGTTGGAATTGCTTGTGTTTTCTTGGGTTCGTCTGTTGGTTCTATGTGTTCTACAACTAATCCATTTGCTGTTATCATCGCTTCGGACTCTGCTGGAATAAATTGGACAACGGGTCTTTACGGAAGAGTGATAATGTTTTGCATATGCAACACCATTTCTATTCTTTATATTCTGCGTTATGCGAAAAAAGTTAAAAATGATGCTACAAAATCCATCATTTTTGATCAAAAAACAGAGATGGAAAAATTATTTGGTGGCAAGAAAGACAACACTCTTTTAGAATTGACTCCCAGACTTAGAATCATCATTTTCATTTTCACGGCGAGTTTTATCATAATGGTTATAGGCGTTTCTATGCTGGATTGGTGGTTTACGGAGATGGCTTCTGTATTTTTTGTTGGCGCTATATTGATAGGTTTTGTTGCTAAAATAAAGGAAAATGATTTTGTAAATGCTTTTTCAAAAGGAGCCGGGGAATTGCTCGGAGTCGCTTTCATCATTGGCATTGCCAGAGGAGCTTCTATCCTTATGAAAGACGGAGCCATAAGCGATACTGTACTCTATAATACCAGTGCCCTAACCGAAGTAATGGACAAAGGCATTTTTGTAAATGCCCTGTTTTTTATCTATAATGGTTTGTCTTTTTTCATTCCATCTTCGTCTGGAATGGCGGTGTTATCCATGCCCATTATGTCACCATTGGCTGATACTGTAGGCATTGGCAGAGAAGCAATCGTAAACGCTTATCTCTACGGAATGGGAATATTTGGAATAATCAATCCCACTGGATTAATATTGGCAACATTAGGAATCGTAAAAATTGGCTTTGATAAATGGCTTAAATTTGTTTGGCCTTTAGTGATTATTCTAGCCTTGATTTCAATGGTATTTTTGACAATTTCTGTTTATTGATACTAATAGTATAAAGCTATTTTTATTCCGATTTTTTAATTTCGGTTCGGGGACCAATGCCATTATTATTGAAGGCTTCTATCTGAAAATAATAGGTATCTTCTCTATCCATTCCTGTGAAAAAATAATCGTTTTTGCCATAAACCATAATGTTTCCATATAATTTATCTGGTGATTTTCCAAAGTAAATTACATACCCATCGGCGGCGTCGTTTTGTTCCCATTTCATCCAAGAGCTGCGTCTTTCTCCAAATTTATTTTTTTCAGCGCGAAGCACGACAAAATTCTCAACCGCTTTTGGTTTTTCTCCAGCGCCTTTCCCAAAAACCCGAAAACCGCTTAAAGCAAATTTTCCCGTTGGCATTTTTAGGTTAACTAACTTCAAAAAACGAGCTTTAATCGGGGTTTCCAATTCAATATAATCATGCGGAACATCTTTTGTGTTGGCACTTTTATCCACAGCAACTGTCCATTTTTTTCCGTCATTCGAAGCCAAAATTTTGTATTGATGAAACTTCCCTATTGTTTTGCCCATAAACTCCGCATCTTGATCGGCATAATTAATTTGGATAGCATTTACTGTCGAAACTTCACCCAAATCGGTTTGAAACCATTCGCCAGAATTGGCGGTTTTGGCACTCCAATAGGTTTTTAGGTCTTCATCTACCGCCAAATTAGGTTGAAATCCTCCCAAAGTAGAAGAAACCTGTACTGGCTTATTGTAATTTAGCATCATCCATCCTGTGAATAATCCCTTGATATGATCGGCGTTTTTGGCGGGCAATTGCGTTGGATAATCGCCATAAGCCGTGTTGCAATACATCACGTCGTCTTGGTCAAAACCTGCTGGCCAGATTCCTATTCGACGTTCAAAACTGTTTTTAACTCCTAAAACTATAGTCGAAACGTGCCAGTAATTCTTGAAATTATCGAGATAAGTCGCTCCGTGACCCGCTCCTCGGGCAAATCCACCCGGTTTATACGAAAACGGATTATGGGCTTGATAAGCAAAACCTAATAAAGGATCAGAACTTACAAAAACGCCGTCGGCATAACCGCTAAATTCAGTTGCCGGTGCTCCGTATTGCAAATAATATTTTCCGTTGTGCTTCGTCATCCAAGCGCCTTCCATAAACGGTTGCAGAAAAGTGTTGTCGTTGTATTCCCCAAATCGTTCCCAGCCGTGATCTTCTGGATGCAGCGAAATCATTGGTTTCACAAACCCTTCTGATTGCAAGGTTTTGGTGTTGATTTCGGTTCCCAAAATCGGAAATTCATTGCTTGAATTCCAGTATAAAAACAGTTTGTCTTTTTCTTCATCGTATAAAAATCCGGGATCCCAAGCTCCTACTTTCAATGAATCCGTGGCGATTTCCCATTCGTCCTCGGTTGGGTTTTTGCTTTTCCAAATGGGGAAAGTTGGTTCGTGTGTTGAACCTATTACGTACATTTCGTCTTTCATCACAAAAACGGCTGGCGCACACAATTCGTCATATACTTTATGTTGAGGGAGCAAAAATTTTCGGGATACAAAATTCCAATCACTCATATCATCACTCCACCAATAACCCCATTGATTGGTCGAAAAAAGAAAAAATTTGCCCTTAAAATTTACAATCACCGGATCAGCGGTTGCGCGATGTTTTCCTTGGGTCACAAAATTAGGAATGGGACAATATCCATAATCAATATTGATAGGATTGCAGTAGGTTTTTTGCTGAGCGTTGCTATTTGTATAAAAAAACAATGAGAATAAAGATTATTTTCTTGATAGTTTTCATTTTACTATATTTATTTTGTTTGAATTATACCAAGGTTAAACATATTTAGAACTGACCTAAGAGGTTTTGAAAACCTCTTAGGTCTAGAAATATTAGAATATCTGGGTAGAACTTCTTAGTTAATCGGCTCGAAACTTATCGCTGTTCCTCCTCCGGGTGCTAAATTCAATTTGATTTTTGATTTTGAAGTAACTTCGATGGTGCTTATTTTGTAAGCTATTGGATTATTTTTCCAATCGGCATCTTTGGCATCTTCATAAACGATGGCTTTGTATTTTTTGCCTTTGGTAAGGAAATCCAATTTAATTTCAGATTTTCGAGCATTCTCATCGGTGATGGCGCCTAGAAACCAAGTTTCTTTGCCTTTTGTTTTTCTAACAACAGTCAAATAATCGCCTGGTTCCGCTTCAAGATATTTCGAATCTTGCCAATCTAGCGTAACGTCTTTGATAAACTGGAAAGCATCTGGATATTTCTCGTAGTTTTCAGGTAAATCAGCGGCCATTTGCAAAGGCGAATACATCGTTACATACAATGCCAATTGTTTGGCCAAAGTGGTATGAACTTGCTCGGTTTTGGTTTTATCGTAATGACTCATTTTGATTTCGAAAATTCCTGGCGTGTAATCCATTGGGCCACCAAGCAATCTAGTGAATGGTAAAATCGTTTCGTGCATTGGAGGATTTCCTGTGCTCCAAGCATTGAATTCATTGCCACGAGCCGCTTCGGCAGCGATGTAATTTGGATAGGTTCGGCTGTAACCCGTTGGACGAGAACTTTCGTGCGAATTCAGCATTAATTTATAATCGGCAGCACGTCTGGCCACAAAATTAAAGTGATTGACCATAGTTTGACCATCGTGAAATTCGCCACGCGGAATAATTTTGCCCACATAACCAGATTTCACCGCTGGATAATCGTGTTTTTTCATCAGGTCGAATGCACGGTCTAAATGCCTCTCATAATTAGCAACTGAAGCCGAAGTTTCATGATGCATTATCATTTTCACGTTTTTAGATTTGGCGTAAGCCGTAACCGCATTTAAATCAAAATCTGGATAAGGTGTTACGAAGTCGAAAACTTCTTCTTTCCAATTGCCAAACCAATCTTCCCAGCCTACATTCCAGCCTTCGACAAGAACGCCATCGAAACCGTTTTTGGCAGCAAAATCGATATATCTTTTGGTGTTTTCGGTCGTTGCTCCGTGTTTTCCTGATGGTAATAAATCCTTTGTCAAAACATTTTGTGCATTTTGAGAACCAGCATAATCCCATGTCGATTTTCCAACGTGCATTTCCCACCAAATCCCCACATATTTCATAGGTTTAATATAAGAAGTGTCCTCAAGTTTACAAGGATCGTTCAGGTTCAAAATCATCTTAGAACCCACAATATCTCTGGCGTCAGCGCTAATCATAATCGTTCTCCAAGGAGATACACAAGGCGCTTGCAAATAGGCTTTGTCGCCAATGGCATTTGGAACCAAATGTGAGGTTAATTTATTGCTTGTAATCTCTGCATCAAGGTGCATCACAGGATAATTGACCACTGCGGCTTCAAAAATATTGAGATACAAACCCGATGTTGATTTCATCATTAATGGCGATTGTACCACATTTTTTCCGGAAATAGATTTTACGCCAATTCCATTATTCAGATTTAATTTTGAGTTGTCAATTTCAGAAAATTTTGTTTCGTTATACACATATTCCTGACTGTCATAATCTCCCGGAATCCAAAACACTTTATGATTATCGGTTAAATTAAACTGAGAAACCTCATCTGAAATGATGAAATAATTTAAGTCTTTTTGCTTTGGAAAATCATATCTAAAAGCAACTCCTTCATCAAAAACTCTAAAAATTAAATTCATTTTTATGTGAGTTCCTTTTTGAGAGAGAGCAATTATAAGTTCATTGTAATGATTTACAATGGTTGCTTGTTCGCCTAAAACGGGTTTCCAAGACTCATTGAAACTAGAATTTTTTACACTATCTATTACAAAATTAGCATCTAAAGATGGTTTATCCTTGAGCTTTATTCCTAAAGTACTTTCGAATATTACTGGTTTGTTGTTGCAATTTACAGAATATGAAGGTCGTCCTGAAGCTGTCAATTTAAAATTTACTGCAATTTTATTAGACGGAGATTGAATGTTTTGAGAATAAGCCATATTCAGTATAAAAATTAGAGAAAGTGAAAACAATTTTTTCATTTGAGTATTTATTTAATTTATTACACTAAAATAATTACTTATTTGAATCGATTTTATTGTAAAAAAACTATAACCTTGTAG
>Ga0209097_10000420_pt1 | contig 43265 bp, 41 predicted proteins | sample AD_UKC052_MetaG_FD_184419 | JGI IMG/M metagenome (GOLD analysis project Ga0209097, IMG submission 184419) | Active sludge microbial communities of municipal wastewater-treating anaerobic digesters from USA - AD_UKC052_MetaG (SPAdes) (version 2) | ecosystem: Engineered > Bioreactor > Anaerobic >... | reverse complement strand
GCCAGCTCGACAACTACCGCAAGTTCAAGGAACTTTCTCAGGAATGGGTGACGCTCGCCATCGAACTGTGTAAACTCAGGCAGACTCAAGAGGACAAGGAATAGTCCGAGAACTCGGTACTCTCAAGTAAGTAGATAAGCCCAGAATTCGGCCATCATGTAGCTGAGCCCGTCCGGCCAAGACCTTCTCGGGCCGAACAACATCAACAGCAGCCGATGCCCCGGCCTCTTTCCTTGCGCTGGATCCCAGGCATCCGCCGTGGCCATCCACGTCTCATACTCGGCTTTGCTCTGCGTTGCGCCCCATGCAGATCGCGTGTTATGTAGAAAGACTCGTAGTAGCGAAATCATGTGCGCATTCTGCCATAGTTCGCAGCGAAAGGCAACCGCGCTGGGGCGGCCGGAACAAACCGAGGGTTCAGCGGCCGCCCCGCTTGCGGGGAGGATGGGAGGGGTGGTTTTCTCCACGCGCGGCACAGCCGCAACCCAACGGACAGAACCCGCAAGATGGGAGTCATGGGAGGCACGGGACGGATGGGACGAACGGGACGAACGGGCGCGGCATTTCCCATTGTTACAATTCCTGTCGGTTCGGCCCGGCCTTATCTTCCCCAAAAAGAAGTGTGATTCTGACCGGTAATCTTACATATTGTGTTGTTGAGAATTCCGATGATACAATATATGGTATAGTTTGTAGCGTCGTGGTAGCCGCTGGGAAGTGGATCGTGATGAAGACCGTCCGGAAGGCATTTGTGTGAAGCCGGATACGCATTACCATACAGGACACGCGGTTTCTCGTGTGTTCTTGTGCCTGGTGTCTTTGTTGCTGGTTGGCGTGTGTTCCGGGGCGTGGGCGGGGGTAGTTGTCCGGGCGATGATCGAGCCGGGGGTTTTCGCGGTGCTGAAGAATGCGCGGGTGTTGAGTCTCGAGTGCCGAGTCCCACCGGACCCCTCGGCGGCGGAGGCGATCTGGAAGGGGTACCTGGATGCCCCGGAGCGCTGGAAGCAATACGAGGGTCGTCAAGCGGTAGGGGTGTCATTCGCTCAACTGAGTGCGCAGGCCCAACGGAAGGTACTGCTGGCGGTTTTCAAGGAGGACGCGGTTACGGAGGAAGGCTGGTGGCATGTCGTCCAGTTTGAGGGCGAAGAAGGCCTCGAGACGCTGTGGACACTATGCGAGTGGCTGACGGGCAAGGGCACGGACCACAAGGCGGTGCTCGCACATCCCAAGAATGCGTTCTCGGATCCGACGCTGGCACGAGGGCAGCGGGTGTTTGTCCCGCGTGAACTGCTGTTGCCGGCGTTGCGCGCCGTGACGCCGGATCGGGAGCCGCCGGCGCCTGAGCCGATGCAACCGGCTCCGCCGCTTCGTCCGTCGAGGTCGGACGAGGAGATAGTGATCCTGCCGTCGGATATGCCGCCGTTGGAGACGTACTCGAACGGGGAGGTGGTTCCGGAGCCCGCGATTGATCTCGAGGCGGTCAGTCGCGACCTTGAATACGGCTCGGATAGTGAGGGTGACTACGCGATGTACCGTCTGAAGGAGGGCGAGGCCCTCTACTCGGCCGTCGTGGTTCGGTTCACCGATTTCAGCGAGAACGCGGAGATTCTCGAGGCCTGCCGCGTCGTCCAGCAGCGGAGCGGCATCAAGAACGTACACCAGATGAAGCCGGGCCAGAAGGTCCTGATTCCGCTGGAGATACTGTCGGATCGGTACTATCCGCAGAGCAGCGATCGCCGTCAGCAGTATGAGGCGGCCCTGCGCGAGGCGGATCGGCTCAAGGGCGAGCAGGTGGCCACGCGTGACCTGGAAGGTGTGGTGGTCGTGATCGATCCGGGCCATGGCGGCCGCGATCACGGAGCCGCGCCGAACAGCGGCTCGGGTCTGTATGAAGACGAGTTGAACTACGATATCGCCTGTCGGGTCAAGCGGCTGCTCGAGTCTCAGACGCGTGCGCGCGTGCACATGCTGGTGAAAGATCTGAGCCAGGGCTATACGCCGGCGGACAGCAAACGGTTTGCTCACGATACCGATGAGGTGGTGCTGACGTCACCGCCCTATGAGAATACGGATGCGCGCGTGTCGGCGAATCTGCGGTGGTACTTGGCGAACTCGATCTTCCGGCGGGAGGTGGCAGCCGGCGTCGATCCGAGGAAGGTCGTCTTCACAAGTCTCCACACGGATGCCTTGTTCAACGAGAAGTTGCGCGGGGCCATGGTGTACATTCCGGGCGCGGCGTACCGGCGGGACAGCGAAGAGCATTCGGGCAGTTCCTACGATCGCTACAAGGAAGTCCGCGAGCAGCCGTGCGCGCGCACGACCGCGTCGGAGCGAACGCGGGACGAGGCGTTGTCGAGGAACTTCGCCGAAGCCTTGCTCAAGGCCCTGGGGACGCACAATCCGCCGATCAAACGGCACAGCGCGGGTGATCCGATACGCTCGCAAATCCGACAAAGCGGCGGCCGCGTCTACGTGCCGGCCGTGTTGCGGAACGCGCAGATCCCCACGAAAGTGCTGGTCGAAGCGGCGAACATGACCAACAGCACCGATTGCGAACGTTTGGCGGATCCGGAGTGGCGCGAGTGGTTTGCGGAGGCGTACGTGGACGCCTTGAGGGACTACTTCGGTTCTTGATGGGGGTCTTGGGCGCGTTCCTCCTTCCAGCGGCGTCCGAGGGTGAGTCCGTGGGCGCGGAGGGGGTCGTCGGCTAGGGCGTTTCGCTGCATTTTGTCGGAAAGCCAGGCGTCCAGTTGTTCCTGCAAGACCTGCGCGGTGCGGGGCTCCTCGTCCATGATGTTATGCCGTTCATCCGGGTCGGACGCGAGATCATAGAGTTCCCGGGGCGGCGTTCCGTAGAAGTCTTCGTCGCGGGCGCAGATGAGCTTGTGAGTCCCCGTGCGAATGGCCCATTTCATCTGCCACGTGCATTCCTGGGTGACGACAAAGTCGCGGAGAGCGGCCTTGGATTCGCCGGTCAGCAGCGGCCGTAGGTCGAGGCCCTCCATGGTTTCCGGAGGGACGATGCCGCAGAAGCCGAGCACGGTGGGGGCGATGTCCACGTGGGCCACCATGTGCGGCAGGCGAGCCGGTGGGAGGCTGGGATGGCGAAAGAGGAGAGGGACGTGGATGTTGCCATCGTAAAGCCCATGGTGATCGAAGAAGATGCCGTGGTGATACATGAGTTCGCCGTGGTCGCCGGTGATGATCACGAGGGTGTCGTCGGCGAGACCGAGTCCGTCGAGCGTATCAACGAGTTGGCCCAAGCCTTCGTCGCAATACCGGATCTCGCCATCGTACAGGGCCGTGATGTACTCGGCGTCGGTGACGTGGCCTTTGAGTTGACTGAACCATGTTTCGCGCCACATCTTGCCCAGGGGATGCCGCTCCATTCCGTCGAGGGAGTGGTTGTTGGGGTCGCAAGGGTCCGCGCCTTCGTAGAACAGCTCGCGGTAGGCCCTGGGCGGCAGATAGGGCGTATGGGGGTCCCAATAGTGAACGAGCAGAAAGAATTTCTCGGCGGTGTGCTGTTGGAGCCACGGAATGGCGCGGGCGTTGATCTCGCGGTTGTCGGCGTTGATGTTGAGGACGCGTTTCCGAGTCGGATCGATGTAGAACTCGTATCCGCGGTCGAAGCCGAGCCGGAAATCGCCGAGGTTATCGACGGCACAGGTAGTGTAACCGTTCTTGTTGAGGATCTCCGGCAGCCACGGCATGGTTCGCGGGATCTCTCGTTTGCCGCCGTGGGCGACGACGCCGTGGGTGATTGAGTATTGGCCGGTGTACATGGTAGTGAAGGCCGGATGGGTGGGGATAGCGGTGGAAAACGCGGACTCGCAGAGCACACCGGACGCGGCGATGGTGTCGATATGCGGCGAGGTGGCGCGTCGGTAGCCGTAGCAGCCGAGGTGGTCGGCACGCAAGGTATCGATGACGATCATGAGCACGTTCACGGCGGAGAACACTTTCGCTTGGGTGTTTGGCGGCACGATCACCGGAGGCACCCGAGAGGATTCGTGCCGCCCGATGGCCGCTTATGGTACTGCTTTCCGATGGCGATCCCCAAACGGACCATCGGAATCCTCCGCGGTGGGAAGTGAAGTCAAGGGAAACGGCGTTGTGGGAGATGGCCGGTGTGCTTGGGGTACAACAGGCGTGGGGATGCCTTGGTCTGTAGTTGGGAGAGGAGAAAGGTGTGCGCCCGGCAACGGAGACAGGAGTCTCTCGGAGCCTGACGACGCAGGTCCGCGGAGGCCCCCACCCCACCCGGCCTCCCCGTGGAACGGGGAGGTGGCCGTACACCCCGCATGCAGACGGGGAAATGCCATCCCCCCGCGAGGGGCCTTCCAGGCCGCGAAGAAGGAGGTTCTCATCGCTCAGTAGACACGGTCTTTCCGAGATGTTGACCCGGCCTGTTGCGTTGCTTGGTGATGGGTCCTGTTGGCCGTATTGACCACATTGACCAGCGCTGGACCTTGGTTGCAGCCCGGGCGAGATTGTCAGGTGGATGATCTGGGTGGTCGTTTCGCTCGTCCAAGAACGTGGCATACCATTCGCGCGGGGCTGTCTGAGATGCTAGAATCCGCGTGGGAGGTGCAAGCGATGGGAGAACGCATGACATCGCGTGAGCGGCTGGTGGCGGCGATCGAGCATCGGGATCCGGATCGTGTGCCCATCGACCTCGGCGGGTTTCAGACGGGCATTCACGTGCGGGCGTACAGGCCGCTCCTCGAGTATCTCGGGATTGAGGATGACGAGCGTATCCTCGATCCGGTGCAGCAGTTGGCGGTGCCGTGCGAGGCCGTGCTCGAGCGCCTTCACGTCGACACGCGCTACCTCTGCGCCCACGCGCCGGAAGGCGCTACGGGTGGGATCGAGCAGCACGTCCGCGATGGCCGACTCTGGCACGATCTCAAGGACGATTTCGGGGTGGTGTGGTCGATGCCGGATGACCAGCAGCTCTTCATGGACATTTCGCATCATCCGCTGGCTGACGCGACGGCTGAGGACCTGGACGACTATCCGTGGCCGAACGGCAAGGATTGGTCGCGGTTCACGGGCCTCCGGGAGCAGGCGCAGCGGATGCGCCGCGACACGCCTTACGCCCTCTCGACGGGCATCGGCGGCGTCGTCTACGAGATCGGTTGGTATCTGCGCGGGCTCGACCAATGGTTCTCAGACATGCTGGTGGATCCGTCGTTCTGCGCGGCGGTGCTGGATCACACGCTCGCGTTCTGGATGGATTACTACACCGGTTTCATGGGAGAGGTCGGTGATCTGGTCGACGTCGTGATGATTGGTGACGACCTCGCCGGGCAGTCGGGACCGCTGTTCTCGCCGGATTTCTACCGGACGGTGGTGAAACCGCGTCAGAAGCGGCTCGTGCAGCACATCAAGTCGCTGACGTCGGCGAAGATCTGGTATCACACGTGCGGCGGATGCGCGGCGTATATCCCGGACTTGCTCGACAACGGCATCGACGCATTGAACCCCGTCCAGATCAGCGCCGCGGGCATGGATCCTGCGGTATTGAAGCGCGAGTTCGGCGCCCGGCTCGTGTTCTGGGGCGGCGGCATCGACGCGCAACACGTGCTGCCTTTCGCCACGCCGGAGGAGGTGCGCGAGCACGTCCGCCGCAATATCGAGGCGTTCAAGCCTGGCGGCGGCTACGTGTTCAACAACGTCCACAACATCCAATACGGGGTGCCGCCGGAGAACATCGTGGCGTTGTTCGATGCGGCCTTCGCGTTCGGTGGATACGCATGAGGCGCTGAGGGCTTGAGGCGTGGCCTTCGGCGGCGTTGGCGCTATTCGGGAGCGGGCGCGGCGGCGACGAGTGCGCGAAACCACTTCCGTTCGCGAACAGCCTCGAGGTAGTGGTGTTCGAGGAGCTTCGTGCGAGGCGGAAGTGTACCCAGTTTCTTGGCGCGATCAAGCCACTTGCGGCAGAGGTTCTCTTGTTCCTGCGCCGAGGCGATACAGGCCAGGAGCCATGCGCCGGCGCCGGGCGCGGCATGTTCGGCCGTCAGGAGGGCATCCTTGGCCTCAGCCAGGAGGATGGCTCGGCCTTCGCGGTCGGCGAAATCGGCCTGGAGCATCTTGGCTTCGGCATGCTCGATGCGCTGGCGCACTGGGGCCGTCATAGCGGGTTCTACGTTCGTTTTCCGTTGAAGAGCGTCTCTCATTGAGCCCTGAAAACCTACACAAAGCTCCCGGATGTTACCTGTCGGAATGCTGGGTTGTCATGATAGTGTGGCCGTGTCGCTGGATCAATCCGCAGTCCTGCAATGGAAGTCCAACTGCACGCGCAACACGGTGGATTTCGCGTTCCCCAAGGCCGGAAGCGCTGCATTTCGGCGAGCTTGAGCCGGGAACGTACGCGATGGTCCTGCTCGCCATTGAGGGGTCCTATCTAGGCCTGCCTGAAGCCGAACAGCTTGCGCATGGCCGGATAGGGACCGAGGTCATCCGCGTCGACAGGGACACGATAAACGCGGTGGAGTTCTCATTGCCGTCGGCGGAGTGAGGATACTTGAAAACAGGACAGGACCCAAGGAGCATCAAGGGGGAAAGGGATGCTCCATCCTCCGAGACCGTTCGGTCGGGCGTGTCACGCGTCGTCCTTCGCTACGGTGACGACGGCAATCCCGTACACGTTGATGGTTGGCACAGTGAAGGAAATCATGCCTCCTTCTTGTTTGAAGGGCAGTGGCACGGCTTGCTCGTGTTCGGGACTGATCAACTCGACCGCAGTCGCATGGGTGTGCCGAGGCGGTTCGAGCGAGATCGCGATATCGTTGGCCGCCCCTTCGGCGTGGTAGTTCACGAGATGCACCAGACGCCGCCCCGACTGGTCGGTCACCTCGGCGCAGATTCCCGCAGGCGCTTGGACGGAGAGCGTGACTCCATCGGCGGATGCACGCCGGATAGCCTCCATCACATCGCCGGATTCATCGATTCGCATCACGCTCGCATCAGGCAATCCATCCAGCCCGGGTGAGCGCGGCCGCATCCATTCGTCGTGGGTGGCCACGTCTCCGATGATACACAACCGCCCGCCGGCCTCGACGTAGCGCCGGATATGCCTGATCTGATCGTCCGGCAAGGCGACGCAGCCGGCCAGGACAAGGACGCGGTACCGTGCCAGATCGTCGAGGTGGTGCTCGTAGATGATCTGGAAGCAGGTGGGGTGCTCGATGAGCTGCTGTTCGACCTTGGCCGTCAGTGCGGCGTGTTTCGGATTGGCGAATACTTGCGAAGGGTAGCTGCGAAGCACGGCCACATCGGCCACGATGTCAGCATCGCGGAGGAGATCGCGGCGCTGATGGAAGAACGCGATGAAGGGGGCAAGTTCCGACGCCACGGTTTCCTTCGATCCGGGCTTCCTCTCGATTTCACCGTACTCGAACCAGCACACACAGCCCAAGCAGTCGAGATTGAAGGCCATGGCCTCGGCGAGCTCGAGCGGCGTGGTGCAGTAGGCAAAGGCCATGTTATCCATGCGGCGGGCGACCTTGTAGGTGCGGACGCGCGTCTCGAGCACGCCGTCGTGGTAGCCGGGATGGCGCCCCTCGTCCCAAAACGCCTCGCCGTACGGGAGGAGACGGCCGTGGTCGACGCGATCGCCGATCTGCTTCCCCGGCCCACCGGGATTGCATTCGAGGAGGACATCCTTGCGGAGCGAACGCGCAAACTGCCCCATCTCGCGATAGGAATCCGCGAGAGACTGCGCGTGGAAATCCAGCCACGCCCGACGCAGCAGGTTATCGGGCGGCCCGGCAAGCGCCGGGTTGACCGCGCCGAGGTCGGTGACGCCCATTTCGTGTAACTCGGACTCGGAGAAGGTGTTGCGGAGGTATTCACGGAACCGCCGTGTCGAATTGGGATCGCTGCCGGGACCATACGAGTAGTTGTCGAAATGGAGCAAATCCGTGCCGATGTCCTGCACGGCGAAGGCGACGATGCCCTGGTAAAACGCTTGGGCGGCCGGATGGTTGCGATCCCAGTAGCAGCGATACTGGGCGCTGCCGTAACGCCGCATCTCGCCGTGTTCGTCGAGCAGCACCCAGTCGCGGGCCTCGGGGTGCTCCTTGAAGAACAACTCCCAGATGAAGGCGCCGCTATAGCAGTAGACGCCGACCTTAAGACCAGCCTCGTGACAGAGCCCCGCGAATCGCACCGCATCCGCCATGCTCTCGCGTTCGGCCTCGAGTCCCGCGCCCTTGTAGCAGTGCATCATCACGAAGTTGACACCGGCATCCTTGAGTTGCTGCACCATCTCGGCGCTGTGCTCGCGTTCGTAGGCGGCGCGCTGTTCGGGCGTGGGCGTGTAGCCATCACTGCCATCACGCCGCACGCGGAACAGCAGCGGCTCCCAGCTCCCGGCCATGACGATACCGTCCTGGCGCACCCATTCGGGGCGTTCGTGGAGAGGCAAGGTCAGTGGCTCGGCGAAGGCCGAGGCGACGAGCAGGAAGGCCAATCCGAGTAGGCAGATGAACGATGCACGGTCCCTGTAGCGGTGCAAGATCATGGTTTCGCGCCTTTCCCAGGGCACGGTCGTGTCGTGCCGCGCGTTCCAAACCGGCGTCCACGTCGCTTGCGGCCATGATAGCATGGAGGCTGGTAGAAAGGCCCTGGGGACCTCAATGGGGAAGAAACCCAGCGCGGCGGTTGGCGGCAACCAGGCCAAGCCGGCTAGAATGAGGACCGTATTGACCCGAGCGCGGCCTCGCCATGGGAGAACGATCATGCGCAAGACGAAAGTCGGATGGTTGGCGATCGCATGGGCGATTGCGGTGGCCTGGATGGCGGCGGCGGAAACCTTACCGGATCCGGAACAGGCCGGGCCGTACCCGGTCGGCGTGACCACGGTGCTCATCGAGGATCACAGTCGCACGTGCGAGGAAACCGGCGGGCCGCGTCCTCTGTTGACGGAGATCTGGTATCCGGCGGCGGACGACGCGAAGGCGATGCCACAGGGACATCTGCTCGACACGTACCTGTTCAATTTCGATGACACGCTAATCAACCTGATCCAGTCCATGTTCAAGGTGGACTTGCACGCGTATGACGCCACGTTCCGGTGCATCGGTCACCGCGACGCGCGTGTTCGCGACGGGGTGTTTCCGCTCATCGTGTTCTCGCACGGCTCGAACGCGGTGCGGTGCCAGAGCGTGTCGTGGTGCGAGCATATGGCCAGTCACGGCTACATCGTTGCCGCGCCCGATCACACCGGCAACTGCATCGTGACCTTCGTGGCCGGCCGCATGATCCTGTCGAAGAAGGGCGCCATGGAGGAGTCGGCCGTGGAGCGGCCCAAGGACACCGCGTTCGTCATCGACACGCTGGAACGCATGAACAAGGGGACGGACAGCCGGTTCTTCCGCACGATCGACGTTGAGCACATCGGCGTGGCGGGCCACTCGCTCGGCGGCTACACGACTACGGCCTCGGCGGATCACGATGCGCGCGTGGATGCCATCGTGCCGATGGCCGGCGCGTATGTGGCGGGCCGCACCAACTACACGTGCCCGGTCCTGGTGCTCGCCGCGACCGAAGACCTCGTCATGAAGGAGACGCGGATCCAGGAGATGCGGCAGTATTACGCGGAGTCTAAAGGGCCGCACTACCTTGTCGAATTCGTGAACGGCGGCCACTTCACCTTCACGGACATCGCCCAGTTCGTGCCCGACTTCGGCGATGGCATCGGTGCGGGCACGCGCCTCACGAACGGTGAGCCCATCACGTACATCGACGCCGAGACGGCGCACACGCTGATCAATGGCTACACAACGGCCTTCTTCGGGCGCTACCTCAAGGGGCAGGCGGACTACGACCTGTATCTCAAGGCGAACCGCAATCCGGCCGAACTCATCGTGAAGTGGAGTCCCGGCGAGTCGGAAACCGCTGCGCCAGCGAGGCCGACGCCTTGAGCGGAAAAGAGCCCGACCGCCACCGAATGCACGGAGCCCACTGAACGCCGCGCCGTCTTCTTGTGTCGTCCAATGCGAAGATGATTCGTGTGCAGGCATGGAGACCGGCCACAGCGGTGAAGTGCCACAACCTTCGTGGCGCGGGAGACCGCAGGGAGGTTACCCATGCCCCGTCCGCCTACCCCCTACAACCTGTGGCCTACAGCCTAACCTACAGCTTCTCGCCCGCGGCGATACGTGCGAGGGCGGTCGCATCAAGGATGGCGATCGCGCGGCCGTCGACCTCGATGATCCGACGCTGCTGCATCTTCTTGAGTGTGCGGCTGAGCGTCTCGGCAATGGTGCCAAGCTTCGCGGCCAGGACGGCCTTGGTCATGTCCAACTCGACCGTGGGATTCCCCGAGCGGACGTGAAGGTCGAGCAAGTGTTTGGCCAGACGCGCGGACACCTCTTTGAGCGACAGGTCGTCGATGAGCGCCACGAATTCACGCAACCGAAACGAGAGCACGGCGAGCATCTCGACGTATACCTCCGGATGCTCGTTACCGACGTGCCGGAAATCGGCCGCCGGCACATACAACGCCTGCGTCGGCCTCGCGGCGACCGCGCCCGCCGGATAGTTTCGGCCTTTGAACACCGGCACTTCGCCGCACAACTCGCCTGGCCCGAACAGGTGTAGGATCTGCTCGCGGCCATCATTGCCGATGCGATGGACACGCACCTGGCCCTTGATGATAACGTAGAAACCGTCGGCGGGCATGTCCTGCAGGAACAAGTACTCGCCGGCATCGTAGCGCCGGAGCATCGTCACCACGGCCACGGCGCGCCGCTTCGCCATGGGTAACGCCTCGAACAGCGGACACTTCGTCAACAGCCGTGCGCGCTCCTCGGCACCGACCTGGATCGTGCGCATCGCTCTATGCCTCCCCGACAACGCGTGTCCAATAGAGAACACAGCCGCCGGGCCCAAGTCAAGGAGGCCTCCGCAGGAAGGCCGCGGTGAGAAATGAAGACAGGGGAAACGGCGTTGTGGAAGAGGGCCGGTGTTCTTGGGGTGCAACAGGCGTGGAGCCGTGGCTCTTGCCGGATAAGGCTCTTGACGAGCGGTGCGCGCGAGGTACCGAGCTGGTCGGGGTCGATGACGGCAAGCCCGTTGGTCATCTGGCGCGGGCACAGGACGGTGTCGCTCTTGGTGCGGCTGAGCGTGCACCAGTTGCCCCGGAACCGGAGGTCGTCCGAGACACGGTCCAACGGGCCCAACGGGCCGGCGACCATACGTGTATTTACTTAGCGCTCTAGCGTCAAGGAGAATCTTGCTTCGCGTCCCGGATTGGTTGAGCGCAATTCTCCCGTCAGTATGCCCCCATGCACCGCGCGAGGAATCCCCCTTTCGCACCGAGGTTCCCCGCCCCATTCCCGGCGCACCCACCATGGGCGAAATGCCCGTGCCGCTATCCCGACTCCGCTCGCGACCGTCGACGCGCGGATTCCTATGCCTATCGGTCTTTTTCACTTTCGTAACGGATTCGTGGCACAATGGGTGTATCCGGCGCAGATTCTCGGTGGAAGCGCTCATCTCTTGCACGTAGGTAAGGGAGATCCTTTTTTTGCTTCCGCCGAGGCGCCGGTAGACGCCATCTCGATCGGGGGATGGCGCAAACCGATTCAGGAGTGGATGAGACCATGATTGGCATCGCGTTACCGGACGGCTCACGCATGGAGATCGAGGATGGGGCCACCGTGCTCGACGTCGCGCAGCAGATCGGCCCACGACTGGCCAAAGCCGCCACGGCGGCCGAGGTCAACGGAACCGTCGTCGACCTGACGACGCCGCTCCATGAAGGCGATACGGTGACGATTCTCACGTTCGATTCCGAGAAGGGCCGCGAGGTATTCCGGCACAGCGCATCGCATGTCATGGCGGCCGCCATCAAGCGCCTCTGGCCCGAGGCGAAGCTGGCCATCGGCCCGGCCATCGAGGACGGTTTCTACTACGACATCGATGTGCCCAAGACCTTCGTCCAGGACGACCTCCAGGCCATCGAGGCCGAGATGGCCAAGGTTGTCCAGGAAGATGTCCCCTTCGTGCGCAAGGAAATGTCCAAGGCGGATGCCCTCGCCTACTTTCGCGCGCGCGGCGATCAGTACAAGGTTGAGCTCATCGAGGGCCTCGAAGACGGCACGATCACCTTTTACGAAACGGGCGACTTCATCGACCTCTGCCGAGGGCCGCACGTACCGTCGACCGGCGCCATCAAGGCCGTCAAGCTCCAGAGCATCGCCGGCGCCTACTGGCGCGGTGACGAGCGGCGCCAAATGCTCCAGCGCATCTACGGTACGGCCTTCCCCAAACCCAACGATCTCGAGGAACACCTCGAGCGCCTGGCCGAGGCCGAGCGCCGCGACCATCGTCGACTCGGCAAGGAACTCGACCTGTTCAGCTTCCACGAGGAAGGGCCCGGATTCCCCTTCTTCCATCCCAAAGGTATGGTCGTCATGAACGCCTTGCTCGACTACTGGCGCGAGGAGCACCGCAAACGCGGGTACGGAGAGCTGCGTACGCCCATCGTCCTCAATCGCTCGCTCTGGGAACAGTCCGGCCACTGGGACCATTACAGAGAAAACATGTACTTCACCAAGATCGACGACCGCGACTTCGCCGTCAAACCCATGAACTGCCCCGGCGGCATGCTTGTCTACAAAACGCGCATGCGTAGCTACCGGGATCTCCCCATGCGCTGGGCCGAGTTGGGCCTCGTCCATCGCCACGAGAAGTCCGGCGTCCTCCACGGCCTGTCCCGCGTGCGCATGTTCACCCAGGACGACGCCCACGTCTTCATGACCGAAGACCAGATCCAGGACGAGGTCATCGGCATCATTGATTTTGTCGATGAGGTGTATTCGACGTTCGGTCTCGACTACGCCGTCGAACTGAGCACCCGTCCCGCCAACTCGATCGGTACCGACGAGATGTGGGAGGTCGCCACGAAGGGCCTGCGCGACGCCCTCGAGGCCAAGGGCATGGAGTACAAACTCAACGAGGGCGACGGTGCCTTCTACGGCCCGAAGATCGACTTCCACGTGCGCGACAGCCTCAAGCGCTCGTGGCAGTGCGCTACGATCCAGCTCGATTTCGCCATGCCCGAGAAGTTCGACCTCGAGTACATCGGCCCCGACGGCGAAGCCCATCGCCCCGTCATGGTGCACCGCGTAATCTTCGGCGCCGTCGAGCGGTTCCTCGGCATTCTCATCGAGCATTTCGCCGGCGCGTTTCCCGTGTGGTTCGCGCCCGTTCAGGCCGTGGTGATTCCAGTGACGGACGACGTCGCCCCCTACGCCACGGAGGTGCGCGACCGGTTCTTCGACGCCGGCCTACGGGTCGAGACGGATCTCAGCGACGAGACCATGCGCTACAAGATCCGCCAGGCGCAGACGCAGCGCATCCCCTACATGCTCGTTGTGGGCCGGCGCGAAGCCGAAAACGGCGCTGTCGCCGTCCGCCACCGCCGCCACGGCGACCTCGGAGCCATGCCCCTCGACGCATTCCTTGAGCGCATTCGGAGCGAAATCGTTGCGAAGACCCGAGATTAGCTCTTGAAAGAAGAGCGCTTACCGTGTACAATAAGAATTATGAATAAGATGAGCTAAAGGGGAGGAATGCCAGATGGGTGCCGTTCGAGGCTCGACGAGTTGTGTGAACCATCCAGGTATCGAGGCGGTTGCCCGCTGCAAGCAGTGTGGCAAACCCGTGTGCGGTATCTGTGTGGTGGCGGGCGCGACGGGGCAGTTCTGTTCCGAGGAGTGCCGCGAGAAGCACCAGGAATTCGTCAAGCGCGCCCAGCAGTTGGATCTCAAAAAGAGCCGCAGCGTTGGCCTTGTCCACCGGCTGACGAGGTGGGTGGGCAAGCTGGTCGTGCTGGCGTTGCTCCTATTGTTTGTGGCCGCGCTAGTGACCTTCTTTACGGATATCCGGATTCCGGTGATTGGTGATATGATAAGGGGTTTCATGAAGTAGTGAGCGGTGGTCCGGCAATGGCGCCGGCGGGAAGGAGGGAACGATGGATCTCAGTGGATTGAAGTGGCCGTTGATCATCGTTGTCGTTGTCGGGGTGGGCTTTCTGCTGAGTAGCAGCGGCACGAATTACATGTTCAAGAAATTCACCCAGTCTGAGGCGGGCGTTGACGCGGCGAAGGACAAGCACGACGAGGCCGGGCTGTCCAAACTGGGCGGTTTCTTGCTGATGACGTTCCGCTATCAGAAGGCCAACGAGGTGTTTGGCACGGCAGTGGGGCGATATCCCCAAGGCGCCAACGTGTGGTACAACAAGTACCGCATGGTGAAGTGCGCTGAGAAACTGAAGAACTACGCGGGGGCCGCCGCTATCCTCAACGAGCTGATGAACGCCCGGGCGAGCGAGGTCGATTCGCGTGTCCCGGAAGAGGCCAACCTGCGACTACGACGAGACAAACTGATCGAGATTCATCAGCTCTAGTCTCGATGCACCATGAACGAACGTCTGGTTGGTCGGATTCCTGTACTCGAAAGCCTACGCGCGGGCAAACGCGCCCCGCGTAGGCTTTTCGTGCTTGAGAACGCGACCGGCCTCGACGCGATCCTCGAGGCAGCCCACGGCGTGCCCATCGACCGCGTGGATCGCGGCGAACTGGAGGTGCTGGCCGGGGGCGCCGTTCACCAGGGTGTGGTCCTCGAGGCCGGCCCCCTCCCCATCCTCAAGGCCGAGGATTGGCTGCGTCGCGCTTTTGAAGCGGATGCCATCGTCGTCATGCTGGACGGCGTTGAAGATCCACACAACTTCGGAGCCATTGTGCGTTCCGCCGCCGCATGCGGCGCGTGCGGCGTGCTGTTCGGCAAACGGCGCTCGGCACCGGTATCGCCCGCCAGCGCCAAGAGTGCCGCCGGCGCCATGGAATACGTGGACCTCGTTCAGACGGCGAATGTTGCTCGGACGTTGCGCGGTCTCAAGGAGGTTGGATTCTGGATCATGGGCCTGGATGCCCAGGGCGAAGGCGTGATCTGGAAAGCCGACCTGACGGGCCGCGTCGCCCTGGTCGTGGGCAGTGAAGGCAAAGGAATGGGACGCCTCGTGAGCGAGACGTGCGACATGCGCCTGCGCATCCCCCTCACAGGGCCTATCACAAGCCTGAATGCCTCCGTCAGCGCCGCCGTTGCGTTGGCGGAATGCCTGCGGCAGCGTCAGGCATAGTGCCACCTCTCCGCGCGCAGCACAGCCTGCCGCGAGATTGGTCAGTCCTCGTCGTCCTCGATGGGCGGAGTCTTCATATCGCGCTCGCGGAGGCGCTTGGCATAGTGCGTTACGATCCGCCGCAGCAGCTCGTCGCGCCGCATGCCCTCGGTCTCCGCCTTCCAGCGCAGGAATGCCGCCACAGAACGCGGCAACGTCACCGTCATCTTCACGGACGTTGTAGGGTCGTTGCCCTTTAGGCTGAGGTCATCCAGTATGTCTTCGTTCGATAGATCCGCCATGATTCCTCACCTCGACCGATCTCAAGAACTCACGGGCCTATCCTTGGTTATTAGGTCTGAACAGATTATACCGTTGAGCAGCGCATTCCGCAAAATCCTCGAGTGACTTCTTGGCATGAACACGTAGGTTTTGCTGAAGCGTATTTCCCTAGGACTCCCGAAGCTTGAGCCCCTTCATGCTTTCGGCATACCGCGTCCTGCAGGTATAATGCTCTCCAATCTCCTGAGGAGGCGTCGCGCAGTGAACATCCTAGGCATCGGCGGCTATTCGCACGACTCGGCGGCCGCGCTTGTGTGCGACGGTATTCTGGTGGCGGGCGTCGCCGAGGAGCGTCTAACGCGGAAGAAGCACCAGGGGGGTGTGCCGAGAAAAGCGGTAGCCTATTGTTTGGAGGCGGCGGGGCTCGGGCCAAACGACGTCGACCACATCGGCGTGTACATGCGCCCCTTCCTGAGGCTCGGGCGTCGTCTGCCCTACCGGGTCACCCAGATGGTGCACAGCCCGGTCTACTCGCTTGGGTTCATGGCCTACGAGGTGCTGCACAACGCCCAATACCTGTGGGGCATGCGCAGCCTGCGCGGAACCAAGGCAAAGCTTCACTTCATGGAGCACCATCCTGCCCACGCCGCCAGTGCCTTCCTCGTGAGTCCCTACGACGAAGCCGCGCTCCTGACCATCGACTACGTCGGCGAGTTCTCGGCTACCTGGGCCGGTGTGGGACACGGCACAACGATCCGGCGCCTGCGCGCCACCGACTACCCGCACTCCCTCGGGGTGTTCTACTCCGCCATCACGGACTACCTGGGTTTTCTCCGCGCCAGCGATGAGTACAAGGTTATGGGCTTGGCTTCCTACGGCGAGCCGGAATTTTTCGACGACTTCAAGGCGATCCTCCAGGAACGTCCGGACGGTTGGTATGCCACCGACCGATCATGGCTCGTGTGCCACTACGCGCCCGGTTCCCGAACCGGCTACTTCTCGAAGAAGTTCATCGACCGTTTCGGCCCGCCGCGCGCCAAGGGCGAACCCATCGAGGCGCGCCACCGGAACATCGCGGCCTCGGCCCAACGGCTCCTTGAGGAACGCGTGTTGGGCATTGCCCGCTGGCTCGCCGAGGCCACCGGGCAACGCCGGCTCTGCCTGGCCGGCGGCGTTGCCCTGAACTGCGCCATGAACGGGCGACTCCGGCGCGAGTCGCCCTTTGACGACATCTACGTGCAGGCGGCCGCGGGCGATGACGGTATCGCCATAGGCGCCGCCTACCAACTGCATCATCAACTGACACGGGCCGGCCGGGCGTTCGTTATGCGCGATACCCGAATTGGCCCCTCGTTCTCGAACGAGACCATCCGGGCGTTTCTCGAGGGGGCGAAGATCAGATTCGAGACGCCCGCCAGTCTCGAGGAGCGCGCCGCCGATCTCCTGGCCGAAGGCAAGATCGTGGGTTGGTTTCAGGATCGTATGGAGTTCGGGCCGCGCGCCCTCGGCGCGCGGAGCATTCTGGCGGATCCCACCCGGCCTGAGATGAAAGACCTTCTCAACAAGTACGTCAAACACCGCGAGGACTTCCGCCCCTTCGCGCCAAGCGTCGCCGAGGAGGATGCCTCCGCCTTCTTCACCGGCTGCCAATCATCGCCCTTCATGTTGTTTGTCTATCCCGTGGAGCCTGACAAGCGCGCCCTAGTTCCCGCCATCACCCATGTTGACGGAACAGCCCGGGTGCAGACTGTCTCGAAGGACGTCCATCCGAAGTTCCACCGACTAATCCGCGCTTTCGAGCGGCGCCGAGGCGTCCCGATGGTGCTCAACACGTCCTTCAATGTCATGGGCGAACCTATCGTGAACACACCAGGCGAGGCCGTCCGCTGCTTCTTTAGCACCGGTATGGATGCCTTGGTCATCGGCGACTACGTGGTGGTCAAGCAGTGAGGATTCTCATTCCCACAGCCGACTACCCGCCCATCGAGGGCGGCATCAGCACGGTGGCGCTCTCTCTGTCGCGCGAGCTGGCCCGCCAAGGCCACGAGGTGACCGTCATCGCGCCCCACTTCGACGGCCAGGAGGCCTTCGACGCCGCCGAGCCGGTCGCCGTCGTGCGCTACCGAGGCTACGGACTTGGCTGGCTGCGGTTGGGACCCATGCTGCGCGCGACCTGGCCCTACCTTCGCGTAACGGACCTCGCGCTGGGCATCAACATTGCCTATGGCGGCCTGATCGGATGGGTCGGCAAGACGTGTTTCTCGAAACCCTATGTAACCTTCGCGTATGCATACGAGTTTCTGAAGTTTCCGAAAGCATCGCCGCTCGGCTGGTTTCTCCGACGCCTCTACGCCGGGGCGGAACGCGTGGTAGCCATCAGCGAATTCACGCGTGATCGACTGGCCGAATTCGGCGTGCAACCTAGTTCGATCGCGGTGGTTCTTCCGGGCACGGACGGAGCCAAGGACATTTCGGCCGAGGCGGCCCGGCGCGCCCGGGAACGATTCGCCCTCGAGTGCGGCCCGGTCATCCTCGGCGTCGGCCGCTTCGTCCGGCGCAAAGGACACCTCACGCTCGTCCAGGCCATGCCGCGTATTCTCGAACGCGTGCCCGGGGCCCAGTTGGTATTGGTGGGGCGAGGCCCCCGCATGAACGCCGTCATCCAGGAAGCCTATCGCCTCGGCGTGCGCGAGCAAGTCGTGTTGCCCGGGCGCATCTCGGACGAGGAGCTCGCCGGGCTCTACCAAGCCTGCACGGTGTTCGCCCTTCCCACAGGCCAAGACCGGCGAGGCCAGGTCGAAGGTTTTGGCCTCGTATTCACCGAGGCCCACGGGTACGGCAAGCCCGTGGTGGCCGGCCGTTCCGGGGGCGCGGCCGAGGCCGTCCTCGATGGCGAGACCGGCCTCATCGTCGAGCCGAATCAACCCGACGCGTTGGCCGAGGCTATCCTTCGCATCCTCGAAGACCCCGCCCTGGCGGAACGTCTCGGCGCGAACGGCCGCCAACGCGTCGAGACCACCCTGAATTGGCGGGTATTTGCCACGGGCGTGCTCGAAGCGGTATCGAGGCGACCATGAAGCGATTTCGCGTAGCCCACGTGATCACGCGCCTGTGTCGAGGCGGCGCGCAGGAGAACACCTTCCATACCGTGCGCCTGGCCAGCCGTGAGCGCTTTGACGCAGATCTCATCAGCGGCCCCACGCACGGCCCCGAAGGGAGTATCGAGGACGACGTGACCAACGCCGGCATTCCCATCGTGCGCGAACCCTTTCTCGTCCGTAACATCGCGCCCATCCGAGATGCCATCGCGCTACGCCGCCTGACCCGCCTGTTTCAATCCAGGCAATATGACATCGTCCACACGCACACCTCCAAAGCGGGATTCCTGGGCCGACTGGCGGCGGAACGGGCCGGCGTCCCGGCCGTCGTTCATACGCCGCACGGCAACATCTTCCATGGCTATTTCCCGAAACCGGTCACGCGCGCGTTCGTATGGATGGAACGCCACGCCGCACGCCGGACGGATCGGATCATCGAACTGACCTCGGGCGGGGTCCGCGAGCATCTCGACGAGGACATTGGGCAACCGGATCAGTTTCGCGTGATCTTCAGTGGTATCGATTTCGGCCCCTTCGACGAGGCGATCCGACGACGCAACGAAACGCGGCGCGCCCTCGGCATCGCCCCACACGAGGTGCTCGTCGGCGCCGTAGGCCGCCTTGAACCCGTGAAGGGATTCGCGTATTTTGTAGCCGCCGCTGAGGCCATTGCGCAGGCCGCGGCCGAGGCCCGATTCATCTTGGCGGGCGCCGGCTCGCTAGACGACGAGTTGCGTCGTCGAGCGCGCCCGTTGGGTGAGCGGTTCCGGTTCTTGGGACTACGGCACGACGTGCCCGATCTCATGGCGGCGATGGACATACTCGCGATGCCTTCCATTAATGAAGGCATGGGGCGGGTCCTGATCGAGGCAGGCGCCGCGTCTACGCCGGCCGTGGCCGCGTCCGTGGGCGGGATTCCCGACGTGCTGGACGACGGGGCTACGGGGATCTTAGTTCCGCCGGGTGACGCGGGCCGGTTGGCAGCGGCCGTGCTCGAACTGATTCGAGACGCCGACCGGAGGCGAGGTATGGGCGACATGGCCCGCCGAAGGGTGGTACCGGCCTTTGGCCTTGATCGCATGGTCGAGCGCATCGAAGCCGTGTATGAAGAGCTGATCGAGGAGAAACACCTTGACCCCTGAGGACCAATTTCTCGCACAACAGCGTCTGCTGGTCATCGCACCCCATGCCGACGACGAGAGTTTCGGATGCGCGGGAACCATGGCGCGGATCAAGAGCCTCGGCGGCGAAGTGTACGTGACCGTGTGCTCCGTGGGCGATCTCAAGCATTACGACGGCACGGACCACATCGTCTCCGGCGAGGCTCGCGAGGCGGAACTGGCGCAGGTGATGAGCTTCCTTGAGGTCGACGATTGGGACATCCTGTACCGGGAACCGGAACGCCACCTCCGACTGGACGCTATCCCTCGGCGGGATCTCATCGCCCGCATCGAGCGCGAGGGCAAGTTAGCCATTGATCGGATTCGGCCCACGATGCTCGCAATTCCCGTGTCCTCCTACAACCAGGATCACGAGGCCGTGTTCCGCGCGGCATTCACTGCCGCCCGGCCCGGCGTCCGCTCGCTGAAGCCGTTTCAGACCATCGTGATCGGCTACGACAACACCTCGCTGTTCTGGAGCCTCGAGCGCGAGAAGTTCCATCCTAACTTCTACATCGACATCTCGGCGTTCCTCGACAAGAAGCTCGCTGCGCTCTCGATGCATCGCTCGCAGATGCGCGATGCGCTCCATCACTCGAGCGTGCAGAACGTCGAATTCATCGCTCGGGTGCGAGGACGAGAAATCAGCGTCGAGGCCGCCGAAGGCTACATGGTCTTCCGGCACGTGCTCTAACCGTTTCGGCCAATGGGGAGTTCAGGCAATCATGAAGGACGAGAAGCTGATCATCGGATTACCGGCCGGTTCCTTGGCCGACACGTCGCGGGGCGGGAACCTGATTCGACTTCTTCACGACGCCGGGTTCACGAGCAGCGGATACGAGCGCGGAGGACCAAGCACGTTCCCGGTCAATGCCTTCCTCATGGGATGGGATGGACGCCCCCAGGAGTTCGGCGCCCAGTTGGCCCTGGGTGAAGTGGATATTGCCATCGCCGGCGACGACTGGATCCGCGAACGGACCCTCGAGCTTCGCTACGAATACGGTACGGAAGCCCTGCTCCAACGCGTGTTGCCCCTCGGACGCGGCACCGTCCGGATCGTCATCATCAAAGCCGGCGCGTGCGACGGCGATGCATGGCTCAAGAGCCTGCTCGCAGAGAAGCCGCTCATCACGATCGCGTCCGAGATGCCCTATCTTTCCGTCGAGTGGTTCTTGAAGAAGGCCGACGAGCTCGGTTTCGGCAAGAGCCACCGTGCCTACGCCGTCCAGCGGTTCAAAACCCCACCGCGCATCGAGCGCGGCGTTCTGATCTACGAGACGTGGGGAAAGACCGAGGCCAAGGTCAAGAACGGGTCCGTGGATTTCGGCGTCGAGATCACGCAGACGGGCAGCGCCATCCACAACTACGGACTGGCCGTGGTCGACGAAATCATGGCCTCGGAAGCAGCAGTGTGGGCCAATCCGGCCATCCGCGAGAACGCCGCGAAGCATGATTTGGCGCGGATGTTTCTCCTCAACCTCTACGGTGCCATGTACGCCGAGAACAAGGTCTTGCTGCTGTTCAATACCCGCAAGGAATGCGTGCCGGGACTCCTGGAGTACCTGGAAGCCAATCGCCTGTTTGCCGATGAGCCGACCATGAGTGAGGGACTTCACTTCACCGAGTTCAGCGTCGAGATGGCTTCCGACAATCCGGATCTGCCCTTGGCCCAAGTGCGCTACGAGCTGGCCACAATGGGGGCCACCCACATCGAAACCATCCCCCTTGAGTCCTCGATTCCAGGCCTGGATGTCATCGATTTCTGACACCGCCCATGCTATTCGGCCGTCCAGAACCGCGAGGGGCTACCCCCGGGCGCCACAGGAATGGTAAGCTTCTTAGCGCATTTCGGACAGAATCCGGCGTACGCCGTACCGTCCTTGTTCAGATGCACCCGGGCGTAGACGTTACAGCACTTGAAGAGCACTCCAATGTAAGGGCGCTGTGTGGATTTCATGACCGCGCTGCTCCCCGCTCCTATTCCGCTGACTTGGCCGGCTGATCCGCCTCGGCCTTATCTTCGTTGGTAGTCTCTTCCGACGCAGGCTTGGCCTTGCTCTTGCGCTGCGCTCGAGCCATCTCGAACAGATCGATACCGAACCAGACGAATCCGGCGGCCACAAACCCCACCATGAGCGAAATGATGATCATGCGGATAATCACGGTGCGTCCTCCGTCGGCGTTCGCTCGATGGGCACCAGCGGCGACGAAACCGACGCCTCGACATGCGTTGCCGCCTGTTTGAGCGCGCCCACTTCATCGCGTAGATCTTTCACTTCTTCATACAGCAACCACAGTTGCTCCATCAAGGCATCGTTCGTGTTCTGCAACTCGTTGACGGTTTGCTTGAGCGTGGCCTGCGCATCAAGAAGTTGCTCAATGCGCGCGCGATCCACCGCCGGTTCCGCCCCCGCCACCGACGCCGCTTCTTCCTCGGGACCCGATTCCTCCGGCAACCCGGCCGTTGGTTCCTCCACCTCGCTCAGTGCCATATCATCAAACCAGGCCGTGCCGCAACCCAACAACACGCAACGGACAACGACGAAGTCGGTGCCCTCAGGGATCTTCATCGAGGCGGAGACATCACGCCAGTCCTGTGTTCCGGACACCGGCCCCGACGTCGAGGAAGTGACGAAGTCAACGAGGGTTGAGGGCTTCCTCCAGCATTGAAGCCACAGTGCGGCCTCCGTGGCCTCGCGCGTCTTAACGAAACCGGACAACACAAGGCGTTTTCCACTGAGGGGCCGCGAGACGCTTTGGCTCCAGTTGTTGGCCGGATCTCGCTCATAGGGCTGCGGCGTGTGCAACACGGCCGCCCACTCGCCGCTGTGGGCGGTCGATTCGCGCCCGGCCGTGGCGCCGGGCTGGGGCATCACAAAGGACTTCCATGGACCCGCCTTCGCCCCGTGCCACGCCTCGAACCCGGCGTTCTCGAGCAGGTTCTCGGCGCCGGCGCTCCACGCGATGGCGAGCAGGATGGCTGTGTGTCGGAGCATCTGTGTTAGGTGCATGAATGGACAGGCTCTGTAACCACCGGACGGCGCCAAGGCCCTACTCTCTGCCGAGACCGTCCATTCGGAGTTTGAGATCCTTGGGACTGGTGGCGTAGTGCAACGCGATGGTCTCCGAAATGCGGCCCTCCTTGAACAGCTTGAAGAGGGCCTGGTCGAAGGTCTGCATGCCGTACTGGGACTCGCCTTCTTCGATAAGCTTGACGATGTTCTTGAAACTCTTGCCTTGCTCAATGAAATCGCGCACGGTGCGATTGCCGATAAGCACCTCGACGGCCACCGTCCGGCCAGCCCCCTCTTTCAACGGAAGGATACGCTGCGACATCACACCGCGTAACACGCTGGCCAACTGCTTGCGTATTTGGAGCTGTTGATGCGGCTCGAAGAAATCGATGATGCGGTTGAGCGTCTCGACCGCGTCCACGGTATGCAGCGTCGAGAACACGAGGTGGCCCGTCTCCGCCGAGGCCAGCGCCGTGCGTACGGTCTCCGCGTCGCGCATCTCGCCGATGAGAATCACATCCGGGTCTTGGCGCAGCGCGCCACGCAGGGCGTTGGCAAACGATAGCGTGTCGTGACCGACCTCGCGCTGGGTGATGATCGCCATCTTGTCCTGATGCACGAACTCGAGTGGATCCTCGACCGTGATGATATGGACAGGCCGAGTCGAGTTGATCTCATCGATAATGGCCGCCAGCGACGTGGACTTGCCGCTGCCGGTCGGCCCGGTCACAAGCACCAACCCGTTGGCAAGACGAGCGATCTTCTTGAGAACCACCGGCAATCCCAGGTCCTCGATCTTCTTGATACTGAGCGGGATCAGACGCAGGACGATGCGCGTGTCGCCGTCATCCCGGCAGACGTTCACGCGGAAGCGAGCCACATCCTCGAGAACGTACGACAGATCCAGCTCTTTCACCTTCAGGAACTTGTTCACGTCGGACTCGCCGGCGATCTCGCTCAGCAGCCCCTGAACCATCTCCTCGGTGAGGAACTCGCTGTCCATGCGAACCAGATCGCCATCGATACGATAGATGACCTGATTACCCGTCTTGAGGTGAATATCCGATGCGTTTCGATCGACGGCATCGGCCATGATTTCCTTGAGCGTATACATGGACTCGCTTGCCCTCCCGATTCCCGCCGCCGGCCCCATGCCTTCGGCCAGCCGGACTCCTCCAGCACCACGATTCAGGATATCATGAAGCGCGCCGATTTCCCTAGTGACCGGACCCTATGCCATCAGCGGCAGGCTGGGACTGGGTGTGGTGGTCCAGTCACCGAGCAGGCCGTGCTCGAGCCGAGACACGGCCGCGGCCGCAATCATGGCACCATTGTCGACGCACAGCTTTAGCGATGGCATGAACACCGGGATCGACAACTCAGCGTCGAGCCGCTGCCGCAGCAGACGGTTCGCCGCGACTCCCCCGGCCAGCACCAGCCGCTGCGCACCGGTCTCGGCGATGGCGCGCTTGGTCTTGACCAAGAGGACATCGATCGCCGCAGCCTGGAAACTCGCGGCCACATCTTCCACCGCGCATCCGCCCTTGCGAAGCTCGTACAAGACCGCCGTCTTCAGTCCGCTGTAGCTGAACTCGAGCGACTCGGAATGAACCAGGCCTCGCGGAAAGGAAATCGCCTTCGGATTGCCGTTCTCGGCCGTGTGCTGAATCGAAGGACCGCCCGGATAGGATAGGCCGAGCAGACGTGCCACCTTGTCGAAGGACTCGCCCACCGCATCATCGCGCGTCGCGCCCAGGGTTACGTAGTGATGCGGCCGGTCGCACGCCAGCAGGCAGGTGTGTCCACCGCTGACCACCAGCGCCAGAAAGGGAAACGCCGGAGGCGAATCCGTATCGAGAAACACCGAGAAGATGTGGCCTTCAATGTGGTGAACCGGGACGAACGGCACGTTCCAGGTGTATGCCAGCGCCTTGGCGAAATTGACGCCCACCAGCAGGGAACCCATCAGGCCGGGACCATTGGTCGCCGCCACAGCATCCACGGAAACGCGGGCATCGGCGATGACTTTCGCGGCGAGTTGCGAGATGCATTCGAGATGCTTGCGCGAGGCAATCTCGGGAACTACGCCGCCGAACTCGGCGTGGACCTCGACCTGCGATGCCACCCGTCCGGCCCGGATCTTCCACGCCTCGTCCACGATGGCCACGCCGGTCTCATCGCACGACGTCTCTATACCCAGCACACACGTCATTGCAGCAACTCCGACACGTGAACGAGGGCGATATCCCTCTTCTTCAGCTCGGGCAACAGTTTCGACAGCATATCGGCCGTCCTCGCCCGGAAGTGGCATATGGCGATAGCGCTGCCTTCCTGCAAGGCGATCCGCACAAGTCGGTCGAATTGGGCGCGGATGCTGGCTTCTGTGTTCTCATGGTCGATGAACACGCGGCGCTGCGCCGCGGGCACGCCTATGCTCCGGGCCACATCGAAAGCCACCGTATCCGCTGTAGTCCGACTATCCACGAAGAAGAGCGGTCCTCCGCGCAGCACGTTCAGGAAGCGCATCATGGCGTTGCGATCCGCTGTGAAGACCGAACCGGCATGGTTATTGATTCCCACCGCGCCCGGCACCTCAGCGAGGGCTTTCAGCGTCAAGTCCCGGATCTCGGCCTCCTTCATCGCACTGCTCAGGCAGCCCGGGAAATCCGTCTTCTCCATCGGCATGTGGAGCAGGACCTCGAAGCCGAGTCCGGTTGCACGGCGCGCCGTTTCCTCGGCGTGAGGCGTGTAGGGCAGAATCGCCAGCGTGAGGCTCGGATCCAGCCCGAGCATCCGTTCCGTCACCGGCCCGCCATAGCCACCGTCATCGACGACGATGGCCACGCGCTTGGAGGATGTCCCTTCCGGAAGCCCCATCGGTATGTGCGCCGCGTCGGCATCGTTGATCGTGTCCGACTCGAGGTCCAACTCATAGAGATCCGGGAGCGCGGTTTCGAGCGCCTCGTCCACCGACGTCGGCGACACATGGGCCAACACCGGGAGTTCCACCCCGGGCAGCGCGGCCGGCGTAGGCCCAACAGCCTCTTCGGCGGGCGCCGGGAGCGGCGTCGCCGCCTGTTCGGCTCCCGCGTCGCGCAACTGCGCGGTGACACAGCAATGGTCGCCGCACGACAGGGATATGGTCGTACCTCCTTGCGGCGTCGGCCCAAGAGTAGACACTGCTACGCCGAGACGCAGCATGTGCCGACGAATAAGCCCCTCGATGCCTTCGACGTTGAGTTCCGGCGGCAGCATGATTTCGAAACGGTGGAGGCACCAATGGGCCGTATCGTCTCGAAACGCATCCGGGACGGCACGCGAAACGCGCGCCGCGATCACGCCGTTGTCGACCAACAGCGTCTCGAACTCATCTGCCACGCGGTGGCACTCATCGCGGAGATCCAGCGGGCGGCTCCGAAGATAATCGACGCAGAAAGCACCGGCGATTCCGGCGGCAACACACAACGCGAAGAGACTCGCGCTGAGGCGCAACCACCAGAACAGACCGGAAGAACTCGGCGCCGATAACGCGGCAACGTCTTTCTCTTGCTGCTCTTCGGCCATCAGAAGTCCACCCATTCCACGTCGTCGATCGCACAGCCCAGGAACCGCGCGCCCACGCGGACAAATGAGCCGGGATCATCGCTCACCAAGTACCGATGATGCGTCCGTGAGGCCCCGTCACGCAACCTACCCAGCCCCGCAAGGGTCTGCTCGACCACCTCGGCCGTGGCCGCGGCACTGTCCACCAGCGACACCGCTTGGCCCATGGCGTCCGCAATCACCCCGGCTAACAAGGGATAGTGGGTGCAACCGAGCACCAAGGTATCGATATCGCATTTTCCCAACCCAGCCAGATAGGTGCGCGCCGTTTCGCGCGGTACCGGGCCGTCGATCCATCCTTCCTCCGCCAACGGCACGAAGAGCGGACAGGCCTTCGAGAAGACCTTAACCTCCGGAGCCACGGCATGGATAACATCCGCATATGTTCCACTGGCCACCGTGCCGGCCGTACCGATCACGCCTATCCGCCCATTCCGGGTCGCCGCTGCCGCACGACGCGCTCCCGGCTCAACCACGCCGATCACCGGAACGTCGAGCTCCGCACGCAACGCATCCAACGCATGGGACGAGGCCGTGTTGCAGGCAACGACAAGGAGTTTGATTCCCCGCTCGAGCAACGCCGCCGCGCACGCCCGCGCATAGCGGATCACGGTGTGGGGCGATTTCGTACCGTAGGGAACGCGGGCCGTGTCGCCGAGATATACGATCTCCTCGGCGGGAAGGCGTTCCATGATCCGCCGCACCACCGTCAGGCCTCCCACACCCGAGTCGAACACACCGATGGATGCGCCACCGTCCGAAACGTCCGCGTGCTTGACTTGGCCACTCGTGCATCGAGACATACTTGTCCCATCACTCCTTAGGGTCCTACTACGTGCCGAGAAACGCACCCTGGGGCTTCGGCAAGCCGAAAGACCAGTATCGCTCACATCGGGGATAAGGAATGGCGCTATCGGCACGACGGCCATCCGGCTTCGGACGCATCCGCGTCCCTCCGGTCCGCGCCACACACAAGGCTTACCCACGCCTGCGGCCGAGTCTGGGCCTATGCCGCCCTATTCAGTCCGGACATAGTATACGCACTCCGCCACAGCGGGCCAACTCGAAGCCTTGTCATGCGGCGGGCACGGCGAGCCACTGTGGATCCGGCACGATCGGCACGGAAGCGTCAAGATGGGCCGGGAACGACTCCGGCGGGGGCGCGCCCTCGATGAGAACACGGACACTGCGTACCGACTCGCCCTCCACGCCGCGCAGGGCATCCTGCGTCAGTGTTTGTACCACGCCATAGAGCATCAGCGCCTCGACAGAGACGCTCTTCAAGTCCTTGTACCCGACGATCAGCTCGCGCGAGAAATCCACCACCAGCTCGCCCCCGCTCAGCAGGTACAAGGCGCGCACGCGCGTGGCTTCCGGCAGTATGGCGCGGAGGTTCTCGCGGTCCTGAGGCCCCTGGATGAGCGCCTCGAGCGCACTCCGGCAATTCTCGACCGTGGAATCCGAGGAGCGCACGCTTCTTATCTCCGGTTCCAGGCGACGCCCGGCACCGTCGCCGAAGTAGAGGAGGACCTCCTCGGTGGCCGCCGTTTCTCCGGCCGGAGCCGCCGGCGTCGCTTCCGCCGCCGTTTTGGACGGAACGAGTTCCAGCGGCCATTGGCCGCGCTGCACCATTTCGTAGACAAGCATGCCAAGGCAAACCAGCAGGACCAAGGTCACCATGGCCCACACGGTGAAGAAGACTTGTTTGGTCAGTGAAGGCCTCTCGGAACGATTCACCGATCTCTCCCCATTCGATTCGCCTGAGTGAGGTAGTCCTTGATGCCGGCGGCGATGCCCTGCGCCAATCGGCGCTGGTAGGCTTCCATACCCAGGAGCTCTTCCTCGGCCATATTGGTCAAGAAGCCCACCTCGATCAGCAAGGCCGGCATCGAGACATCCTTCAGCACCTTGCAGCGAACATCACTGATACCGCGATTCTCCGCGCCTGAGGACTCCGCCAACTTCGACGCGATCCGCTCGCCGAGTGTTCCGCAAACCATCGAGTAGTCCGCAGGAGGCGGCGATGAGTCCTTCCCTTCGACAACCTTGTACACATCGGTGCCCGTCGAGAAGAACACCTCGATCCCGTGGGCGGTCGGCGAAAGACTGGCGCCCGTATGGATGCTAATCAGGAGGTCGCCCGATCGACTGTTGGCGGTGTTGGCGCGATCTCGTGAACTCAGGTCGGTGTCATCACTCCGCGTCATCTCGACCTTGAGGCCCGGCACCGTGCCGAGTTCCTCCTTGAGACACCGCGTCACGGCGAGGGCGACGTCCTTCTCCTTCACGCCTTGGGCGCCCAGGCTCCCGACATCTTTGCCTCCGTGGCCTGCGTCCAGAATCACCGTGCTCACACGTGGCAACGCCGTCGACGGAGTGCTGACCACCGGCTCCTGAGGCCGCTCGCCTCGTGTATCCTCTGGAGACCCGACCTTGGGCTCATCCCCCGGCAGAGCCACCGGCTCCCAGAGCGACTCATCCGACGGACTCGACGCCGGCACTTCCGACGCGCTCACGTGCCCGTCGGCTGCGGCCCCTTCCGGAAGTGTTGCCAATTCGTCGGACTCGGCGCGGATCACCGCGACGCGGAACGCTTTGGCGAAGAACGGAATAACATCGACCAACGCCATGAGCACCCGATCCCCCTCACCGCTAAGGGGATGCTGAAGCGGGAACTGATTCAGCGACCCGTCCACACGGGTATCGCCCATCTTCATCCAAGCGGTTTGGCGGGCAAAATCCAATTGCACACGGCCGGGCTGGACGCGCCCGTCTCCCCCCAGATCCCGGGCAACCGTCAGAAGACTCACATGGGGAATGCCGCCCACATCGACAATCGGTGCGGTTGCCACGCGGTCCGAACCGTCAAGGCGAGTGCGGAAGACAACCGCCGAGGTCTGGCCAACGGTCGCCGTAGCGAGAACAAGCGCCCACGCCGCAGTCATGGCCCACACCCAGCGCACCGCCAGCAAAGAAAGAAAATGCTTCATATCGAAGAAGGGTCACCTACTCTTTTGGACATTGATCATCCGCCATTTCACAAAGAAGCTGTCTTTGGCGGGATGGTTGCGATCGCCTCCGCTCAACAACATGAGCGCTCCGAAGAAGATGAACAGTGCGATCAGCACACCGAGGGCGATCTTCATTTTCCTCGTCATCGTTTGCTCTCACCCACGCGCCGTGAACCGAATCCACGCCACGACACGGGACGCTGGCCTAGGTCCGCCGCTTGCCCTTAAAGGCCGAATGCGTGCCGCCCAAGGCCTGACCAATCTGAACTTCCTTTTTGTCATCGAGCCGCATCTGCGACTGCACCTGGATCACGCGAGCGTTGAGCTTCTCGAGGCAGGCCTGGCACAGCTTCTTGCTCGCACTGATCGCCGGGGCGCCGCACATCCCGCACTTGACTCGACCATCGAGCAGCGCCACGTTCGCCACAAGCCCCTCTTCGACCATGCGCAGCACGCATTCGATGTCGACCCCTGTCGCCTCAGCCACCTGCTCGGCGTTCAGGTTGGGCTGTTCGCTCAGCGTGTGCCGAACCTTGTCGTAGTCCCGTTCCTCGGCATCCTGGCACTTGGTGCACACCTGAGATCGGATCTTCTCGAAGAGCTTCCCACACCGCGGACATTTCGTCAATGCCATTCTCGACCTCCTGAGCAGAGCCTTTCTTTCGGCCCGCTGACAGCCCAGCGGACGCCCCGCAACACGTCCACCACGGCATCACCACATCTGAATGAGATCCCGCTCGAACTCCACGTTTCCAATCACACTAGCCTTCAAAACGAACCCATCCGTGGCCACGTTGATGCCAACGGTCATCTCACGGATCGGACGTCCGAACTCGTTCCGGGGCGCATGCCTTTCGTCTGGATAGATCACGCGTATCCACATTCGCTCGGCCACGTCCTTCGCCAAGTCATCGCGACCGGCATCGCGGCGCACCACCGACAACACGGCTCCGGGTGCGAACACATATTGATCTTCAATCCCTTCAGGCCGCAATTGGTTGCCCTCTACCGAATATGTCGCCAACCGACGACGGAGATCCGCCGCAGCCTGCTCGACACCGGACGAATCGGGCCATTCCAGCCGCACCCGGTCGAGCCGCTCCTGCATCCACCACGTCAGACCAATGACGCGATCAAAATCCCGCCGCTGGAACGCACAGGCATATTCCCATGCGGGACCATCATCCAACACTCGACCGAGGGCCTGAACCGGTTCAACTCTCGTGCCCGCATTCGTCGTCTTCAATTCAACAACACGATCATCGCCGTCCACTAGGGACCACCAGCATGCCACGCCGGCGGCTATGCCGACCCCAGCGGCGACAAACCATCGGACGGCCCTTCTGCTCGATCGTGGCACCACACAACCATCCTAGCAGAGCCGCTCGTTCACCGTCAAACCCAACGACATCGGCACAAACGCCGTAAAGCACCGCCACAAAATGAGTTACGACCCAATCAATCGAGTCTTGAGTTCGGACCACGATGGCGTTATGCTGGGAGACCGCGCTCGCGGCGGCTGCGGCTCCCGGCGACGCGATCGACTCGGTAGATTTGGTGAAGGAGAAGGAACCATGGACTCGAGGCGCGTTCTCGTGCGTTTTCTGATGATGGCCCTGATCGGCCTACTGATGGAGGTGTTCTTCACCGGCGCGGGCAGACTCATCCACGAAGGAGACTGGAACATGCGCGGCCACACCTCGCCGTGGATGATGCTGGACTACGGTCTGCTGGCCATCCTCATCATGCCGATGGCTCGATTCCTTATCACGAGGAAAGTCCCCCTGGCCGCGCGCGCCATCGTGTACATGCTGGGCATCTATGTGATCGAGTTCGTCAGCGGTTGGGTCTTCGATCTCTGCGGCCTCGAGATTTGGGATTATAGCCATCTCCCACTCAACGTCTGCGGCTATATCACGTTCACCTATGCCCCCTGCTGGTTCTTCCTAGGCCTCATCGCCGAATGGGCATACCGGCGCGTCGACGCAATGGCCTTGGTCATGGCCTACGGAATCCAGGCCGAGCAGATCGAGCCGCTCTGCCGGCATCAGACGTGACCCGACGGCGCATTAACGTGGGCGCCGGCCTGCATCGCAAGAATCCTCTCATACAGGGCGCAGACCGCCCGCGCCTGAACATCAAGCGAATAGCTGCTGAGCGCCTTCTCGCGCGCGGCGCGCGCCAACGCTCGACGGTATCCGCGATCGGCGGCCAGTCTTCCCAGCGCATGGGCCAAAGCCTCGACCGACCCGTCGCACACAATCCCATTCAGGCCGTCGTCTACGATCTCGGCAAGCATTCCCCGATGGGCCACAACGGCCGGCTTCCCCATGGCCATGGCCTCTCGAACGGCACGGCACGTGCCGTCCGAACCCGGCGTCAAGAACACCTTGACGTCGAATGCCTTGAGCACGCCCACATAGTTCTCGCCGTCGATGAAGCCCGGAAAGTGAACCACCGACTCGAGGCCCAGCCTCTTGACCGGTTCCAGCCCCACGGTCTGCTGCTTCGTGCCACGGCCAACGACGATGGCGTGGACATTCGCCTGGCGATCCGCCAATCGCCGCACGGCCTCGAAGAAGTCCTCGTAGTGCCGGTGCGTCTGCAGCCGCGCCACGATACCAACGACGAACGCGTCGGGCGGAATGCCCAGCCAGCGCCGGCCGTCCGGCACCTCGCGGCAAGGGTCGAAGCGTTCGGTATCGACGGCGCTCGGAATCATCGCCAGCCGCTCCCGCGGCAGGCCGAGACCCTGCATATCGTTGAGCAACGCCGGCATCGACGGCTCGATCACGCCCGACGCAGACTCGAGCAGCCGACGGCGCCGCGCGTCGCGTGAGAAGCCCAGACCCTCGTAGTTCGATCGCACAAGGGGAATGCCGCGACTCCTCGCGCATTCCGCCGCGATCGCGTGGTCATTGTCCAAGTGACAGTGAACGAGGTCATATGAGCGTTCGGCCAAGAAGCGGCGGAGGGCGCGGCGATCCTGGGCATCCTTGATCGGGTGTCGGTGCTTGCTGAGGCGGAATTGCAGGATCGGCTCGATCCCGCGGTCGCGCGCGGTTTCAACGACCTTGTTGATTGAGGCGCCCGCGTCGGGCGCGCAAGCGAAATCCGCGTTGACACCAACACGCCGTAGCGCGACACACAGATTGAGCGCGGGCTCTGCGGGCCCTGTCCACTTGGCGTTGCTGAACAGGTGCAGGACGTTCATGCGGCCGTGTCGGAATCCTCGATATGGTCGAACTTCACTGAAACGAGCTGGGAAACACCTCGTTCCTGCATGGTCACGCCGTACAAGATGTTGGCCTTGGCCATGCTGCGCTTGCTGTGCGTAATGATGATGAATTGGCTCTTATCGAGAAACTCATCCAGCATGTGCAGGAAGCGGCCGATGTTGGCGTCGTCCAGCGGGGCATCCACCTCGTCCAACACACAGAAGGGACTCGGCTTGGCCTTGAAAATGCTGAACAGCAGCGCGATAGCCGTCATGGCCTGCTCGCCGCCCGAAAGCAGCTGGATGGTCTGCGGTTTCTTGCCCGGCGGGCGGGCCTCGATCTCGATGCCGGACTCGAGTGGATCGTCTTCGTCCAGCAGGTAGATGCGGGCCTGGCCGCCATTGAACAAACGCCGGAAGAAGTCGTGGAAGTAGTCACTCACCTTGTGGAACGTGTCCATAAACATGTCACGGATGGTACCGTCGATCCGAGCGATCACGCTCAACAAGGTATCTCGAGCTTGAACCAGATCTTGCTGCTGGCTCACGAGGAAATCATGGCGCTGTTCGAGTTCGGCGTACTCCTCGATGGCCATCATGTTCACTTCGCCCATACGCTCGAGCTTCTGGCGGAGGTCCGCCACAAGCCCATCTCGGACCTCCTCATCGTATTCGTCCTCACCCACATCCTTGGCCTTCAGCTTGTCGAGGTCCACGCTGTACTCGGCGAGCATCCGCTCCTCGAAGAATGCGAGGCGGTCCTCCACGTGGCGTAAGGCCATCTCCTTCTGATGCGCTTGCTCGCGCGCCGAGTGAACCTGCTCATGAAGGCCCCGTAACGTCCTGTTGAGGTCATCCATTTCCGTCAGGACGCTCTGCAACTTGTTCTGTGCGTCCACCGATTTCTTGTCGGCGCTGTCTTTCTCCTTCGACAGGACTTTGCTGCGCTGGATGCTCTCGGCAATCTCCTTCTCGAGTCGCGTCTCGGCGTCGGCATGCTGATCGGCCAGCTCATTGCGCTGTTGCGCCGAGGCAAGGAGCTCGTTGCGCTCGCCTTCTTCGCGCTCGCGATTCCGGGCAACCTCTTCGATCGCTTGAGTGACCTCTGCCATCCGCACACGGAGATCCGCCAACTCGGCGGCACGACGCGTCAACGAATCGCGCGCCGCAGCGGCCGCCTGTTGAGCATCAGCGATGACGCGTTGCAGCGCTTCCTCTTCGCCCTCCACCACGACAATCCGCTCGGAGGCCTGGACCCGATCCGCCTCGAGCTTGGCTCGACGGCTCACCAATTCCGCCTCTTGCCGGCCCAGTCCGTCCAAGGCCTCGCCGAGCTTCTCTTGCTCCGTCGTGTTGCGCGCCACCAACACACCCAACTCGCCAAGTTCTCGCCGCAAGACGCTCTGTTGCGCCTGGACCTCGCGTGTCCGCTGCTCGATGGCCTGAATCTCGTCCGCAACCGCTTGACCCCGATCGGCGGTCGACACGATTTCCGCATCCGTCTGTCGGACTTTCTCTTCGAGTTCCCCGATCTCGGCGCTTCGCCCGAGAAGGCCCCGGCTCTCGTGCTTCGTCCGACCACCGGTTACCGCGCCGGACGTCGCGATCACTTCACCGTCGAGCGTCACCATACGAGGATACGAATCCTTCGTTCGGGCAATGCGAACGGCGTCATCGATAGTCTCGACAATGACCGTATTGTACAGAAGGTACTCGGCAGCCTTCGCCACATGCGGGTCGTACCGAACATGATCGAGCGCCCGGCCGATCACGCCCGCCAGCCCTCGAAGGGTATCGCTCTCATCGTTCAGGCCGACCCGAATCGTGTCCAACGGCAGGAAGGTAACGCGGCCCGCCCGCTCTTCCTTGAGAAAGGCGATGGCTTCCTTGGCATCCTCGGCCGTCTCGACCACGATGTTGTTGATGTTCCCGCCCAGAGCAGCCTCGATGGCCCGTTCGAAGGCCTTGTCCGTACTCAGGAGATCGCCCGCCGGGCCGATGACCCCCGGCAGGGCGGCCGGGCCTTCGCGGTGGGCCAACATGACGGCCCGCACCCCCGTGGCGAAGCCTTCATAGCTGTCCCGCAATTCGCGTAGCGAGTGGAGGCGGGCCTCATCGCGCCCCCTGCGCTCGCGGAGGCCTTGCCACATCTCGTTCAAGGACTGCATCTCGCGCGCCTTGGATGCCTGCGACTCGGCCAGGGCGCGGAGTTCCTCCGAGGCGGCATCGAACGCCGCCTGCTTCTCACGCTCGCGGCCCCGCGCCTCCTCCAACTGGGCGGCGAGTTCCCCGGAGCGCCGCTGATGGCCGTCTCGGCCTTCGCCAATCGCGCTCAACTGGGCGTCCACGTTGGCGATGTTGACGTCCAGCGTATCAAGCTCGGTCTGCGTCTTCGCCCGAACGCCCACCGCATCGAGCGCCTTGGCCCGGGCCGTCTCCAGCCTCGCGTCCGCTTCGGCAACACCCTTCGACGCCGCCTCGTGCGCTTCTTGCTCCTGACCGAGTTCTTCCTTCACGGCCGCCAACCGCGCGCCGAACTCCTGAGCCTGAGACGCCGTCTTCACCATGCGCGCGGCCATATCCTCGGCGCGGTTCAAGAGAGCCTTGTGCTCCTGTCGGGCCACCTTCTGTTGCTCTTGAGAGAACTCGACCTGCTGGCGCAGCAGCGCGATGACGCGCTCGACCTTCTCCATCTCCGTATCGATGCCATGGACTGCTTCGCGACGCTCGGCCAGCGCACGCTCGAAATCGATCCGCTGAAGCCCGAGCTCCTCGCGACGGGCCTCGAGTTTGTCCGTCTGCGCGGACGACTTCTCAAAGGCATCCTGCGCGGAGGCGAACTCCTTGCGCAGCGTCGTCGCCTCCTTGACCAGCTTCGTCCGCTTCATCCAAGCAGCCCGGATCTCCAACTCGCGAAGATCATTCTTGATCTCGCGGTACCGAATCGCGGCATTGACCTGGCGCTTGAGACGGCGCATCTGGTGCTGCACCTCGGTCACAATGTCCGTGAGACGCAGGATATTCTGCGCCGCGCTGTCGAGGCGGCGGACGGCCGTCCGCTTGCGCGTCTTGTATTTGATGATGCCGGCCGCTTCTTCGAAGACGTACCGTCGATCTTCCGGTTTCGAGCTCAGGATCAGGTCGATCTTGCCCTGGCCGATGAGCGAGTAGGCGCTCGTGCCGATCCCGGTATCCATGAACAGTTCCTGGATGTCGCGGAGTAGACACGGAGCCTTGTTGATCAAGTACTCGCTTTCGCCCGACCGGTACACACGCCGCGTGACCTCCACCTCGGCGAAATCCAAGGGGAGCTGCGAATCGGCGTTGTCAAAGGTCAACGACACCTCGGCCATGCCCGTCGGCTGACGGTTCTCGCTGCCGTTGAAGATGACATCCTGCATGTGGGTGCCGCGCAACGCGCGGGCGCTCTGCTCGCCGAGCGCCCAACGCAACGCATCGAGCACATTGCTTTTGCCGCAACCATTCGGGCCGACGATGGCCGTAATCCCCGGTTCGAGGTGCAACGAGGTCCTGTCCGCGAAGGACTTGAACCCCGAGAGTTGTATCTGTTTGAAGTACATGGCTCTCCCGCCGCTAGATCGCTTCGTTCATTTCCCGAACGCGCTCTATGGTTTGTGCCTGACCGGTGCCTTCGTCCACCGTCACCACCACGCCGCACAGCGCTACCGGCCCCTTGGCTACGCGGAACTCGGTGGGCATTCCCGTGAGGAAACGCTTCACGACGCGCTCGCGCTCGATGCCGAGCACCGAATCCACCGGGCCCGTCATGCCAACGTCCGTAATATACGCCGTGCCTCCGGGCAGAACGCACTCGTCGGCCGTCTGCACGTGCGTATGCGTGCCGAGCACCGCCGAACACCGGCCATTCAGATGCCAGCCCATGGCAATCTTCTCCGAGGTGGCCTCCGCATGGAAATCCAGGAACACGACCGGCGTGTCTCGTCGCAGCGCCTCCACTTCGCGTTCCGCCGCCCGAAAGGGACAGTCGCATGGCTCCAGGTACACGCGACCCAACAGATTCACCACACCGATGCGCACACCGCTGTCGAGCGTGAGAACCGTAGCGCCCCGGCCGGGCACTCCTTGGGCATAGTTGGCCGGACGCACAACACGGTGCATCCTATCCAGTCCCTGTACAAGATCCCGGTGCTTCCACGTATGGTTTCCCAACGTGATAAGATCCACGCCCTTGTTGAGCAGTTCCGTCAACACCTTGGGCGTTGCGCCAATTCCGCCGGCTGCGTTCTCGGCATTGGCGATCACGCAATCCAGCCCGTAGCGCTCGCGCAATGCCGGAACGCACCGGCCCACGGCCATACGCCCCGGCCGGCCGATCACGTCCCCAACGAATAGAACCTTCATCTCCCTCCGCATGGAGCGGCTGACACCACACTGCCCGGCGCCCGTGTTGGGCACGGGCGCCACGCCCACTCACCCGCGCTGTTGCGACTGGCCGGACCGCGTTTTACTTCGCCGTCTCGACCGCCCGGGTCTCGCGGACAACGGTAACCTTGATCTGACCCGGATACGAGAGCTCGGATTCGACCTTCTTGACGATGTCGCGGGCCAACTGCATGGCCTCGGCGTCGTTCACCCGCTCCGGATACACCACGACCCGCACTTCGCGGCCTGCCTGGATCGCGTAGGACTTCTCGACCCCGTCGAAACCATCCGCCAGTTGCTCCAACTGCTCGAGCCGCTTGATGTACGTCTCGACCGTTTCGCTCCGGGCACCCGGCCGCGCCGCCGACAACGCATCGCCGGCCTGAACCAGCACCGCCGTCACACTCTCCGCTTCCACTTCGCCGTGGTGTGCCGCCGTGGCATTGCAGATCGCCTTCGTCTCACCGAATCGCTTGGCAAAATCGTGGCCAATGGTTGCATGCGAACCCTCGACCTCGTGGTTGATGGCCTTGCCGATGTCGTGGACCAGGCCGGCCCGCTTGGCCTCCTGGATGTTCGTGCCCAGCTCGGCGGCCATGATACCCGCCAGATGGGCCACTTCAATCGAGTGCTTGAGCACGTTCTGGCCGTAGGACGTACGGTAACTCAACCGGCCCAGCAGCTTCACGATTTCCGCATGAAGGCCGTGAACATCCGCCTCGAGACAGGCGGCTTCGCCTCGTTCCTTGATCGTCTTGGCGATTTCTTGGTTGACCTTCTCGACGATTTCCTCGATGCGCGCCGGATGGATCCGACCGTCCGTGATCAGGCGTTCCAGCGACAGCCGCGCCACCTCGCGACGGACCGGATCGAATCCCGAGAGAATCACCGCCTCCGGCGTGTCGTCAATGATGATGTTGATGCCTGTGGCACTCTCGAGCGCCCGGATGTTCCGGCCCTCGCGCCCGATGATCCGGCCCTTCATCTCATCGTTGGGAAGATTCACCACCGATACCGTCGCCTCGGCCACATGATCGGCCGCGCATCGTTGTACGGCCTGCCCGAGAATCCACTGGGCCTTCTTTTCGGCCTGTTCGGTGAGTTCATCCTCGATCCGCTTCAGCCGTTGGGCGGAGTCTCGCTTCACTTCCGTTTCGAGCCGCTCAACAATAGCCCGCCGGGCCTGTTCGGCCGTCATCCCCGAGATTGCCTCCAGTTTCTCCGTTTGCTCAGCGATGAGCCCCACAATCCGCTCGCGCTCCCGGTCGAGCAGCTTCTCCCGCTGGTCCAACTCCCGTTGTTTCGCGTTGAGGTCGTTGCCTTTACGGTCCAAGGCGTCGACCCGTTTGTCAATGGATTCCTCTTTCGCAAGGATCCGCTTCTCGAGAGCGACAAGCTCCTTGCGCTGTTCCTTCGCCTCGTTTTCCATCTGAGCGCGGAGTTCGATGCGCTCTTCCTTAGCTGCGGTCTTCGCCTCCTTGAGCAGGGTAGCGGCTTCCCGTTCGGAATCGGAGAGGATCTGGGCCGCTTCGCGGCGGGCTCGCCCGAGCGAACTCCCACCACGCAACCGAGACCCAACCACCGTGAACACGATGCCAACGATCAGCCCAGCTACACCCCCCAGGAGAACGTACAATGCAAGTGACATGCCGTGGTCCTCCATCCCATGAGAGGGATCGCTGTTTACAGCCCCGGCATCGTCAAGAGGAATTGAGTGCTAAAGGAATGAAGGCAAATACTGCCGCCCTACGGCTCCTCGCTTCGTGAAAGACGAAGGCAGAACCTGCAGTTCAGTCACACGCAGACGGTCGTTCTCCCCGACGACCTCATGATCCGCTATAACGAAACCGCCTACACGAACAGGCGTTAACATCACCCTCAAGTCCATGCACTTCCTCATGATCGACTACCGGGTATACTCTTGATGAACTCGCGCCATTATATAGACTGATACACTTGAAGTCAATCACGCAGCCCCTCCCTCCACGCCTCTGAGCACGAGGCCACGTCTGAGATCAGCGAAGCGTCCCTTCGTTTCCCGTGCGGTTCCCTGGCCGCGCCGTTCTCGAAGACTGAGGACATCTTGGCTTGGACGGAGCCAGACGCCATCACAATTTACCGTAAACCGCTGATAGCAAATGCGTTATCGGTTTCCGCGCGCCACGAATGCGTTGAGCAGACCCATCTTGTTTCGGTTGCCGCCGCGCTCGCCGGTAAGGGCGTCCTGGAGAAGAATGTCGATGAAACGCCGGCGGCGGCGGATGTAGTAGACCCAGAAAGGATAGTAGAATAGGTCCAGGCCGACCGTATCCTCGATACACGGCTTCTCCTGCTGGCCGCGTCGACGCATGATGCTCAGCAGCAACTCCTTACGCGCGATGCCAACGGCCTCCTCAGTCGTCAGTTGCGGCGGGAAATACTCGCCGTTCACGTCGCCCTCGACGAGGTTATCGTGCATCTGAAAGATGGCGAATGAGCCGGAATAGCCTTCGACAGACGTCGAAATGGTACCCGGTCCTCGCGGAGAGCTGACTCTGAGCGTGATGAGGTAGAAAGGCAACCAGACGAGTTCTACATACGGTGCCTTCGAGCCGGGAACCATCTTGGCGGTTCGAGGAGGTACGAGGCCGAACAGGTTGCGAAACCGAGGACGGGTGAAGAACCGGCGTGACGCCTCTTCCGGTACGCGCGGTGCGATGTATCTCATGGCAGGCCGCCTCTGCGCCCGGCCCTACTGGCGAAGCTTCTTGAACAACCCCAAGCTAAACACGATGACGCCGATACCGAGTAACACAAGACCCGCCAAAAGGTTAACGACCATCTGGGGCGTCGTTGAAGCCCAGTGTGTGCCGATGAGCACTGGCACGGCCAGAACGGTGACGAAGGCACCGAGGGCAATCTGCGTTTCGGCGTCGCGCTGACTTAGCTGGGCCTCGCGCTCCGTCACCGAAGGCTTCTTCTCAGATTCACTCACAGTCAGGCCTCCTAGAAATACAAGTACACGAAGATGTGCGGCAACATCGAGATAACCGTCCACAGCCGGAGATCGGCCCAGAACCGGTTGCTGGGCGCGTCGAGATTCACATACTGCTTCCTCAGGCCGACGTACACCCACAGCATCGTGCCAAGGAACAGGCCAAGGGTCACGAGGCGCTTCGCGACCGGCGCTGCCGCATCAAGATGCACCAGAAAGTCATTGATGGGACTGAATATGGGATTCAAGATCGGGAAGAAGATGCGCGTAATCGCCTCTGTCATGAAGAGACCCTTTCGGTCAGGATACGTTGCACAACGCCATCGCTGACTACCTGGCCCCAAACGAGTCCTCGAATCTTCTCATCGGGTTCGGGCGGGGTACACAGGCTCACAACCACCGTGACGATCAACGAGAAGACGAAGGACCACCATGCAACGAATAGGAACGGATCCTCCGATGGGAAGAGGCCCTCCGTGAAATTGAGAATGAACGTGAACCCGACGCCGAGGACGAGGCCGGCCAAACCGCCCCAACGCGTGGCGCGACGCCAGCAGACGCCGAGCAACAGGATGGCCAAGGTCGGCCCTTGGAACAACGACAGGGCCGTCTGGATGAACACGTAAACGCTCTCCGTCTGGCCGACAACGGGGGCCACGAGCGCCGCGAGAATAATGAACAAAACAGTGAATACGCGTCCGAGAATGAGCACGTGACGCTCGCCGAAGGCCACGCCTGTGACCAGTTGTTTGAACCGGCCGAGGATATCCGTCGTCCAGATGGTCGTCGTCGAATTGAGGGTCGAGTCGACGCTCGATATGAGCGCGGCAAACAACGCCACAAACATGAGCCCTCGGAGGCCGGGCGGCAGGAGGAGTCGAATCATCTCGGGTACCGCCGTGTCGCCATCTTTCAGTCCGGGAATCAGCACCAGCGCCGACAAGCCAGGAATCGCCACCATCAGAGGGATAAACGACTTCAGGAAACCACCGAAGAGCATGCCCCCCTTAGCGTGCCACTCGGAACGAGCCCCAAGGGTCCGTTGGACAATGACTTGGTTGCCGCTCATGTAGGCGATGGCCAGCACGATCCCGAGGCCAAACACAATGCCTGTCCACGGATAGGGCAAATCGGTGTTGTGCGGCAGCAGGATGTTGAGGTGATCCGCGTGGCCCGCCGCTGTGAGCTGCTCACGCAGCGCGCCCCAACCGCCGATCTGCCACAGGCTGAGCATGAGCAAGGAAAGGCCCCCCACGAACATGATGATCATCTGGACAACGTCCACCATGACCACAGCGGACAGGCCGCCCGAGAAGGTGTAGACGCCCGTGATGAGGGCCATCAGCCAAATCGTGAACTGGCGGTTCCATCCGAGAACGACATACATGAGCTTGTCGGCGGTCACCCAGAGCATGAGCGAGAGCATAGTGAACAGGAAGACGGCCCAGATCGTACCGTGAATCACTTGGACGGCCGCATTGTAGCGTCGCCCGAGGAACTCGGGAATGGTGAACACGCCGGAGCGCCAGAAGTACGGCACAAACACGAATGCCGCGAACACCATGGCCGGCATCGACCCTATCCAGTCGAAATTGGCCACTGCGATGCCGTGCGTGTACGCCGAGCCAGCCACGCCGACAAAGTCCATCGCGCCGATATCACTCACCACGATGGACATACCGATGGCCCAGAACGGCAAGGCCTTGCCGGCGATGAAGAAGTCGCCGGCGTTGCGAACGTACTTCCCGAAGAAGGTGCCAAGCACGAACACCCCCACCATGTAGATAATGATGATGGCGATATCGATTCCGGCTAGTCCTAGAGCCCCTTCCAGTCCCGGCATATAACGCGCTCCCGAACGGTGAAAACCCAAGCAATGCCACTGCGTACCGTCTCCCCACGCCCGGTAGAGTATGCCAGAAGCTTCCGGGGTGTTCAAACCGTGCTCGAATCCGTGCGCGAGCGATCGGGGAACGATATTAGCGAGCCATGGCCTCACCCAATGCGTGGAGCTGCGGCATGAACGGTTCCGGGATTGCCCCGGTAATCGCCGGCGGCACATCCCACGTGACCACGCCGCCCTTCTCGACAATGCCGCGCGTGATGTCGATCACCTGCTGGTTCGAGAACCGGGGCGGCTCGGCGCACCAACGCGGCCCGAGGTAGCTCAGCATCTGGAACTGCGCGCCGTCCACCCAACGTCCGGCGCACGTGACCTCCTGCGGCTCGTTGATCTCGCCCGCGGTGTAGTCCTCGGCCGGCGTGAGGCGGATGATGGGATTCCGGACGCCCGGGTTGAACGCCACGATGCTGTCCGGATTGCCGGCGCGCGCCGCCGCCGCGAAGGACTCGAAGTTCGGCGGCTCGGGATGGCGGTACATGGCGTCCGGAAAATAGCAGCCGTCAAACCACCAGCCAGACACGTTCTTGCCCCAGCGCGTCGACCACTCACGGATAACGGCCTCCCACTTGCGCTGGAAGCTCTCGAGTCGCGCGTCCGGCCCACCCTCGGGATGGGTCCACAGCGGATACTTTCCGTTCTGCCACTCGAGCGCTTTCACGGCGACCTCATCGCGATCGGGCGCGCCCGAAGGCAGGTAGACCATCAGGCGGATGCCCTTCGGAATCAGCGCAGCGGCAAGATCGGCCACGAGGTCGCGCTTCGAACACCGGCTCGGCTGAATGCCGACGAACCCATCGTAGGCAGCGTTCGGCGAGCAGTAGTAACCCGAATTCTGGCCGAGGGTTAGGACGAAGTAACCGGCGCCGATGGAGGCCAATTGACCGGCCAGCGCGTCGACGTCATAGCCATCCACGGCCTTGTTCCAGTTGTCGACCGTGATTTCGTCACCCTTCAAGACCGTGTCGGCCATGTAGTGCGTGAACACACCCCAGCGAGCATCCTTGAACCAATCCGTCCGCGTGTTTGTCACGGCAGGTCCCTCCTCCGCCACGGCGTTCCACGCCACCAACGCCGCAGCCACCAGCCACGGGTATCGCTTCTGCCTCATGTCTCCATCTCCTGACTTCTCGATACGCAGGTTTTGCGTTCGCCGGCGTCCAGCAAAATGTATTGTGCAGGCTCGTTCGCTATAATGGAGCACAGGGCCATGCATAATGGCAAATTGTCGCCGAGAACAAGGAAGCGACCATGTTTACGGAAATCACGATACGCAATTTCAAATGCTTTGAAGAAATTGTCCTCTCCGACCTGAAGCGAATCAACCTTTTCACCGGAACCCAAATCCGCACGTAAGGATCCATTTTGCGCGCGAGGCGCCGCGGCTACGCCCATGGGGGACGTCGCAGTGCGCCGTTGGGCAGACCCGGGCGGCATTCTCTGTCGCACCAAGGCGGACAGGCGGC
>Ga0209097_10000418_pt1 | contig 43271 bp, 26 predicted proteins | sample AD_UKC052_MetaG_FD_184419 | JGI IMG/M metagenome (GOLD analysis project Ga0209097, IMG submission 184419) | Active sludge microbial communities of municipal wastewater-treating anaerobic digesters from USA - AD_UKC052_MetaG (SPAdes) (version 2) | ecosystem: Engineered > Bioreactor > Anaerobic >... | reverse complement strand
CAAAACATTGAGAAAATTGTCGCGTACAGCCTTCTTATAAGCCGTTTCTCCATAAATCGCTTCGGTAAAAAGATGCTCGGAGTAAACGGCCCAGCCTTCATTGAGCCACATATCTTCCGGCGTGGTGCAGGTAGCGAGGTCGCCCCACCAGTGGTGGCTCAATTCGTGGGCCCACAGCGTTTCCATTCCCACCGTGCCGTCGATGGCCGAACGCATGATAGCGATATTGGTAGCATGCTCCATAGCGCCCGAATTGAAAGGCACCAGAGAATATCCGATTTTGTTCCAGTGGTATGGTCCGAACCAGTGTTCGAAAGCAGTGATCGCCTGCGGTAAATGCTGGAACGTGCCGGCGACTTTATTGGTATCCGAGGCAACAGCGGCGATTTCCACGGGAATTGCACCGTTCATGCCCGGATAATTGCGTTTAAAAGAGGTATACGGCCCACTGGCGAAGCAGGCCAGGTAGGACGGAATTTCCTCGTCCAGTTTCCAGTACCGTTGTATCAGTCCGCCCGGGAGCGCGGTATCGGAAATCAGAGCGCCGTTGCAGTAGGCCGGTTTGGAAGCGCTTGAAATGATGATAAACTCGAAACTGCATCGCTCTACGAAATTATCGAAACAGGGAAACCAGGCGCGCCCGAAACTGTGCGGATCGGCGGCAAATCCCACGCCGAGGTTATAAAAATAGCCGTTTTGGTTCAGTACGCCGCCCCAGCCGCTGTCGTCAGTTACCGGAGTGCCGTGGTAGACGATTTTTAACTGAAGACTGTCGCCGGCTGCCAGTGTGGCTGGAAAATTTACCAGCAGTGAAGATCCTGTGTGGGTAAACGCTGTCTGCGTATTTCCGGCAACGACCGAATCGACCGTGAGGCCTTCGAGGTCGAGGCGAATACCCGACACAAGGCTGGCTTTGATTTTTAGTTTCAAGGTAGTTGCACCCGCTATTTGCGGCGGGTTGGCAACGTCCAGTTCGATGCGGGTATGCTGGATATCGATCGAATCGCTGCGCCCGTCGGGTGCGCCGGGAGGCATAGCGGATTTTCTGCCGATGGCGCACCATTCGTCGCTGCGCAACATCTGTTGAGCAGGCAGGAAAGCACAAGAAAACAGGAAAATACAAATCAAAAAAGTGCGCATATGACTTGGCGTTGGAGGTTCGACTGTTTGGCTCAAGTTGCGACCTGTCGGTAGCACGGCTTTTAAACCTATGGTACTGCCACAATTCTAACAGTTCATTGACATAGTAGTATTTTTCAAGCGTCCCAGAATATGGAAGCGGCCTGGCAGAAGTTTTCAAATTTTTGGAATCCACGAAGGAACCTTATGGGTCCTGGTTTTCTTTCTTTCGGGGAACCTTTCCACCCTCCAAGTCTGGCAATTACCCATGCGGCATAAGCCATGGATTTTAAAGGGTACGGATTTTTTTGTTTTTCGGTATTTCCCTCTAAAGTTGGGTTGATTTTTTCAAGTATTTTGATTTGCTGGTCTGAGAAAGTACAGTTGGCGTGGATTGAAAGATTTCCGTCCCTGATTGCTACCATTTGAATGACCTTAACGGCAGCCATCAGCCCGAGGACTGCAATTTTTGATAAGGAATGGAAATCTTCGGCCATGTTGTCCTCGACTTTCAAACCTTTAGATTTCATCGTACGGAATAATTGTTCGATGGTCCATCGGTGGATATAGCACCTGACAACGAACATGGCCAACTCAGTGGTTTGCACAGGCAGGGAAGTAAAAAGTATCCAATGGATGGGTTCTTCTTTGCCTACCACAGTGGCTTGTAGTTCATGCACTTCCACGACATTAAACTCAAGAAAAGGCGGATGTTCGCTTTTTCTTAAAACAGGCCTGTTGGGCCGTGCAATTTGTATGGTCCCGCTACGCAATTCTAAACGAGCAGTATGAGCACTACGTTTTTTAGTTCGGGGAAGATCCACATCATACACATGTTTGACGGGCCACGAAGCGATCCGTTCTTCTAACTTCTCTTCTAACTCATATAATCTGCGATTCACATCGGCCCGTATGATGAAACCTAAATCTTGTTTTTGATACCCACTCAGTCCTTCGTATATATCTGCTTCCCGATCAGCAATAACAGTATGTTGAGCAGCACCGGCACAGCACTTACGAGCTTGTACAACACTGTTTAACCATCGATAGGTGAGTTTATCTTCAAACGGCCGCTCTTGTGACAATAGAACATCGCCCCGTTTATATATTTCCACATGTCCTAATCCTTCACAATACAGTGTATCGGCATCAACAGCCAAAACCGGATGTATGAAAAAACCACGCTCCGTTCCATTGCCAACAGGACCAAGATTAGATTGAAATGGCTCAAATCCAAAACTAAGTTCGCTGCTATCCTGTATCAGCAAAATGTGTTTGCCTTTACAGCACTCCTCTAAAGACAAAGAAAATGTGTGCATCATCTGTGATATTTTGACTCTTGTATTCCTGAAAAAACGACTAAATCGACGAACTTCTTTACTACAATCCCCTAAAATCTCCATCACAAGGCTAAACCGTTGACTAACTCGTTCCAAAACCAAATTGAACACATCCAAATGCCGAGCATCACTGAACCAATACATTGTTGTTTCCATAATACATTTTTCAACGAAAGATAATACTACTATGTCAATGAACTGTTAGAATTGTGGCAGTACCATAGGCTTTTAAACCGTCGGGAGGAGGGCCCTTCAGGGCCCTTTAATTATTTCTATATAAGGACGGCCTTGAATGGCCTTTTTCCCGACGGCTTAAAAGCCGTGTTACCCATCCAACCTTAAAACTGGAACGTCGCACTCAATCCCGGAATAAGCGGCAATTGATTTACCCGTTCTGCACGAACGCGGTCGTAGTAAAAGATATTCGGCCGGTCGTATACATTGGTGGCAGATGCGGTGAGTTCCAGATTGCTGTATTTTGAAAACTTGAACACGCGTTTTACCGACAAGTCGAGGCGGTGGTAGTATGGCAGGCGGCCGCCGTTTCTTTTGCTGGCGTAAACAATGCCGGGTGTTCCGTCGGGGTTGCCGCCCAGGACGTCCGTTCCCACGCCGTCGTCGAAATTGTAATTGGTATAAAATCCCTGCGTCAGCGTGAAAGGGAAGCCCGACCCGAAGTTCCAGCGGGCGCCGAATTCCCATTCCCTTTTTTTACCCAACTGATAAGTGCCTACCAGGTTTACGTTGTGCCGGCGGTCGAATACGGGTGGATACACCTGTTGTCCGTCGTTGCGGGTAACGTATCCCAGCGAGTAAGCGCCCCAAAGATAGGAGCGTTTGCCTTCCAGTTTGAATGACAGGTCGATACCATATGCATCGCCTTTTTCGACAAAAAAGTTCGGATCCGCCAGTTCGTCCTTGAAGCGGTTGAGGGCCAGCAATTGTGTGAATTTTTTGTAATAACCTTCCACATTCACCTCGAAATTGTTGGTGATGTCGATTTCGAAACCGGAAACGCCGTGCAATGCTTTTTGCAACCGGTGTTTCGTGGCAGTGGTGGAATTGGGTTCGTAAATCGTTTCTTCCGGTCCGGAAAGGAAACCTACGAACAGGTTCACAATATCGCGTTCGTTGACCGTGGAAAGCAGGTTTTGCGAATACAGACCGCCTGCAAGTTTGAAGCGAAGTTTGTCGGTAATGTTGTATTTCAGGCCAAGCCGGGGCTCGGGCGACACGTCGTCGAGCGACTGGTAGTATTGGAGGCGGAACCCGGGTTCGATGACCAGCGGGCCGATTTTGCGTTTCCAGCGGACGTATGCGCTGATTTCCGTAGTGTTATCATTTTGCTCGATGGTGATCTTGCGGAAATTGAGGAACTGAAATTCCGTATGAAAACCGGTCAGGGCCAGACCGTATTCTACTTCGTTGTCGCGGCCCAGGTTTTTAAAGTTCAGGGCGCCGTAATAACCCGAAATGCCGCTGGTGCGGGGCTCCTGATCTGCTTCCTCAATTTCCGAATCGTAATTGGAGAAGGTCAGGGTACCATTTACAATGGTGTTGGAGTTGGTGGGCACCAGGGTAAAATCGATACCGCCGCCGCCGCTGGTCCAGCCGAATTTCGTAGCGGGGTAATTTACGCCATCGGTATAATTGAAGCCGAAGACGTTGAATTTGCTGCCGTTACCGGACAGGAAGGAAAGTTTGCCGTAAAAATCGCGGTAATCAAAAGGAATGCCGACCGAGTCGTTGATATTGGGGTATAATTTGCTGTCCAGTTGATTGATAATCGCTTTTTTGCCCGCCATGACGAACGAAACACTGCTGCCATTATCGGATTTCAGCGGAACGATAGGGCCTTCGAGAATGGCCTTCGCCTGGAACGGCCCCACTGACGCGAGCCCGGAAAGGCGTTTACGGTTGCCTTCGCGGGTTTTTACGTCCACAATGGCGGAAATACGACCGCCATGCTCGGCATTAAAACCGCCCGTGAGTACGTCGACGTTGCGAATCAGTTCCGTTTCAAAAACCGAGAAAAAACCGATGCTGTGAAACGGGTTGTAAATCGTCATACCGTCGAGCAAAATGCGGTTTTGAACCGGCGATCCCCCGCGGATATACAATTGTCCACCCTGATCGCCCGTAAAAACAACACCAGGCAAAACGGTGAGGTATTGTGCAATGTCCGACTGACCGCCGACGGACGGCAAGGACTTGATCTGCTTGGGCGATACACTGATCTTGGACACCTGGACGTCGGTTTTAGCCTGCGCTTTGCGGCCGCTGATCACGATTTCTCCCAGGTTTTGTCCGCTTTCCGAGATGTAAGCGCTTTGGTACGTAATCTCTCCTTTTTTGACAGTTACCTGTGCCGTGAATATTTCGTAACCGGTCAGCGAAACAGACAACTGGTACGTTCCCGGCGGTACATTGTTGATGGAATAAAAGCCGTTGACATCGGATATAGTGCCCAGATTCGCGCCTTCTGCACGAATCGTGGCAAAACCTACCGGCTGAGCCGTTTCTTTGTCGTAAACATTGCCCCGGATAGCGCCTGTGTTGGCTTTTTGGGCATTCAGCAAGAAAGGGAGGGCTAAAAACGCCCCGAAAATCAAGGAAAGTCGCATGTATTATTTGTTTGGCGGGGGCAAAGATAGCAGGACGCCCGAACATGCACGGTAATTCAAAAAGATAGTGGCAGACAAATCTGCAACCAGATAACGAACTTTGCGGCACTATGCTGACGATTGAAACGAATGCCGATTTTGCCGTGGAGAAGGAATACTGTTTCCATGTGCTGTTCCGGGAAATGCTCGGAACGGATTATCGCGTCGTTTGGACAACTGAAAAACATTACCGCATCCGGCTGCCCAATGGCGCATCCGTCGTGATTGAAGATCGTTTCTGGGGAGATGTTTCTGCGAACAATTATTTGAATGTCAATCACTTGCCTGCTTTTTGTCCCAGTCTTAAATATGAAAACCGGGACTACGCAGTCCTGTACGGCCGGCCCTTCATTCAGGAAATAACGGAAAACGATCAAACGACCCGGCAATGCGGCGCCGACCTGTTTGCTTCCACCTTTTTCATGCTCACGCGCTGGGAAGAGTACGTACTGCCCGACCGCGATGCACATGGCCGGTTTCCTGCTGCGGCAAGTGCGGCCGTACGTTTCGGGTTTATGGACCGCCCGGTGGTGAATGAATGGGCAGATCTGTTGTTTCTTTTGCTGCAAAAAGCCGGTTGGCAACATACGCGGCCGGAGCGCAGGTACAAGCTCTCTCTTTCCTGCGACGTGGACCATCCGAGGTTGTGGTGGTCGGCGGCAGATCGTTTGAAAACGCTGGGGGGAAGTTTGTTCAGCCGTGGAAATCCGGATGAATTCAAATACTGGCTTCTCAACTATACTTTCGGCGCCCACGATCCATATGATGTGTTTGACGAATGGCTGCACATTTTCCGGGAACACCATTTGCAGGTACATTTCAATTTTCTGGGCGAGCGTAAACGTGGCAGCGATTGCTACTACCCTGTCCGGCATCCGTTTGTGCGAAAAACCATGGAAAAACTGGCGGCACAAGGTCATTTTATTGGCTTTCACCCGTCGTACGAGGCCTATGAAAATGCCGGAACATTTGAACGTGAACTGGAATCGCTGCGGCAGGTTTCGCCCGTTCCCGTACAAACGGGCCGGCAACATTACCTCCGTTTTGCCGCGCCTTTCACGTGGCGGACCTGGGACGCGGCAGGTATGGACTGGGACAGTACGCTGGGTTATTCCGAACTGGAAGGGTTCCGTTGCGGCATTTGCCACGATTACCCCGTATTCGATTTTCTGGAGCGCAAAATGCTGCGCCTGCGCGAAAAACCCCTGATCGCCATGGATGTTACATTGGCACAATACCGGGAACTTACGCCGGAGAAAGCGCTGGAAAGTTTACTTCATTTGAAGGAACAAGTGGTGCGGCACGGCGGCGAATTTGTTTTTTTATGGCACAACTCCTCCTGGAACACCTACTTTTGGGCGCGTTGGAAATCGGTTTTTCTTCAGTTCATTTCTACCTAAGTTGCTTATGTTGAGGTATTTATATGGTCTTCTTATCGTCGCTTCTCCTTGCTTGATATCTGCACAGGACAGTGGATTGCCACTTCAATCGCCCACCTATCACCTGCTCGGCAGACTGGAAGTGTTGAGTGGCGTACCCAGTGACATCCATCCGGAGATTCGCGAAATCAGTCGCCGCGATGCTGCCGGATATGCCCGGAAATTAGATACGATGGGCGTTTTGAACGGAAAACTGGACCGCGCGGACCTTCAATATATTTTTGACGACAACAACGACTGCCTGCCCGACAGCCTTTGCCGGATGAGCCGGAAACCGCTGCTGAAATACTTTTACCGGACGCCGGCCAACCTGTTCGAGGTGAATGCACGCGACTTCTCCCTCCGTGTGAATCCGATGTTCAATTTTCAGGCGGGCGACCAGAACGCGGACCAGGAATTGCTGTTTCAGAACCAGCGCGGACTCGAAGTACGCGGCACGGTGGACGACAAAGTTTTCTTTTACACCAATGTAGTGGAATCACAGGCGCGTTTCGCCGATTACGTAACAGACCGGATTTCGATGTTCTCCGCCGTGCCGGGCGCTGGTTTTTACAAAAGATATCATCCGCGTTTTCCGAAAGTGACGGATGCCTACGACTTCAATGTTGCGAACGCTTTTCTGGGCTTTCACGTTACCCGCCATGTCGGTATTCAACTCGGGCACGGCCGCAATTTTATCGGAAACGGTTACCGTTCCCTGTTTCTTTCGGACGTGGGCAATTCCGTTTTTTTCCTGAAACTGAACACCCGTGTCTGGCGATTCCAGTATGAAAATATTTTCATGGAACTGAACCCCGGCACCGCCAATACCCTGGGAACCAGCACGCGCATTGCGAAAAAATATGCCGCCGTACATTACCTGAATTACAAGGTGACGCCGAAACTGGCATTCGGTTTTTTCGAAGCCACGATTTTCAACAGGAGCCAGGATTTCGAGTTTCAATACCTCAATCCCGTGATTTTGTACCGCACGGTAGAAGGTATGATCGGCAGTCCGGACAATGTGCAAATCGGTGTGGACGGCCACTGGAACCTGTTCAACCACATACAGTTATATGGGCAGGTGTTACTCGATGAGTTTTTGTTTTCCAATGTGGTCAATCCAGACCAGAGCGGCTGGTGGGGCAATAAATTTGGCTTGCAGGGCGGCATCAAATATTTTAATGCGCTGGGCATCGACCACCTCGATCTGCAGGTGGAGTTCAACAGTGTTCGGCCATACACCTATTCGCATTTCGATTCGCTCAACAGTTATACGCACTACAGCCAGCCGCTGGCGCATCCGCTGTGGTCCAATTTTAAAGAGGTGATTGCGCTGGTTCGGTACCAGCCGTTCCCGAAACTGACCTTGAACGCGCGCCTGATTCAGGCAAAAATTGCCGACGACCGGCCCGGTGAAAACTGGGGCAACAACCCGCTGCTCAGCAACAGTTCCCGCGTGCAGGATTACGGCAATGAAATCGGACAGGGCATCGGCGCCAGCCTGCGCATCATCGGCCTGGATGCAGCCTGGATGATTCATCACAACCTTTTTATCGAAGGTAAATTACTCCTCCGCAACAAGAACAGCGACGACGATGCGCTCGACCTCAACACCCGGGTGCTGGCCGTGGGTTTGCGGATGAATATGTGGAACAGGGAACTTGATTTTTGAATTGGTTATTCGTTATTGGTTATTTGTTATTGGTTATTGGTTATTAGTGCGTCATCAGTTTGGCATAATCACGCACCGAAGCCAAACTAATGACGCACTAATAACCAATAACCAATAACCAATAACAAATAACCAATAACATACATGAACTACTACGCACACCCCACCGCCGTCATTGACGAAGGATGCAGCATCGGAAACGGCTCCAAAGTCTGGCATTTCAGCCATGTAATGCCGCAATCTGTGATCGGTGAAAACTGCATCCTTGGGCAAAATGTACTCGTGTCGCCGCGGGTTACGCTGGGCAACAACGTGAAAGTGCAAAACAACGTTTCGCTGTATACAGGGGTCGTTTGTGAAGACGATACGTTCCTGGGACCCAGCATGGTGTTTACCAATGTGATCAATCCGCGGAGTTTTATCGAACGAAAAAACGAATTCAGGACGACGCTGGTAAAAAAAGGCGCCACCATCGGGGCCAATGCGACCGTAATTTGCGGCGTTACCATCGGGGCTTTTGCGCTGATCGGCGCCGGCGCGGTCGTCACGAAAGACGTGCCTGATTTTGCACTGGTCATGGGAAATCCGGCGCGGCAGGCAGGCTGGGTGAGTCGCTATGGACATCGCCTTGAATTTGGCTCCGACAACCGCGCAGTTTGTCCCGAAACGGGCGAAACGTATGAAAAAACGGGTGATACAGTTACATGGATAAGATAATCAACCAGTTAGACGAAACGGAAGCGCGCTGGTTCGCTGTTTGTACACGCTCCAAAAGCGAAAAATTCGTGCAGCGCATGCTGGGTAAAAAAGGTGTCCACGCCTATTTGCCCATACAGCGACTGATGCGGCGGTATACCCGAAGCACGCGAATGGTGGAAAAGCCGCTGATCAATTGCTATGTTTTCGTTCACATAGTCAAGTCGCAATACGTTCCTGTTCTGGAAACGGAAAACGTAACCGGATTCGTCAAATTCAACCGGAACATGATCGCGATTCCGGAATACGAAATCGATATCCTTCGCCGCATTACGCTCGAAGACGGCCTCGATGTAGAAGTCGTTCAAGGCCACCTGGAAGAAGGAGATCCGGTGGAGATTTCTGCCGGCGCCCTGATGGGCATGAAAGGCAAGGTGATCAAAAGCGCCGGAAAAAACAGGTTTCAGGTGGAACTCAGCCACTTGTTTCACAGCCTGCTGATTACGATCGATGCGGCGTTTCTGGAGCGGACAAATCTTCGTATTTAGTTATTGGTTATTTGTTATTGGTTATTAGTGTTCAATAGCTTGGCTTTAGAAATAGCATAGCCAAGCTATTGAACACTAATAACCAATAACAAATAACCAATAACTATCCCCTCCCATTGTTGTTTAACTCCCTAACTTTGCCGATTCAAAATTAAATGCCCGTGTCGAAAAACATATTAGACAGCCTGAACCAGGCCGCACAATCCCGCATACTCGTCATCGACGGAGCCATGGGGACCATGATCCAGCGTTACCAGCTGGAGGAAAACGATTTTCGGGGCGAACGATTCCAAGATTTTCACAAGGACCTGAAAGGAAACAACGACCTGTTGTGCCTCTCTCGGCCGGATGTAATCGAGGAAATCCACCGACAGTACCTGGATGCCGGCGCCGATATCATCGAAACCAACACATTCAGCGCAACCACCATTGCGCAGGCCGATTACGACTTGCAAGAAGCGGCGTACGATATCAACGTAGCAGCTGCAAAATGTGCCCGCAAAGCAGTGGATGCGTTTATGAATGAACATCCGGATGCAGGTTCGAAGTTCGTCGCCGGGGCCATTGGTCCGTTGAACAAAACACTCAGTCTTTCGCCCGACGTCAACAATCCCGGTTACCGGGCGCTCACGTTCGATGAAGCCAAAAATGCCTATGCCGAACAGGTACGCGGCCTCATCGAAGGCGGCGTGGATATCATTCTGGTGGAAACCATTTTCGACACTCTGAACTGTAAATCGGCGCTGTACGCCATCGATGAGGTGTTCGAAGAAAAGGGTATCAAACTGCCGATTATGATCTCCGGCACCATTACCGACGCTTCCGGACGTACGCTCAGCGGACAAACGGTAGAGGCATTCTGGATTGCCGTCAAACACGCCAAACCCTGGTCGGTCGGCCTGAACTGTGCCCTCGGAGCCGCCGAAATGCGGCCCTACATAGAAGTGCTGGCCAACATCTCCAACTGCTACACCAGCGCTTATCCGAACGCCGGCCTGCCCAACGAATTCGGCGAGTACGACCAGACGCCGCACCAGATGTGCGAATTTATTGAGGATTTTGCACGCGCCGGCTTTGTAAACGTAGTGGGCGGCTGCTGCGGCACGACGCCTCCCCACATCGAGCACATCGCCAGACATGTGAAAAATATAGCGCCCCGTGTTCCAAAAGAAAGGGAAGCCGAACCGTTGAGTATGTACAGCGGTCTGGAGCCCTTGATTTTGCGCGAGGACATGAATTTCGTGAATATCGGCGAGCGTACCAACGTGACCGGTTCGGCCAGATTTGCCAAATTCATCAAGGAAGGTAATCTCAACGAAGCCCTCACCGTAGCGCGGCAGCAGGTGGAAGGCGGCGCACAGATCATCGACGTGAACATGGATGAGGGTCTGCTGGATTCCGAAAAAGCCATGGTCGAATTCCTGAACCTGATGTCTGCCGAACCCGATATCGCACGGTTGCCGGTTATGGTCGATTCATCCAAGTTTCAGGTGATCGAAGCGGGCCTGAAATGCCTGCAAGGGAAAAGTATCGTCAATTCCATTTCCATGAAAGAAGGCGTCGGCGAGTTTATCCGCCAGGCCAAAATCTGCCGCCGTTTCGGTGCGGCCGTTGTGGTGATGGCTTTCGACGAACAAGGCCAGGCCGATACGATTCAGCGAAAAGTAGACATCTGCCAGCGCGCCTACAAGATCCTTATCGAAGAAGTAGGCTACGACCCGACGGACATCATTTTCGACCCCAATATTTTCGCCGTTGCCACCGGTATCGAGGAACACAACGAATACGCGATCAACTTCATAGAAGCCACCCGCCAGATCAAGGCTACCTGCCCGGGCGCCAAAATCAGCGGCGGCGTCAGCAACCTCTCTTTCTCTTTCCGCGGCAACAATGCCGTTCGTGAGGCTATGCACTCGGTGTTCCTGTACCACGCCACACGCGCCGGTATGGACATGGGTATTGTGAATGCTGGCATGCTCGAAATTTATGAGGAAATCCCGAAAAAACTGTTACAATGCATTGAAGATGTGCTGTTTAACAGAAACCCGGACGCTACCGAAGAACTGGTAAAACTCGCCGAATCGTTTAAAAACACAGGCGGAAAAACCATCGAGGAAGATCTTTCCTGGCGCAATCAGCCCGTGCAGCAACGGATTATTCATGCACTCGTACGCGGTATCGACAAGTTTGTGGACGAAGACACGGAAGCAGCCCGCCTGCTCTACCCTTCTCCTATTCAGGTGATCGAAGGCCCGCTGATGGACGGCATGAACGTAGTCGGCGACCTGTTCGGTGCCGGCAAAATGTTCCTGCCGCAGGTGGTCAAATCTGCCCGGGTCATGAAAAAAGCAGTAGCCTACCTACAGCCCTTTATCGAGGCACAAAAAGGAGACACGGTCACTACAAAAGGCAAAATACTGCTCGCAACCGTCAAAGGCGACGTGCACGACATCGGCAAAAACATCGTCGGCGTCGTGCTCGCCTGCAACAATTACGACATTGTCGATCTGGGTGTGATGGTTCCCGCAGATAAAATCCTGCGTATGGCCATCGAGGAAAAAGTAGACGTCATCGGGCTTTCCGGACTGATCACTCCTTCACTGGATGAAATGGTACACGTAGCCAAAGAAATGCAGCGCCTGGGATTCAAAGTGCCGCTGCTCATCGGTGGCGCTACCACTTCCAAAACACATACCGCCGTAAAAGTCGAGCCGCAATATTCCAATGCGCCCGTCATTCACGTGCTGGATGCCAGCAGAAGTGTGGCTGTAGTCAGTTCGCTTTTGACGAACAATGAGGCTGACAATCAGACATTTATAGAAAATACCCGCCAGGAATACGAACAGATCAGGATTCAACGTGCCAGCCGGCAGTCGAACAAACAATACCTCTCGCTGCCAGATGCACGCGCCAATAAATGGACCTGCGACTGGGCGAATTACACGCCCCCACAGCCGCAATTCACTGGCGTACAAACATTCGATAACTATTCGCTGGAAGAACTCTCGGAATACATCGACTGGACGCCATTTTTCCAGAGCTGGCAACTGGCCGGCAAGTTTCCGGCTATTCTTGAAGACGAGGTCGTAGGCGTGGAGGCTAAAAAACTCTTCCACGATGCACAGGTGATGCTCCGCCGCATCATCGATGGCAAATGGCTGACAGCCCGGGCGGTGATCGGCATTTTCCCGGCCAATACCGTCAACCACGATGACATTGAGGTTTACGATGCTCAAAATCCGGACCGTGACCATCCACGGCATGTCCTGCACCACCTGCGCCAGCAAAATGTAAAAGCAGCAGGTCAACCGGATTTCTGTCTCAGCGATTTTATTCAGCCGAAAAATACAGGCGCTGCCCAGGATCACATCGGCGCTTTCGCCGTGACGGCCGGCATCGGCATCGAAGAGCATGTCGCACGTTTCGAAGCGGACCACGACGACTATTCCGCCATTATGCTGAAGGCTCTGGCCGACCGCCTGGCCGAAGCATTCGCGGAGCGTCTGCATGAACGGGTGCGCAAGGAATTCTGGGGTTATGCTACCCACGAAAAACTTGATACAGAATCACTTATAGAAGAAAATTATCAGGGTATTCGCCCTGCACCCGGCTACCCGGCCTGTCCGGAGCACACGGAAAAACGTACCCTCTGGCAAATGCTGGAACCGGAAACCAATGCGGGTATCACCCTGACGGAAAGTTTTGCCATGTACCCTACCGCAGCCGTCAGCGGCTGGTATTTCAGCCACCCGGATTCGAAATATTTTGGGCTCGGACAGATCGCAAAGGATCAGGTGCAGGACTATGCCCGCAGAAAAGGAATGACGACGGCGGAAGCGGAGCGCTGGCTGGCGCCGGTACTCAGTTATGATGTTTAGTGTTTAGTGTTTGGGGCGCATTGCCCTCGGCTTTGGAAATTAATAAAGCCGAGGGCAATGCGCCCCAAACACTAAACACCAAACACTAAACACACTTTTAGAACCAGCTCGTCTTTTTACGCGTGCTACTCGTTCTTCCGCCCAGCCCCAGCACACCCAGCAGGCCGCGGGTGAGTTCGCGGGCGACGGTGCGGCCGATCTGACGCGCCAGTGGGTCCTTGGCGATGGTTTCGATCATACCGGGCTCTTCTTTTTGCGGGCGCTGGCGGGGAGCATCCGCTGCGGCTTGTTGCTGTTCCTCTTCCGCCTGCTGTTCCTGCGCCTGGGCAATTTTGCCGCTGAGAATTTCATAGGCGCTTTCCCGGTTGATTTCCTGGTTGTATTTTCTCACCAGCGCCGAGCGTTGCAGGATCTGGTCGATTTCAAGCGGCGTGAGAATATCCATACGGCTTTCCGGCGCGCGCATGAGCGTATGCGCGAGCGGTGTCGGAATACCTTTTTCATTTAAAACACTGACGATGGCTTCTCCGATACCGAGGCTGGTAAGCAGGTCTTCCGTCTGATAATATTCCGTGATCGGGTAGTTTTCAGCCGCCATTTTAATGGCTTTCCGGTCTTTGGCCGTGAATGCGCGGAGTGAGTGCTGGAGTTTCAGGCCCAGTTGCGCCAGGATACTTTCCGGAATGTCCACCGGATTTTGGGTAATGAAGTAAATGCCCACGCCTTTCGAGCGCACCAGTTTGATAATGGCTTCCAGTTGCTGCATGAGCGCCGGCGTAGCCTCCTGAAATACCAGGTGAGCCTCATCGACGAAAATGCAAAGTTTGGGCTGGTCCACGTCGCCTTCCTCGGGGAAAGTCGCGTAAATCTCGGCCAGCATTTGCAGCATAAACGTGCTGAAAAGTTTGGGGCGGTCCTGCACGTCGGTCAGGCGAACGACGCTGATCACACCGCGACCGTTTTCATCCATACGTGCCAGATCGCGGACGTCGAAAGAAACCTCGCCGAAAAACAGGTCGCCGCCCTGTTGTTCCAGTTCCACTACTTTCCGCAAAATGGTAGCGGCAGTAGCGGCGCTGAACTGGCCGTATTCCGCTTCGATTTCGGCTTTACCCTCATTGCCGAGGTATTGCAGCACTTTTTTGAAGTCTTTCAAATCGAGCAGCGGCAATTGCCGGTCGTCGCAATATTTAAAAACCACCGACACTACCCCGCCCTGCGTATCGTTCAGGCCCAGGATGCGGGAGAACAAAACGGGACCGAATTCGATCACCGTGGCTCGGAGTCGCGCACCTTTTTCACCGGAAAGTGTCAGAAATTCGACGGAAGAACCCGTGCCGTGCCAGGTGACGCCGATTTTACCCGCGCGTTCGGTGATTTTGGGGTTGTCGGTTCCGGGCATGGCAATGCCCGACAGATCGCCCTTGATATCCATCAGCAGGCTCGGTACGCCATTGGCCGATAATTGTTCTGCAATGACCTGGAGGCTTTTGGTTTTACCCGTACCGGTAGCGCCTGCGATCAGGCCGTGCCGGTTCATCGTTCTGAGTGGCACTTTGATCTGTAAACCATGGATCACTTCGCCGTCGAGCATGGCGCCTCCCAGTACGATGGAGTTACCGGCGAACTGGTAGCCGTTTTGAATAAGGGTGGTGAAATCGTCTTTCTTAGCCATTGAAATCGTGATTCGTTGAGTGGTATGGGGCAAAAGTAGTTTTTTTTGTGGTTTGTGGTTTGTGGGTTTATGAGTTTATGGGTTTATAGGTTTATGGCCACTCGAAAAGTAGAGATATTCCACAATAGAGCGGCCATAAACCTATAAACCTATAAACCCATAAACCTATAAACCAAAAAACCTATAAACCAAAAAAAACCACTCATCCAAAAGCCGGACGAGTGGTTTCCCATTTAAACCTATCAAAATTAATTACACCTTATTTCACAGGCAGTCCTTCTTCCACCCAGGCATCCAGTCCGCCGTCCATAATAGCGACGTCGTTGTAGCCGTGTTGCAGGAGAAAGGTAGCAGCTTCCTTGCCTTTGTTACCGACCCTCGACATGAGGATAACCGGTCTGTTGGATGGCAATTCTCCGTAGCGTTTATCAAGTTCGCTGAAAGGGAGACGGAAAATTCTGTTTACACCCAGCGTTTTGGAATCGGGACCGGCATTATCGCGTACGTCCACCAGCACGCTGCCAAGTATGTAGGCTGCATAAGCCTCGCGTGGAGTAAAATTCTTAACCATAGCAGTATCTTTGAAAGTATCGGGTTAACAAATATTAGTTGTTAATTTCGGATGTAAAGTTATACTAAATTTTACCGAAAGATGAAATAGTGAAATGACTATTTAACACCCCTTTTAAATTCGAGAAGATTGTGTGCGATGGTTTTTATTTGAAAAATAATCGAACGTCGTATGCTTCGCCCGCAAAATAATTGTTTGAAATGCAAAAAGGTCAACGAGGAAGCAACCGGACAATTTCCGCAGCAATATCGGCGTATGCGGCGTCTTCATTTTTAAAAGCGGAAATCGTTCTGTTTTGAGAAGGCAGCGATTTATACTTTTCCAGGCCGCTCCCATCCAGGCTGATATCGGCAATGCGCACGGGAATCACACGTTTTCCGGCATTGAGGCTTTCCCAAATGAAGTCGAGCCATACACCTGTAATGAGGTTCAACGTAAACAAACAAATGATATAGTCGGTGTCCGCCAGTTCCTTTTGGGCTTCTTCCACCGGATCTCCCGCCTTCAGGTCGGCATGCACGTTGTAAATTTTTATTTTGCCACTGCGCTTCTGAAGAAAAAGATGTTTGTTCAGTTTGGTCGCAAACGGTTCTTCTTCCACATCGTAAACAAACATAAATTTGGGTACAGCGCCCACCTGCTTTGCGGCAGGCGTGGCAACAGGGTTGAAATCTTCGTCGGTCAGCGATTCCAGCAGGCCCAGAAAATCGTACCGGATACGGCTGACCTTGATGTCGTATTCGTCGAAAGCGATCAGGTTGTTCCGGCGTTCGGCGTTGATACTTTCCAGCCTGCCTTGCAGACTCAGTATATCCTTTTTCTTGGGCGCCGAACCCGGGATAAGTCCCTGGAGGTTTTTAAGTGCGCCGCCCAGGTCGGTTACGGACAATTCCGAAAGGGTGGCTTTGGTATTTTGTAAATCCGGCATACAGTAGGTTTATTGTTTTGCAATGAAGGCGTAAATATCGCGAAAAAGAATGCCTTCATTGGCATCGCGCTGTTGTCCGTTGACATTCACGGGTTTTCCGGCGTGGTGAATTGCCACCACCTGCCAGAAATTATTGAATACCGGAGAACCACTGCTCCCGCCTTCCGTATCCGTGGTATAATGTACGTACTGGTTGCTCACCTGTAGCACCTCATTCGCGCGCAGCGCAATCCGCTTGTCCATGCCGCCCGGGTGCTGGATGATCGTGACCGGATCTCCGGGAGACGGAAGTGCGTCGGGCGCGACGTCGAGACCGCCCCATTGCTTGAAGGAATTGGCCGGATTGTCGACGAGTTTTACACGGGTGAAATCCAGTTGCGGAACAGGGCTCGTCACAAAACTGCTCGCATCCAGCTGGTAACTGGTGAGCGGCCGGATGGAGCCGTCAGGGCCGACTTCGTAATTAAATTCGGCACGCGCGCCTTTAGCCGATTCCGGCGAATCGATCACGTGGTGGTTGGTAAACAGGTATCCGTCTTTCGTTAAAAAGCCGGTGCCCTTGACGCCATTGGCCAGCACGATCCGGCAGACTGATTTCGAAGCATTCAAGGCTTTTTCCAACCAGTTGATCGTCAGCAGGTTATCCTTGCTTCCAATGATTTTTTCCAGTTCCGCAGGGTTGGCCGGAATCTTGAACTGGTACGCGCCAAGTCCTTTGATGCGGGCATTCATTTCCAGTTTTCTAGGAATATCTTTTACGATATCCGTCAGGGCAAAACGAATTCTGGCGGTGCGCTGGAAATACTTGTCGTCATCGATCATGCCCTGTTTGAAAAAATCATACACCTGGTAAAAGTTACCCGACTGCATGATCAGATCCTGGCTGATGCCGATTTTTTGTTGCTCATCCAGCCTTTCCAGGAATTCCAGGGCAGGCTGAATTTCATTGCGCTGTATCATTTTTTCTGCCGTTTGCAGTAAGACAGGGAGCGCATCTTGTGTTTCTTCCATTTTATGAGGGTTTGTAGGTTTATGAATTTATAGGTTTATGGTTTATAGGTTTATGGTTTATGGTTTATGGTTTATGGTTTATGGTTTATGGGTTTATGGCTGCTCGGAAATGGTAACGCTATATTGTACGAGCACCCATAAACCTATAAACCATAAACCTATAAACCATAAACCTATAAACCTATAAACCATAAACCCCAAAAAACTATTGTTTCACAATCCGAACCGGTGTAATCGCAGTAGAACCGTCGTTCATAGACAGCAGGTACACGCCGGCAGGTAAAGATTGGAGCGACAGGAAAGTCGACTGGCGACCTTTTGACGCAGAAATCTGTTGTTCCAGCACTATTTTGCCGGTAATATCCGTCACATGGATCTGAAGTTCGGATTCCCCTGGCACTGTGAAATTGATATGAAGCCTGTCCGTGGTCGGCGACGGATACACCTTGTCGATTCCCAAAACATCCTGGCGTGTCAGCACTACAATGGATGACAGCACCGCTTGTCCATCCAGGTCGGTTGTGCGGAGACGGTAATAGGATTTTTGCAACGGATGTACATCGTCGAATACGTAGTCGGTTGGCGAATTGGAACCGACCTGACCGGCTTGCCGGTACATTTCTTTCCAGTTGGAGCCGTCTGCCGAACGTTCCAGAATATGCCAGGCGACGTTTTTCTCGGTTTCCGTCGTCCATTTTAGCCGGTTGATACCGTCGGCTATTTCACCTGTAAACGACCTTAATTCTACCGGCAGGGCCACCTGCTTGAGGTGGATGCCTATTTCGCCGTCGCCGGGTATTTGCAGTTCTACATAAAACATATTGGAAAGCCCCATACTGACCGCTTTGATGTCGGTGATCAATGTCGGAACACCCAGGATGGAGTTGTTTTTTTGAAAACAGTCTTCATTCGGTCCGGCATAGTGCGTGGCCACGAGATCGTTAATGGAAACCATCTCCGGGTCGAGGTCGCTTTTCACTACCAGAGAATCAAATTCGGCATTGTGGAAAAACAAACGTACCGTATAAGGCTCCGTCGGCGGCTTGCTCGAACTGATGCTGTAGTAGGCCGGCAAATAAGGGATTACATTCAGGGAAACTGGAATGGTATCGGCCACCGACGTTCTGCAAAATACCGTATCCAGGTCCTGCAATCCGGGTTTTACCGCTATCAGCAAATCCCCCAGGTCGAGTTCGTCCGGACGCGAGTAGACATCATACCAACGGTCACCGTCAGGCGCCAAACCATCCACATGTTCGGCGAAATAACCGGGCGCACATTCCGCTTCGTCGAACCGGATCACCCCTTCCCTGACTTCCAGGCAGAAGGTGCCGCTGATAATACTGCCGTACCCGTCTACCTGTATGTAATAGTTTTTGCCGGGCGTGAGTCCGGAATAGGAAAAGATGGAGTTGTATCCCAAGCCTCCCACTCCATTGTCGTCGTCGCTTGCGATCAGGCGAAATTTAGTGTAGTTGGCCGAGTCCGGTGTTTCATACAAAGCCAGTTGTGTGTCGAAATTGGCGCCCAGCGGCAGGCTTTCTGTTGAAATAATGACAGATCCAGAGGAAGGAGCTTTGAATTTGAACCAAACCGTCTGGTCCGCAGAAGTGAGCCACCGGCCTGAAACCGGATCCTCATTATCCGTTAACGTATCCGGATTGGGTTCTATTCCCAGCGAATCGACGATGTTAAAAGTGGCGTCTTTGTTGGAATAGATATTTCCGACGCACGGGCTGTCCAAAGCCAGGGTAACGGCATTGCGCGCCTCGTCATTCGGCGGTTCGCAGTCCTTAATTTTGAAGCCGTGTTGTACGTAAGCCGTGGTTTCTGGATCGAATAAAATCAGATATTCCTTTCCGGCAACCAGCGGACCGAAAGTGGTTGATACGCTGTTCAGGGTTACGAGAAAACTCCCGATACAATGCCAATCATAAGGGCCGCAGCCTTCGGACACTTCCTTGTAAGCATATGTCGCGTAGGCATTTACCGGGCTACTGCCGCCAATTGTCTGAAACGTGTATCTGCGGGTTTGAGGAGCAGTAAAGCGGTATAGTTTCTCCCGGCCGGGCGTTGGCGACATGTCGCCGCAGGCATCGGTTTGCCAAATACCCTGTCCCGTAGAAGCGCTGACGACGTTTTGCCCACAGATAATTGATGGTTTATTATCACACCGAATTGGCGTATAAAACGTAATTTGAAGCAGATCACTTTCACCTGAAATACACAGGGTTTGAAGAATCAAATGGTATTCGGTGCCTTCGATCAGTCCGCCCACATTTATGGAAGTTCCGGTAGCAATACCCGAAGACACAGGTGTACCATCCAGATTTTGCACGTCCCACTGGTATCCAAAAGCACCGAAAACGGCCGGCCAGGAGAAGTTTGCGCTGGTGGCCTGTAGGTTGAATGCACTGACACTCTGTACCTTAAAGCATTCAGATGGAATCGCGCAACTGATGGCACCTTTCCATCCTGCATCTACTTTGTTCAAATCGGAAGAGAAGCGCAGGGTCAGGCAACCGGACAGATTCGTTGCCGACACCGTAAATGGAGGCGTGTTTTCCTGAGTAAAATTTCTGATCAGGTAATCTGTCACACTGGTTCCATCAAAGATTTGCAGGGTGTCGCCAGCTGCCAGGACAAATTCCGTAAAGTCGATGGTAACAACATTGGTGATCAAATCCGGGCAAATGGTTGTCACGGTTTTTTCTCCATCCTGGTATTCACCCAAAGGGCCACCGGAGTCGTACGTAAAATCGCCGCAGCCGGGTGAAGTGAAAAAATTCACCGGACCGGTCCACTCGCTGAATTCGTCATCCAGACACACGCTCCGCACGTACACGTCAAAACCTAATTCGGCGGCCAGGCCGGTTACCAGTTCGAAGGTATCCGTTGAAATACCGCCGGCTAATCCGGCTGATTCGGGAGACGCGCCCGTCGCTACCAGTTTCCATTCATAAGAAATGACCGGAATGGCAGGAGCGGTCCAGGTAAGCAGCGCAGAAACGGATGTGATGCCGGAAACAACAGGTATTCCGGGCGGGTCACAGGCGAGGTGGGGGCTTTCAATTGGAAAAGTGGTTTTTGCTTCAAGGGGAATACGGAGGCACACGACAAACAAGAGGGCGCCAATCAGTTGTATGGATAATTTCATGATAAAAAGATTAAGATAAAGTGTGAACCTGTGCTTGGGAGTTCAATCGCGGCGAAAACGTCGACCCGACAAATATCGCATGATTTCAGCTCGTAAAAATCGCAATTCGCACGACATTTTTTTAACAAAATTCAGGTACGCCGCAGACCGGACATTCCGACATGCACAGTAGACGGAAAGTGCTGGTATAAAAAGATCAGCGCCCGCCTTTCCGGAGAAAGGCAGGCGCTGATCTTTTTATATAAACCGAGTCCTCCCATTCTCCCGGCACACGCTTTTACGCAGCGATCGAAACCTGGTTGAAATTCTTGCAAAATGCACGCCAGTCTGTAAAAAGCAGGTTTTTACAAGTGTTTTTTTGCACATATGTTCTCCGCTTCCGATCCGAATGCGCACAAAAACGCGCTTTATCTGCCGCTACATTTTCTTGCGCACTACCCTCTTTCCCGACCTCCGGGCAAACGAGTGGCTGTTTTCAGGTTCTATTGAGATGCATTTAGGTCCCATCGGGATACGTTCCGGTCCCATTAACAAGTGTTCCCGTTTCATAGACATTCGTTTAGGTTCATTAGAGATGTCATCCGCTCCCGCAATGATCTTTTTAGGTCGTATGGAGATGTGTTTGGGTCTTTTTGAGAAGTGTTTCGGTTGCTGACCTGAATATTTGGGTCTCTAACGTAAACGTTTAGGCTTCGGACCTAAAAATTTCATTCGGGGACGTATTCGTTTAGGTTTACCAACCTAAACACATCTCAAAAAGACCCAAACGCTTCTCAAAACAACCCAAACACTTCTCAAAAAGACCTAAACGGCGGGATCAGGGAGATAAGTTGATTAACAATAAACGCCCGGCATGCAATAAGCAGCCGGGCGTTTACATATTTCCCAAAATCGTATTCTTATTCCTTCACGATGCGTACCGGCGGAGCAGAAGCATTCGCATTGGCGATGCTCACCAGGTACACGCCTGCCTGCAGGTTGCCCAGTTGCACCGGCACTTCGTTGATACCATGTTGTGCATCGAACTGTTGTTCCAGCACCAGACGACCGGTAAAGTCGGTCACCCGCACCGTTACGCGCTCTTCCGTCAGCGAACCGAACTGCACCGTTACCTGATCGCTCGTCGGCGAAGGGAAAGCGGCCGTGATACCGAAGTGATCGCTTTTGCGCGTCAGCACGATCGAGTTGGACAGGTTTTCCTGGCCGTCCACATCCACCGAACGCAGGCGATAAAACGCTTTAGCGGGTGGTGTGCGATCTTCAAGTTCGTATTTCAGCGGACTGTGGGAGTCGAGTTGACCGGATTTGCGGCCGACTTCGGTCCAGTGGATGCCGTCAATGGAACGCTCCAAGATGTGTGATTGCACATTTTTCTCTGTGAGGGTTTCCCAGAGAAGGAGGTTGGTGGTGGCGAGGGTTTTGCCGGTAAAGGAGGCGAGTTCGAGGGGAAGGGCCGCGCCGGTGCCGCCGATGGCGAAATCGGAGAATGTCGAGCAAAGTGTTCTGGACACAGCCGATAACCCACTGGGCGTTTGTGGTGTTCCATCGGCGCCGGCGGCCCATGTTCCTGCAGAGGGACGCTTAATCAAACGAATATTGGCGAAATCAGTAATCGCCGCACCACCACGCTTAGTAAATCCTGTAGCATTGACTTGAACAGTATATCCTCCACCTGCTGCACCATTCGTATATTCTACATTCCAATAGCCTGACGGAGAAGTAAAGGCAATGTTGTTAGTACCTCCATCAGAATAAGGAGCAGGCGGGTTACCCGGGTCAGCAGAATTGAAGGAGCCTGATAAGGAACCTGGAGTGGCGTTCGTAGTGACTGCAATATTCAATTGTCGTCCAGTCGTGCCGTCGCCGATTGGGAAAAGTCCGCGCTGATCATTTATTAACCAGGTAGTTGCGGAAGGTATAGCCCGACGAATGGGGCCGACAATGTGGCTGGCAGTCAATGTCGAACTAACGGTAACGGTACCTGTTCCAATTGTTCCTGAGGGTGAAAGTCCGGTGCCAACACCAAGGTAGTTAACTGCATCTGTGAAAAGTTTACCCGATGTAAGGGTTAGCGTGTTGCCTACTGTAAGTGGAACCATTAAAGTGGTGCCCGCAGCATTATTCATAGTAAGGCTATTCAAACTTGCCGTTGAAGCAGTCGTTGAATTGCGCCAAACGCCGTTTCCGGAAATAGTTTGAACGGTTGTTGCAGCAGGAGCGCTGCCAAGCTGTGTGCCTCCCAAAAACAAAACACCGGATGAAGCAGAGGTTACACTGAATATGCCATCGTTCACGATATTTCCGTAAACACCGATACCACGCGAACTGGCAGTTCTTAATTCACTACCCGAATTAATCGTAAGTGTACCGGCAATATCGGAGGCGTTTCCTGTCAAAGATGTTCCGGAAACGAAACGGGTGGCGGCATTGCCGCCATTCACAAGTACATTTCCAAGCGGTACATTTTTGGTGCTTTGATAGGTGTCGAAAACAAATCCCGATGTATTACCGGCGGTAGCGCTAAGGCCATCACCAAATTGAAATGTGATGCCGGCAAGCGAGGTAGCAGGAACATTGCCAGAGCCGATACTAACCCCCACAGCAAGATTTGTCGCGCTGTTTGACGCATGCGGATCTACTATTGTTATGGTGCCACCAGTTCCATTTAGTAGGATGCTAGTGCTTCCAGAGAGGCCGAATTGCAACAAATTCGTTCCAGTTGCAACAGAAGCAGATCCATTTCCATCAATGGTAAGAGTTCCCCCACTCATATTGAACGTAGAATTGGTGTTGAACACCACGTTTCCGTTCACATTAACTGTCCCTGAATTCGTAAAAGTTCCGGTTACAGAGAGCGTCCGGTTATACCCGCCGGTTGGCCCTAAATTGACGATACCTGAACCGGAGACAGTCATAGACGCGCCGGTGGCAACTGTAATATTGCTGGTAGTGACACCTGTTGACGTGCCGACATTCAATGTACTGGCACTAACATTTACCACACCATTGATAACCAGGTTTTGCGTTCCGCTGCCTGCTCCACCGATAGTCAATGAATTTGTTGAAATATCCAGCGTTTTACTTGCCGCAACCGTAACAGTGGATTGAATGCTCACATCGGCATCCAGAACAACATTGTGGTTGATGTTTATGGCCGATGCTGTGCCGTTGGGCGGCACGCCACACGACCATATTGCGGGATTACTCCAGTTGCCATTGGCTAAGGTGTTATAGGATGCAAGTGCAGTTACCGTTCTAGTAGTTGCCGGATCAGGGGTAGTGGGTGTATATGGCCCACCACTTGAAAGTGTTATACCGTTTGTAGGCATTGATGCATCAATGTTCGTACCTACGGCGCCACAAGTCAGGTCGTATACCAGCCAGAAATAATTACTTCCGGCAGATAATACCTGCGAGCCGGAAAAGGGCATGGCTCCATTAGGGTTTGCAAGTGTAGAGCCGAACTGGGTTCCGGACACAGATCCATCTGTCCATGTCGACGTACTCCCTGTGTAATAAACACGGGCATTGGTCAAATCTGAAACATTAGTCGTTCCGGGTGTTCCTGATGTACTAAAATCCAACTGCGAAACGGATAGTGGGTTATACGAGTTGGTCGTAACAATATTCAATTGCAGTATTTTCTGATACTGAGAACCAGCAGCGGCAGCCCCTGTTTGCTGTGTAATAGCAGATGACGTGTAAGTCATACTCGGCGGCAAACTCACGCAAATAGTAAAGGTAGAAGACGATAGTGCATCACCCTGATTGTCGTGTACTTGAATATAGTAAGTATTGCCAATGGTCAATCCGGTTAAATTCAGAGTTTCTGTTCCGGCATCAGCGGTTGCATTAGTGCAGGTTCCACCTGTAGGTTGCGTCGCACTTCCGCAGGTGGAAATGGCACTCACTACAGGGTCAAAACCGACAGCACCAACAACTGTAACTACCTGAGAAGTGGCAGCAGCCACAAAACTATACCAGACGCTGTTTTCGGTACCGGTTACGCAATCACCGGTTTCGTTGTTATCGGTCGCGCCCGCAGTACTACCCGCAGTACCTACGCAAGTAGCGCCTGGAGTAAGAGAGATTGCACCCGAGCAAATGTCATTCGCTGGTGGTGCAATAGCAGTGGTGAACGTTATTGTACCGGAGTTCAAACTGTAACCGTTGCTACTTCCCGAACAATCCTGGCGTACAACATAGGAATAACCTGTAGCACTTAGCAAACTGGACAGGCTTAACTTGTTATCATTTGTGACAGTAACCACTGTGTTATTCACATTTCCGGCAAAAGCGTCTGTTCCGGGTGCGCCGAAAGTGGAAGTTGGGCCGTATTCAACGATAAACGAACCCGTTGACAAGGTCCAGTTTGCCTGAGCTGAATTGTGTGTAATCAATGTTGCGGCATTGGAAACAGGTGCAGGGCAGGCTACCGGGCAAATTATTTGGAACGTGTGATTCGCCGTACTCGCGGAAGATTCCGCATCCAACAGAATAAAATAAGTGACGCCGGCTGTGAGAGTGCCGATTGTTAGTGTCGTTACGGCATTAGCATCCAATATACATGTCCATCCTGTAGAACTGCAATCTCCAGAGGTTGCATTTTTATAGAAATAGTCTATATATCCTGTCCCACTATTAACACTCGTGATGTTTATCTGGTGAGTACCTGTAATAGCAGGCACAAAACTGTATAATTTCTCTTTGCCTGGTGTTGAAAAGCCGCACGTAGTACTTGGCGGGTTGTATAAGCCGCCAGTAGTAGCAAGATTACCGGTTGTGACAGAAGCGCCACAACTCAAAACTGTAGCAGCGGAACAATCCAACAATGTGGTAAAAGTGATTACGGAAGAATTGGCGCTGTAACCATTACTACTGCCCGTGCAGTCCTGGCGCACTACATAAGAGTACCCCGTAGATCCGGTCAGCCCTGAAAGCGCTTTCAAGTTGGTATTCGATGCGGTAACTACAGTATTGTTAACGTTACCAGCTGTCGCTCCTGTTCCAGGCGTTCCGAAGGTTGACGTAGGACCATATTCTACAATAAAGTTACCTGAACTTAGATTCCAGTTAGCCTGCGCTGTATTACCAGTCACTAAGGTTGCAGCGGATGCTGTTGGAGCCGGGCATGCGACAAGGGTTGTAAATGTTTTTGCCGTGGAATTTGCACTGTAACCATTGCTGCTCCCCGTACAATCTTGCCGAATGACATAAGAGTACCCGGTTACAGGGGTCAAACCCGAAAGTACTTTCAGGTTTGTGTTCGTTGCTGTGACTACAGTGTTATTGACATTTCCTGCACTAGCGCCTGTGCCTGGAGTACCGAACGTGGAAGTAGGTCCATATTCTACAATAAAGTCACCTGTAGTCAGATCCCAATTGGCTTGGGCGGTTGTTGCGGCAATGGAAGTTGCAGCCGCAGAGACGGGAGCCGCACATGCAGGAGGCGCGACACAGGAGACAGTCGCAGTCCATCCAGTACTTGTACCACTTGATTCAGAACGAAACCTAAAGGTTAAGCACCCATCAGATGCAGTAGAAGTAACACTGCCTGGAGAAGTAGATCCAGAGTAGGCACCTGCAGGACAACTGGTTGCGTTGCTTCCCGCAGCAGCGCCGGATGAAATTAACGGAGCCGCCGTGCTGTTGCCATTATAAATCATCAAGCCATCATAACCGGCTTCCGTAGAAAATGCGCTGAAATTGACATTCACTTTATCGGTAGGTGAAACCGGGCAGATCGTTAAGGTGTAATCTTCATTATCTAAATAAGCGGCAGCTGAGCCGCCTGAATCATAGAAGTTACCGGAACATTTAGTTATAGAACCAGTTGCCATATTGACATTGTTTCCAGTAGTGAATGTCCATTCAGTACACCCAGTTGCACTACCCGAAGCATTTTTAGGAACAACTTTCCAGTAGTAGGTAGTACTGGATAGCAAGGCTCCAGGATTGAACGTTGTTGTGGCAACGTTACCTGAAAGTGATGGATTTGTAGCAGTTCCGAAATAAACATCGTACGATGTAGCACCGGAAGACGCTGCCCACGATAATTGTTGAAAGATGCCTATGTTAGTGGCCCCGGTAGAAGGTACTGGAGTTGCAGCACAAGAAGGTGCAGGAGGAATACTGCTCACCAATGAAACATTGTCTATCCCACCTGGGGGCTGAGTACCTACACTAGTATCATTCCTCCATTCAATTATCAATCTTACAGTGGTTCCTGCGTATGCTGCTGGTATAGTTACAGCTGCTGCACTAACCCAGTTTGCCTGACCATTATAGTTAAGTACGAGTACAAGATTATTGTAACAAATAAAAGTTCTTTGAAAAGTTGATCTGAAAGAGATTGCCAAAGTTTTTGAAGATGTGAAAGATTGCGTCTTTGAGATCCTGCTCTGTTAAGTAATCCTTGGGTGTTAACCAACTGTATTTGATTTTTCGCCACAGGATTTCGATAGCATTAAGATGCGGGCTGTATTTGGGCAAAAAGAAGAGGAACAGATTTTTACTTTGCCATTCCTGCATTCGGTTTTGGATACTGGCTGCGGTATGCCAGGTGGCTTGATCCAACACGACCACAGTAGGTAAAGTAATCGTTTTGCAAAAGTCATCCAGCGCCTTACAAATGAAGTCAGCATTGATTGTGCCTTGAATGGGGTAAGTGTATAGTTTTTGCCCCAGACTCATGAGTCCAAAAACATTCATGACCCGCTTACTATCAGATAAAATTCCTGTTTGTTTGCCTTTGGGCAGCCAACCGTAAGGTATTTGTGGTAATCGGGAAAAACCACTTTCGTCCGCAAAATACAAGTCAATGTGTTTGAGAGTGGACAAAGTCATCAAAGTCTGCAAATGCTGCACTCCTTGTTTGTAATCATCTTCGGCAGGCTTTCCTGCAGTCACTCGCCGGAAACGCTTCCAGGCGTAGCCAATTTTTTTAAAAAACGATGAAGCGTCCGCTTAGACAATGGTTGACCCAAACTCTTTTCCAGAGCTACTAAAACAGGATTTAAGTCCTGAGCATGCTGCTCTACCAAAGTTGTTACTGATTTTACGTGTTCAGCATTATCCAAGCGCAGAATGGGTTTCTCTCCACGGCCTTTGCCGGTATGCAAACCCATTATTCCTTGCTCCTCATAACGATTGAACCAACGCGCTACCAACTGACGTGTCACTCGGTACAATTCGGCAATTTGCGGAATCTCATAACCTTGATCGCTCATCAGTACATAGTGACAGCGCTGGCGAAAAATAGATTTGCTCCCTGACTTGAAGCCATGTTCTAACGCTTTGCGCTGTTCTTCAGACAACTTGATATACCTTTTATGTGCACTCATGGCACAAAATTAATAAACGTTACAATAATATTGTCAAAGAACTTAGTTAGACCAACCTGAACATTTCCAGTAGGTGCTGACCCAGTCGCAGAAATTTGAGTACCATAAGTTGGAGTAAAAGAAGTTGGAACAAGCCAAATCCTCATTCTGTCCGTTGTAGTACCTTCACCAACACCAATCCAATTAAAATTAAGAATTATCACTGTTTCGCCAGAGGGTATAGTGATATTCCTATAAATGTGTGAAACCCTTCCATTAGGTGATATGGTATATGTATGTGGAGGAGGCGTTCCCGCAGTATTATTTGTAACATAAGCACAATTAGAGCCGGAAAAACCAGTCGTAGCACCAGTACTACATACCCACTGATTTTGTGTAGCCGTACCGGTAGTAGCCGTCCAACCATTTAATGCAAAAGTGGCACCCGTCTCAAATCCACCATCCCCAGTAGGGCTAATTATCGTAGTCTGAGCATTAAAAGTTATGGCTTGAAATAGAAACAAAGCCAAACCCATTATTCGTGTAACATTTCTCATACGCAAAAAAAGTAGTTTCAGTTAGAAGAAGAAAAAAGTGAATGAAGAAGGATTAAACCAAACAGGCTGCATCACAAACAGGCAGCCTCCAAAATTACAAAGTCCGGCAGGCATGCAGGCGGCATACCCTGAACAGGTCGTCAGGTTACAGTAGAGATAGAAAGAGGAAGAGGAAACCTGTGTATCGGGAAAAATCCGAAACAGCGTTTGCCTGTTGTCTTACCGTCCGAAGATTGTTTTCGTTGAAATCCGGGGCAAGAGGGCAATCGAATAAAGTGTAAACCATTGTTACACAGGGCAAAGGAACTGCAAATAGTGCGTATGTTAAGTCAGGATGAAGAAAAAATTTTATTTGGGTTGAAATACAAATGCCCGGAGGTCGGGCGACAATCCGGGCATTTGAAACGAATTATAAAAATATCTACCTGTTACTCCTTGACAATGCGGCCGGGCGCTGCATTTTGAGTAGCATTGGAAATCGAAACCTGGTATATACCGGCTTGCAGCCCGGCGAGTTCCAGGGGAACTTCATTGACACCTTTTTCAGCCGAAAACTGCTGCTCCAGCACGATTCGGCCTGCTACGTCTACCAGCCGAATGTTCAGATTTTCTTCCGTCGGAGACGTAAACTGAACAGTTGTCCGGTCTTTGGTTGGTGAAGGATAAACCGCAGTAATACCGAAATGATCGCCGGCACGTGTCAGCGCAATACTTAACGAGCGGTTTTCGGCGCCGTCAAAATCGATGGAGCGCAGGCGGTAGTAGGCTTTTGCCAGCGGAGCACGGTCTTCGAGTTCGTATTTCAATACGCTCCCGGAGTCTGTTTGACCGGGTTTACGACCAGTTTCCGACCAGGTTGTTCCGTTTATTGACCGTTCCACGATATGCCATTGCACATTTTTTTCCGTAAAAGTTTCCCACTGGAGCAGATTGGCGGAAGATTCGGTTTTACCGGTAAAGGATTTGAGTTCGAGGGGAAGCGCTGTGCCGGCAATATTGATGTTAAAGGTGCCTTCCAGTCCATTGAATTCATATACCCGGAGAAAAACCGTTGAATTTGCAGCCAGGCTGGTGAGGGTGATCGATTCATTGGATCCTGTTCCAAAACCATCAGCACATCCTGTCTGGGTTCCGCCACAGCTTCCGTATGTAGCAATAACGAGATCCAGACCGGCGCCACCTACGGAAATCGTCGCGTCTCCCCCGTTCGAATCCGTTGTAAACTTATACCAGACATCCGGCACACCACCGCCTCCTACATCGCAGCTGACATCTCCTGCCGTGCTGCCGGTAGAGCCCGTATTCGTCCCGGTCGTGCTGATGGTATTGCCTGTTCCGAGGTTGGTAGCGGTAGCGCAATTGTCATTGGCGGGAGGTGTTACCACACATATATTAAATGCTGATGAAGATGTGGCATCTCCCTCATAATCATACACCTGCAAATAGTATGTGTTTCCGATCGTCAGGCCGGACAAACTCAATACTTCAATCTCTGCGTCGAGGCCGTCGTCGGTACAAATGCCCCCTGTCGGGCGGGTAGTGGAGCCGCAGCCTACCACGGCACCGATAACCGCATCGAATCCTGTTCCTCCCTGCACGCCTACTACATGTGAAGTGGCCGTGGCGACAAATTTATACCACACGGCATTTTCAGTACCAATCGTACAATCCGGGGTTTCGTTATTGTCGGTAGCATTCAGGGTACTACCTGCAACGGGGATACATGATGGGTCGGGAGTAAGGGCAAGTGCGCCCGAACAGGCGTCATTGGCAGGTGGCGTCGGCGGTACTGCCACACAGTTGGTACAAGTTACGGTAATCGTTCGGTTAACGGACGCTGCGCCACAGGCACTGCTTAGATGCCGGTATACCCGAATGTTGGCAGCAGAAGGGGCCGTGAAAGTGAGCGGCTGGACGCCGAAGGCAATGACGGCATTAGTGGTCGTAGTAATGGTAATGTAATCAGTTGATACACTGCTGGTTACCGTGTAACTTTTACCATTTTGAACGTTGGAGCAGACGGAATATTCGCTGCAGAAACAGTTGGTAGCCAATACCGTTGGCGTAGCGCTGTTATTCAACACGACAGTTGTAGACGGCCACTGACCATTCGTGGCAGTGGTACATTGTGCTGAAAGTGTTTGTTTAGCAAAACACGCAACCCAGACAAGCAAAATCAATTTTGTAGCATTTTTCATACGCAAGAGGACAAAAATGTATAGTGGAAAAAAAATAGATCCAGATTTTGGTCCTTTGGGAATGAAAAATAATTACCAGGCCCTCCAATTCATATTGAAGAGCAATTTAATAAACAATAAAAGATGAGGGCAAGTAAGTTGTGTAGACGGTGTTACACAATTCAAAGAAACAATAAATAAAAGATACGGAGGTATTTTGAAAAAAATATTTCAGGAGAGGAATAAACCAGGGTATTTAGTCATTTGTGTTTGGTGTGCAGGATGTGGCTGATAACAAACTCCTTCCGAAACACCAAACACCACATCCCCAAAACCTCCTATACCACCCTGCGGTGCCAGCTCTGGCTAAAAGGCAGCCACCACTTTTCCAGCATTTCCCGGCGGCTTTGCACCAGCGTATTCAGCATGGGCGTCTGGTCGGTAATTTGGCCGCTTTGGCGGGCTTCGGATAGTTCCGTGCGACCGGCAAATTGTGGTTGGCCCTGCTCGTCGGTCCAGCCGAAACGCATTCTTTCAAAAAAGTCGGCGCCGACCTGCACACCCAGTTCTTCCAGAAAATGAACCGATTTATCGATGGAGCAGCCGCTGGCGCCGGCCTGCGTTTCATCTACCATCAATATAATACACTGATTTTCAAACACTTCAGCAGTGGCTTTCAGTGCCTGGTTGTGCGCGGTCCACTCGCTGGTAAAGGAATCCAGGGCTGCCTGCACCTGTTGCACTTCCGCATCGTTCAGGCGGCGGCTGGAGGTGTATACCCAGACCCGGGAATCGGGGGAAAAGGAAGGATGGGTGGCGAGGCTTGGAAGCATGGCAAATGTGTTTTGAATGATGAATGATGAGCGATGAATGATGAATTTTAGTACAGATTCCAGGCTTGATAAATGAAAGAGCCTGGAATCTGTACTAAAATTCATCATTCATCGCTCATCATTCATCATTCTTATAAAAGGTTATTAAGTACCATCTCTGAAAGATCAAAAACGGGAATTTGTTCATTTTTTTCTTTGGCTTTCAGACCGTCCTGTAGCATGGTAATGCAGAAAGGACAGTTGGCGGCCACGGCGGCGGGATTGGTTTCCAGCGCTTCCTCGATGCGTTCGATGTTGATGCGTTTGTTGCCGGGTTCGTCCTCTTTCCACATCTGCGCGCCGCCGGCGCCGCAGCACAGGCCGTTTTTGCGCGAGCGTTTCATTTCCACCAGGTCTACGTCGAGGGCTTCGAGCAGGGCGCGGGGCGCTTCGTACACGTCGTTGGCGCGGCCCAGGTAACAGGAATCGTGGTAAGTAATGCGCTGCCCCTTAAAACTGCCGGCTTCTTTCATTTTGAGTTTGCCGGACACGATCAGTTCATTCAGCAGTTGCGTGTGGTGTACCAGTTCATAGTTGCCGCCGAGCGCCGGATATTCGTTTTTCAGAATATTGAAGCAGTGCGGACAGGCCGTTACGATCTTTTTAACGCCGTACATATTCAGCGTTTCGATATTCATGGCGGCGGTCATCTGGAACAGGAACTCGTTGCCTGCGCGGCGGGCCGGGTCGCCGGTGCAGCGCTCTTCATTCCCCAGAATGGCGAATTCGACGCCGGCATGGTTCAGGATTTCACACAAGGTGCGGGTAATACGCTGGGCACGGGTATCGAAACTCCCGGCGCATCCTACCCAGAAAAGTATTTCCGGGGTGCGGCCTTCCGACTGGTATTCTGCGATGGTTTTGGCTAACATGTTGTGGTGTTTGGTTTTTGGTGTTTGGTGTTTCGGGCGCATTACTCCTGGCTTTGTCAATGTAGAAGCCTAGGGTTAAATGCCCGAAACACCAAACACGAAACACTAAAAACTAAAATCGATCAGTCGTTCCAGGCGTCGCGCTCGGCGCTCATGGCCCAGGCGGCTCCTGTGTTTTCTATGGCGTTGAACATCGGCAGCCATTCGCCGGGACCTGCCGACAAGGTCAGTATCTCGTACCGGCGCATTTGCAAAATGATATCGAGCGGGTTGATCAGTACCGGACACGCTTCCACGCAGGCATTGCAGGTGGTGCAGGCATGCAGTTCCTCGGGTGTAATGCGGTCGAACAGGCTTTTGCCGTCGTTATACTCGGCTTTCGAGGCTTTGGAAACGGCCAGGGCAGCGCCGACTTCTTCTGCGCGGTCCCGCACGTCCATCATCACTTTTCGGGGCGACAATTTTTTGCCCGTAATATTGGCCGGACAGGCAGCGGTGCAGCGTCCGCATTCGGTGCAGGAATAGGAATCCAGAACGTTTTTCCAGGAAAGGGAAAACACGTCGTTGGCGCCGAATTCCGGCAATTCTCCGCCCGCCCCCGGTTCGGGTTGCTCCAGTCCCATCATGATGCGCACCTCTTTCTGGACATCCGGCATGTTGTCCATTTTTCCTTTCGCACTCAGTTTGGCGTACCAGGTATTGGGAAATGCCAAAATAATGTGCAGGTGTTTGGAATAAGGCAAATAAACCAGGAATCCGAATACCGTCAGGATGTGCAGCCACCAGCCGAAACGTTCGATCCCCATGAGCATACCGGTGTCGACATTCCCAAACAATGCAGGGCCGAGCCATGTGCTGACCGCGAACGCGCCCGTTGGGTAAAAATGCTCCAATCCTCTGGTTTGCAACACTTTATCGGCGCCGTTCATGCTGAAAATACCGACAATTAGCAAAATTTCAAGAAACAGGATCGTATTGGCATCGCGTGCCGGGAACCCTTTGAGTTCGGGTTTCTGAAACCGCTGCACGTTCAGCACATTGCGACGCATCAGGAACGCGATGGTGGCTACGAAAGCGAGTACCGACAGGATTTCGATAAAACTGATCACAAACGTGTAAAACCCGCCCAGCGCCGGTGCAAAAAAACGGTGCGTGCCGAAAATGCCGTCTACAAATATCTCCAGCAGTTCAACCTGCGTGATGATGAAAGCGACATAAATAAACAGGTGCAGAACGGCAGGAATCCAGTTTTTAAACATCTTTTGCTGCCCGAGCGCTACCATGACCACGTTGCGCCAGCGTTCGGCAGTATGGCCGCCGATCGGTTCCGCTTTGCCCAACCGGATGTTTTGCCAGACGCGACTGAAACCTTTCCAGGCCAGACCGAAAGCGGCGAGCGCCACTATCACAAAAAGAACGGAGGAGATCATACGGGTGGTTGAGAGTGTTGAGTGGTTGAGGGAGGTTGAGGTTGTTGAGTGGTTGAGATTGTTGAGGGTGCTTCGCCAGACTTATTTGAATACCGTGGGCGAAGCACCCTCAACAATCTCAACTTCTCAACAACCTCAACAATTCCTGCAAAGATTACATTTTTACAATTTTCAAAGGCGTAATTCTTTCGTTGGCATCGCAGGCGCAGTGAAGGATGTACACACCCGGGGCAAGTCCGGAAATATCCATACGTGCAGTACCATTCACGAAGGTTACCAATGTATTGATCCAGGTTTTACCATCGAGACTGGAAATCATAAACGTTTTATCGCCTTGATAATCAAGCACTAAGGTAAGTGCATTGAAAGCGGGATTTGGATAGGCTATCAACCTTGTATTCACCCCGTTTGGAGAAAATATGCCTACAATATCGTCGATCAAACCATTGCAGTCGTTGTCGATGCCATCCATTATTTCCGGAGCGCCGGGATATGCGGAAACAGCATTGTCATTGCAATCGAGCGCATTCAGCGCGTAACCGGCCGGAGCGTCGATCAGACAGGTGTCGAGAGCAGAGGTACCGTCTCCGTATCCGTCGGCATCGTTGTCGGTATAATAGGTAAATATTTCCAGCGCATCGTCGGCAAGGCCGTTGCAGTTATTATCTACCCCGTCGCAAATTTCCAGGGCATTCGGGTTGGAAGTAGAATCGCTGTCGTTGCAGTCGAGGTTGTTGATCACAAAACCGGCAGGCGCAATATTCAGGCAGGTATCGAGTGCAATGGCTTCCGCGTCGCCGAAACCGTCATTGTCCGTGTCCGCGTAATAGGAATACATCGGAATATTGTCGTCAACCAGGCCGTTGCAGTTATTGTCGATCCCGTCGCAATATTCTACCGCTGTCGGGTACATGGCAATATTCGTATCGTCGCAATCCTGCCCGTTGGTCACGAACCCCTGCGGTACTTCACTCAGGCAGGTATCGACCCGGCCCGAAACATCGCCGAAACCGTCGCCGTCCATATCAGGGTAATAGGCATAAATGGTGATGTTGTCATCCGTCAACCCATTGCAGTCGTTGTCGATGCCGTCGCACAATTCCAACGCGCCCGGATGAATCTCCGCATTAAGGTCGTCGCAATCTTCATAGGAGTAAAAACCGTCGGCGTCTTCGTCCTTATAAAAATAAGTGCGCGCCTTATAAAAGGCATCCTGACCCACTTCAGCGCCTACGACCCGGCCCGGAATATCATCGAAAGGCGGGTGAATACCGCCCCAGATGCGGGAAAGGCTGGTTTGGTCGGAAGCGTCGCGGTAAGTAGCCCATTGCAGGGTCACATCCACGCTGGGGCCTATTTCCGCTGCTATAAACAGGTTGGCGCCGATATGAAACTCGCCCATACCGCCCGGAAAATATTCGTCGCCCGTCAGCAGGGTGAGTGTTTCGGCGGCAGCCCGGGAATAGGTGGAGTGCCCGGAAATATATCCTGCAAACGGGGGCGTTACGAATGTTTTACGTTGGTAAGGCCACCAGTTTTCAGCCAGTATCCAGCCTACGCCGGCATTATTGACCGCAGGATTTGGGATGTACGGGTGGCCACGCCAGGTGTACATTTTTATTTTTCCGACATTTTTATTGTCGGGTCCGGCAAGTGTATCGCCTTCCGCAACCAGTTCGATAAAACCGGGAATGAGTTTCAAACCTGCCGGGTGATACGACGGCAAGTCAGGATCCGAACTCTGCCCTTTATCGGCCATGTAGCGCAGGGTGGTAATGGGGCGCCCAGAGTCATACCAGCCTTTGATGCCCCATGCACTTACGGCAGCATCATGTACCGAACCGCCGAGGGTAAAATATGCTTTTACATCGTATTCCAGTGCATCCAGCACCGGCCCCTGTCCGTTGTAGCGCCGTACGAACTGCGGGTGGTCCATGACGTGGTTAAAAATAGCGAACCAGTGCCCGGGCGGGGTTTCGGAGTTGGGGCCGTCGGCCCAGAATTCGGCGAGTGCACGGGTGTAGTCGGCTCTCGGCACAATTTGCGGTTCATACGGCAGACCGGTTTTGGGGTTGATCTCCCTGCCGGTTCCGGTGTCTCCGCCATCCACAAAATTGTAAAAATCATGGTATTCTTCCAGCGTCTGCGGGTAGGTCTGCACATTACCGAGCGATCTGGGGGAAATATCCCACAATACATGATCGGCCGTGTCCATATGCGATTGCCATGCGCTGACCAAAGAATAACCCCATTTGAGCTCGTCGGAATTGCCGGTGGCGACGGACGTATCCAGCGCAGGCGGCGGTCCCGGGTCATGGTATACCCAGTAATCCACGCCATTGCGGTTGTAAATATTACGGTCTTCCTCCGTTAAAGCAAACGGCTGCACTTTACCCCATTCGGGGCTCTGGAATATCTGCATCGAAGGAATCGGGTTTCCGTTCTGGTCAATTGCGCCATTCAGCGTCAGGGGCTGCCAGCGATTGGGATCAAAGATGTTCGGATTGCCGGGATTTGTCGGAACCAGGGTGGGATTTACCGGAGCGTAATTGAAAGAGGCATAGATGTATTGTTCGTTCGATCCGTCCTGTAGCCCCATAAAAACGATGGAATACCCGATGTAGTTTCCCAGTGCAGCCGGTGAATTCGTGCCTGCATAATCGACGGAAGTGTAATCAGGATCATAACCCAACTCGATCATCAGGTCCCTGAATTGCGTGAGCGTAACAGCCGCGTTCGGAGAAAACTGGAAACGTTGCAAAAGCACCCGGTAAACGGCATAACTCATAGCCTCTTCCTGTGCGGCATGGATGTCGGCAGGCATATTGATACCTTCAAAAACACAGGTGTAGTTCCCTACAGTTTTTCCCAGCAAATAAGTATCCGCGGTAGAATCGAAGGCCGCCCAGGCATCGTACATAGCCATAGATACGTGATACAGGTTCCTGGCGTGAACCGGCGGGCGGGCAAAATCCTTACGAATGGCGTTGAGCAAGGCTTCGTTCCAGCGGCGTGCGACAGACTGTTGCGCCGACACGGATAGTACTGCAAGACTTAAAAAGAATAACGGAAGTAGTTTTTTTATCATTGACTGGAAGTGTTTGCCATGAGATAGGTATGGAAATTATTTTCCACCGAAGGCGAAAAATACAGCGACGGTAATGGACTTTTGCACGGTCGTTTGCATTTTAAGCAAATATTCAGTTTGTCAAATGGAACGCGGCAACAGTGAAACCGTACAAAGCCTCCGTTTACACCTATGCAAATTCTTGACGATCAACAGATAAGGCAAAAAATAAAGCGAATTGCCATTGAAATCCTTGAACACAACTTCGAGGAGGAGGAGGTCATTCTCGCCGGACTGAACAACAACGGACTGGGTTTCGCTCAACTCTTGCTGGCGGAATTGCTCCCCCTGGCGCCGCAGGGTATGGACCTGACGCTCACCCGCATTCGGCTTAATCCGGCGAATCCGGTCGAATACCCGCCGTATATTGAAATGCCCGCCGACAGCCTGCGCGGCAAAACCATCATTCTTGTGGACGACGTGGCCAATACCGGCCGCACGGTTTTTTATGCTGTACAACCCTTGCTGAGCGTACTGCCTAAAAGGGTGGAATTCGCGGTACTGATCGACCGCAAACACAAATCATTTCCAGTGAAAGCCGATTACGTCGGCCTGGCGCTCGCAACAACGCTGCGGGAAAATATAGAAGTGAATATCCGGGACGTGGAGACGATGGCGGTGTTTTTGAGGTGAGGATGCGAGTATTCGAGTATTTGAATTCAGATACTCGAATACTCATATCCTCAAAAATCCTACCCCTCCCCTGCCGCCTGAAGTCGCGCTTTCCGTTCCCGTTTCTGGTCGGCATTGCTCTCGTACAGGCAATACTGTTCATATTTAACCGGGTCTTTTTCGGCCCAGATGTCTTTGCCGATATCGGCGAGTACGACCAGTTCCGTATACAGTTTATTCCCGGCCTCCATCCTGCGTTCTACGCCGATATCGCGGTCATGGAGTTTATCCTGCTGGATATTGAGTGCCGTTTCGAATGTGCTGCATGCATCGAGCACACGTTGAATAATATTTTCATTGACGCCTACATCTGCCAGAAAATCAATCTGTTGCCTGGCAACCCGCGCTACCCTTCTGCCGCAAAACAGGAGTTGTGGTGCGCTCATATCGCCCAGTTTGGACGTGCCGAATTTGCGATATCGACCACTGCGGTCGTGGTATTTCATCGCTACCCGGGTCATGAGTGACCGAATAGCTGTTTTGAGTTTTTCAGAGGCGAAATCCTTTTTTTCGGTCGTGATCATTTGCTCGCCGACGAGTTCGTCATCGCCCGGCAAGGCCTGGAACTGTTCGCAAAGCGACTGAAATCCCTTCAGGCGATCGACGCCATAACCGTATTGTTTGAAAAATTCCAGGTCGCGGTGAGCTGCCCGGATGGCTTCCATACAGGACACATACAAATCCGCTTCGGAGATATTATAGGCGCGATGTCCGGCTTGTTTTTTCATAAAACTATTTGTTTTCGTTGCAATTCGCTGTTTGAGAAACGGTTAGGTATAAACAACTATTGAATTAAACTCTGACAAAAGTAATTTCTTTTACTTTTTAAACAAATACTTTGACACAAGAAATTTTTTCGGGGGCATTTTACTTTGTATTTTCAACGGAATGTTCGGTTTGGGCGGCTTCGCCGCTCGTAGGAATAATGGGTACGCGGATGACACGGATTGGGCGGATTTACGCGGATTTTGGTGGCCTTACGGCCACTTATTCTGACTGTAATTCTAATATGATTAATATGATGGTCATGATTGACATCCGAAGAATCATGGTCATCATATTAATCATGTTAGAATCATAGTAAAAAATCTAACAAAGGGGGCCGCAAGGCCACCCCAATCCGCGTAAATCCGTGTCATCCGTGTCATCCGCGTACCCATTATTCCTACGATCGGCGAAGCCGCACAACCCAAAAAGTTACGGGCGGGTTAAAAATTACCCAAAAAGCAACGGTCCGGTACCAAAGTGCACCGGCATACCGTTTTCAATCGCATCTTTAAAATTGCTCATAAAAACTTCCTAAATTTCTATGAAAAACATATTTCTGGCCGCTCTTCTTCTTCTTACAGGCCAAATCGCTCAATCCCAGTCTTTTTTCGGAATCGGTATTAAAGGCGGACTCAATACGCAGGTAAACAGGCCTGACGATATTATTATCAATGACGGAAGCGGTACCACCAATTTCGGTGTTGAAAAGTTCAAATTCGGCACACAATTCGGTGCATACGTCCGGATCGGTAACGCCATCTCTATTCAGCCGGAGGTGTTGTTCAACTCCAATAAAACGGACTATAAAATCGGTGAAAGCAGCGCCGGAGAAGTGATCAAAAATGAAAAATACAATTACCTCGACATTCCTGTACTGCTTGGCCTGAAACTCGGCCCGATTCGTGCGCAGGCCGGTCCGGTAGGTCATTATTTCCTGAGCAGCACTTCCGAACTGACCGATATCAACGGTTATGAAGCCCGTTTTAAACAGTTTACCTGGGGCTGGCAGGCCGGCCTGACGCTCGGCACGGGACGTTTTTCCGCCGACATTCGCTATGAAGGCAACTTCAACAACTCGGGCGACCATATTACGTTCTTTGGCGACGAATACCATTTCGACAATACGCCGGGTCGTTTGATCCTTGGCTTGAATATTGCCCTGATAAAATAAATTGCCTGATAATCAATCGATTATCGACATCTTACGGCGCGCGGATCCTTCCGTGCGCCGTTTTTTTATTTCATAATGTTCCATCGTTATCTGGCTATTTGCTTTCGGTCATAATATTGCCAAGATTTTTTACCCTGATAACCGATAACCAATAACAGATAACTACAATGGAACTAGCCAATTGGTACAGTATCGCCAAAGCGCTGCATCTCATCGGAATGGTATCGTGGATGGCGGGGATGTTTTACCTGGTGCGTATCATGGTCAATCATGCCATGGCGTTCGACCGCCCGGAGCCGGATCGCAGTGTACTGACTACGCAGTTCACGATCATGGAATGGAAATCGTACAACATCATCCTGAAACCGGCAGTAATCATCACCTGGTCATTCGGCGTTATAATGCTGTGTATCAATACTTTCTGGATGAGCCAGGGCTGGATGAACCTCAAATTGCTGTTCTTGACCATGCTCACCGGGTATACGCACTACCTGAAAAGTCATATCAAACAACTGGAATCGGGCACCTCCCGCTTCACGCATATCCACTACCGGGCGCTCAATGAAGTACCGACGGTTTTTCTGGTGGGCGTCGTTTTTCTGGCGGTGTTTAAAGACCGTACCAATTATTTGATCCTGTGCGGCGGCCTGTTATTTTTTATCGGACTGATGGCCTGGGGAATTCAGCGCGCAAACAGAAAGTAGGTGGGTGTTTGGGGTGTGGTGTATGGTGTTTGGGGCGCATTGCCCCTGATGGGCGTTTTTAGTTTTTGGTATTTGGTGTTTGGGGCGCATTGCCCTTGGTTTGATGAATGAAAAACACCAAGGTTAATGCGCTCCAAAAACCAAACACCAAAAACGTCCGTCAAGGGCAATTCGCCCCAAACACCAAACACGAAAAACTAAACACGCTTCTACTGTCTGAATCTTTCCTCGTAGAACGCCACTACCCTATCGTCGGTGATAACGTCCTGACTTTTAATGGGTTGCCTCAACACAATACCTTCCAGGGTACGACAACGGCTGAGCGCCACGTACAACTGACCGTGTTCAAATGCGCCGCCGCCGAGGTCGATCAATACCTTGTCGAAGGTTTTGCCCTGGCTTTTGTGGATCGTAATGGCCCAGGCCAGTTTGAGCGGGTATTGGGTAAACGAGCCGATCACTTCGGTTTCGATAGCGCCGGTTGCATTGGCTTGATAACGGATAATCTCCCACTCGATTTTGGGTACTTCGATCCGGCTTGTTTTTCCGCCGAACGATTCACTTTCCACTGTAATGGTGTCTTTCGCCAGTTGGACAATCTTCCCAATCGTGCCGTTTACAAATCGCTTTTCCTCGATGTCGTTGCGTACGAACATGACCTGCGCACCCTTTTTGAGCCGCAAAGCCGCATCCGTCGGGTACAAACCCGGATCGAATTGTCCTTTGATATCCGCCATAAATTCCATTTCAGGCGTTTCCAGCAGGGAAAGTTCCCGTTGATTGATCCTGTCCGCCGTCATATTCCTGGCACACAAGGTGATGTAGCCGTCCGTTTCACGAAAATGGGGCTGGTGTCGCTCGTTCAGGTCCTCCAGGTCGTCGTAGTCCAATTCATTCACCCGAACCGCTTCCAGCAGGCGCAGAAAATGCCGCGACTCCTGCCGGTACACCTTTCGGAGTTCGAGCATGTCGAGTTCGAAATCGGAATCCTGAAGGATTTTGGCGGAGAAGAAATACGGCGAGTCGTAATAATCGTTGAAATAGGAGGATTCCACCGGATCGCGGGTTACCACCGGCGGCAACTGAAACAAATCGCCGAAAAAAACCACCTGAACACCGCCGAAAGGCTGAAAATTTTCCCTGTTTACCCGCAGAAATTTATCAACGCCGTCGAGCATATCTGCCCGCACCATCGATATTTCGTCGATCACGAGCACCTCCAGGTTTCGGTATAAACGCAGCAAGTCTTTTCTGGTTACCCTTCGGCCCGCTTCTGACGGCGTGATGATCCGGGGCGGAAATCCGAAAAAGGAATGAAGGGTTTGGCCCTGCACGTTCAGGGCGGCGACACCGGTTGGGGCCAACACGGCTACTTTTTTCCGGGTGGTATTTCTGAACAGTTGGAGCAAGGTGCTTTTCCCTGTTCCCGCCTTGCCTGTAATGAACATGTTCCGGCCCGTTTTTTCCAACGCATCGAGTGCAAATTTGAAATCGTCGTTGAGTTGTAAGGGTGTTTTGTCGAACATGTAAATTGATTTGTATGCAGTGGCTGCGTATCCGCTCTCACCCTGACGGGTGAGATTACCAAATCAAACTGGGGGCGCCGCGCGAAGGCTTGATGAAGTGCGGATAGTTCGGCTACGCCCCTCGTAGGAATAATTGCAACGCGGATGACACGGATTAAGCGGATTGACGCGGATTTTGGTGGCCTGACGGCCACCTTCGTTAGATTTTTTTGATGGCCATGTTTACTTGAGCGCATAATCATGGCCATCAAAAAATCATATTAATCATAGTCAAAAATCCGCGTCAATCCGCTTAATCCGTGTCATCCGCGTTGCAATTATTCCTACGAGGGGCGTAGCCGAACTATCCGCACTTCATCAAGCCTTCGCGCGGCGCCCCCAGTTTGATTTGGCCGGATCGGTCACCCTCAACTGGTCTTTTTCCTGGAGATACAGTTTCAGCGATAGCAGAGCGGCTACTTCGGCAGCGTCTTTCTGGCTTTCCGTCAGTTTTTCCGGCGTGTAATAGTGTTGTACGAAATGGGTGTCGAAGTTGGCCGAAACGAATGCTTCGTGGTCCATCACGAAACGGCCGAAAGGCAGCGTCGTGTTCACACCTTCCACTTCGTAATCTGCAATGGCTTGTTTCATTTTCTGAATCGCTTCCGTGCGGGTAGGAGCATGCACCACGAGTTTGGCCAGCATGGGGTCGTAATAGATCGGTACTTCCATACCTTCCGTATAACCGCCGTCAACACGAACACCGTCTCCTTCGGGGAGACGATACCTGGAAAGTGTACCAACGCTGGGCAGGAAGTTGTTGAGCGGGTCTTCCGCATATACGCGCAATTCGAGGGCATGGCCGTCGATTTTCAGGTCGTCCTGCGTAAAACCGAGTTTTTCGCCTCTTGCTACGCGGATCTGCCACTCCACGAGATCCAGTCCGGTAATCATTTCAGTAACCGGGTGCTCCACCTGCAGGCGGGTATTCATTTCCAGAAAGAAAAAGTCGCGGTGAATATCCACCAGGAATTCTACGGTTCCTGCACCGACATAATCACATGCTTGTGCAACCCGAACGGCTGCTTCGCCCATGGCTTTTCGCATTTCTGGAGACAGAATGGCGCTGGGCGCTTCCTCCACCACCTTTTGGTGCCTGCGCTGGATGGAACACTCGCGTTCGAAGATGTAAACGGTATTTCCATGGCGGTCGGCCAGTACCTGAATTTCCACGTGGCGTGGACCGGTCACATATTTTTCGATAAACACAGAGCCGTCGCCAAAAGCGGAAACGGCTTCCGAAATCGCACGCTCCATTTGTTCCTGCGTGTCTTCTTCCCGATCGACGATGCGCATGCCTTTCCCGCCGCCGCCGGCAGAGGCTTTAATAAGGATGGGGTACCCTACCCTGCGGC